>ERZ779888.4-NODE-4-length-303767-cov-57.165535_pt1 | contig 303767 bp, 260 predicted proteins | sample MGYA00511245_ERZ779888 | MGnify/ENA primary metagenome ERZ779888 (study PRJEB29588, sample SAMEA2155255) | human gut metagenome | biome: human gut; feature: human-associated habitat; material: faeces | place: Denmark | collected 2008/2010 ...
CTGACTTTATCTCTTACGAGAACATACCAGATACAATTATCCGGTTTGCCGCCGGAACGCGGATCGGTATACGTTCCCTTGTAAGTGAAACGATAGCCGGTTCGGGGATATCCGTTGCTGTAAGACGATTCGGAACGGTTGGCTTTTACGGTCAACTTGTTGCCGGAAATCGACGCCGTGAAGAAGTCTTCGGGCGTAATGGTAAGAGTAAGGTCTGTGCCGAGAACTTCGTCTTTATACTTGTAAACGCCTTCTTCGAGGTTGAATACGATTTCTTCGGTAGACCTAACGCTGCCGTTGACGATATATTCTTTCTTCAACGTAAATCTGCCTTGACCTTTAACCTTTACGATTTCGAAGTCGCCGTATTTAGAACCGACCGCTCCGAGAGTGTTTTTAAGGTTGAGCGTGATTTCGTTCGTTGTGCCTGCCGTAAGATTGACCGTGCCGGTGTTGGTGATTTCCTTGCCGTTATGGATAAACGAGAGCGATTCGGGCTTGCCGTCATACATAATCAGGCAGGTTGCCGTGAAGCCGCCGACTCTGGTTGTTGCGGTGACGTATGCGCTGCCACCTTCAAAACCTTTAAGAGCGGTAATGGTTGCGGTAAGCGAGCCATCGCTTTCGGGCGTAAGCGTAAGATATTCGCTTATGTCCTTACCTTCGATAGGCGTGCACCATTTGATAGACCAGTCAACTGATTTGTCGGGCGCGTCCTCGGGCATAACGGTTGCGGTTATAGTTTTAGACACGGTTTGCTGACCGTTTGCTGCCGCTACCGCATAACTCGGACTCATTCTGAGCGAAACAAGACCGGGGTTTTCGTTGTCCGAAGGGATTTCGGCAGGCTGTTCGATTACGTCCGAAACGGTATCGTTTGCCTTTGCCTCGACGGGCTTGTTCTGAATTGCTATTGCAAGCGAAGTGATTACGCCCGCAAGGATAAGAACGATTGCCGTAAACACGGCTATCCATCTGATTTTATTGCTTTTTTCGTTATACATTTTTTACCTCCTGTTAAAACGTGATGGTTGTCTTGCTCGGCGAGACTTTGCCTACTTCTTCGCCGATAAAGAACTTATACTGCGCGGAAAATCCGAGCGTTTTGTGCTTGACCGTTACAAGGAAATACGGATTGTTGCCGTCTGCGTCTTTAACGCTTGCGTAGTAATGTTTCGTATACGTTCCGTTTACTCCGCCGTAGGTTTCGTTTACGTTGAACTTTTCGTAATAATTGAAATATGAGTCTTTGGCTTGGATTTTCAATACGCCGCCTTCAACCGTTGCCGAAACGCATTTGTCTTTCATAGAATCGAGCGACATCGTAGGAATGTTGCTGTATTCGATATTGAAACCAGTTCCGCGCGGATTGATAACGTAGTCTGCCCATTGAACCGTTCCAACGCCTTTGACCGTTACGTCGAAATCGTTAAAGTTGCTGCCTACGTCGTGGAAAACGTTATCCATAGCGAGATTGAGCGAGTAGGTTTTGCCCGCATAGAGCAGATCTACCGAATCTTTGCCAAGATTGTATTTCGTAACGCCCGTAGGAGCGGTGATAGACATACTTGACGGCACGCCTTCGTAAACGATATTGACAGTTCCGGTTTTGCCGCCTTGTCTTGTGGTGCAAGTAAGAATTGCCTTGCTGCCTTTGAAAGACTTGTAACAGTTGACCGTTGCCGTAAGATTGCCTTGCGAATCGTCCGTCACCTTGATATAGTCCGAAATGTTCTTGTCTTTGAGCGGAGCGTCGTTTGCCCATGCGACAGACCAAGTAACGTATTTATCCACGACGGTAGACGGCGTAATGGTTGCCGTAACCGTTTGAGATACGTATTGCTGTGTATTGTCCGCAGCGAGAGCAGGCGATTTCACGCTCATAAGTTTTGGTTGTCCGAGAGTGAGAACTACCGCCGCGTTGGATTCGTCTGACGATTCCTGTTGCGTTCCGTTCTCTTGCGGTTTGATGGGAGTGGGTTTGTCAAGCGACAGAATAAGTGCCGCAACAACGCCTGCCATAAGCACGATAATGAGCGTAAAGGCGATTATCCACTTAACCGCATCGGATTTTTTGTGTTGATTGAATTCTTGATACATAATGTTTTTTACCTCCGAAATTTAGATTTTTGGGTGTAAAAAACTACGGCTTACCTAAGCAAACCGTAGTTCTCTACAAGGGGAATGCTTATCTCAAAAGCATATTAAGGAAACTCTTGTCCGACGTTCTCGCGGGCTTAATCGGGCATTCGTAAACAGTGCCGTCTTCGTCGTAAGAACGCACGGAGTAGGTGTTACCTTTGATGGTTTTTCCCTTTACGTCTTTGATTTCAAACGGAGTTACGATAAGTTCGGCTTCCATCTGACCGTCGAAGACGATATCCAGAACGGTATAGCCGCCTTTGTCCGGGGGAATAACGCCTGCTTTGATGTCTCTACCTCTGACGTTTCCTTTGATAAAATAGTGAAAGTATTCCTTTCCGTTACTCTCGAAAGTTTCTCTTTCGACCTTGCATTTTGCGATGTTTTCCATTGATTTTCAGTCCTCCTGTTTATTTAGATTTTTTACGAGAAATTTCTCTCGCTTCGCTTTTGGATTTACCTTCGGCAAGCGCTTTCTTATACTTGTAAAGCCCTGCGTGATCGCCTTGACACTGCAAATATCCCGAACGGATACCAGCCTCAAAGTCGGTCAATTCCTTGCCTTCCTTTTTGCCGTAGGTATGAACCTTTGCTTTTCTGTCCTCGGCATAGCCTTTGGCGCGTTTAGACGGAATAGACCATCTGCGCTCGTTGTATTTGCTTGCATTGGACGAAGTGTTTGCTGCTTCTTTTTTTGCCACTTTTCGTGTCCTCCTGATAGTTAAAATTTGTTTTCCCGTGTCGCCGATAGAACAGCGTTTGCAGGACTTACGCTTTTTCGGGGATTTTCCACCCACACAGCCCGCTATTAAGTTGTAAATATGGTAACGAACGCCGTTTTTTCTTTGAAACACTACGTTTCGGGCGATATTTCTTGTCGGCGAGCGGCCGCTCTTACACTTGCAAGCACCGCGCGAAATCATCGGTTTCTATTCTGTTTTGGCGTTCGGGTTACCCGAATGGGGTTAATCTACATACGTTCTTGCGTACATAGTGCTTGGAATACGCTTGCCGTCAATGCGTTTGCGTTCACAAAAGATACATTCATACTCGCGATCGCGCTTTTGGGTGCGACGGTAAAAAGTATCGTGGCTAAACACAAGGTTATCTTCGACCTCGCTGTATTTAACGCCGACGACCTGTTTTACAATGTAATCGCGTGTGCGATAGACGTTCATTGCGTCTACCATAAAATCAGGCACACAATTCATTTTTTCAGACCTCCGTAATTTTTGATAATGGTTTGCATTGTTTCTTTGTCCTCTCCGGAGAGGGTAAGAAGTAACTTATGTAACAGCGCCATTTGCTTGTCGTTCATACACGGGCGATTAAGGTGATAGCCGTCCATAATATGAATGCCGCCGCCGTTACCTTGGGTGGTGTACACCGGATATTCGAGCGAAAGGTACATAATGTCGTATTCGATTGTCCGTTTGCTCACGCCGAACTCGAAAGCGAGATTTTCTCTCGTTTCGTGCCGACGAGTACACAAGACTTCGAGTATCGCTTTTCGTCTTTCTTTTGCCGTCATATCCGCTGTTCACCTCCTTTTTCGAACTTCTTGCCTGCATTCTACAAAGCAAACTCGCAACCTAATTTGCGACTTTGAAATGAATTTTTATTTTTTCTTAAAAATTTTTTGGGAGAAAAGAAAAAAGGCCTCGATAGTAGACTTTCCTTTGAAGAAAATCTATCTATCGAAGCCTCTCGATTTCTCGGTTTAACTTTCGATTATGTTAAAAATGTGACCTGATAAGGATTTACATAAACTCGGTGCTTTTTCAACCGACCGACCTTACCGTCGTTATTTCGTATTCAATTATTGATAACTTGTCCGTCCGGCGGATAAAAATCCACCTGCTCATGTCTGCGGCTTTTGATTTTGCTGACGCTTACAGCCCCGCATTTAGGGCATTGCAGTCTTGCAAGACCGTTTGCCGTTCTGTACCCGTAATGCAGTTGCCCGCAATTCCTACAATAACATTTGACCGGCTTGTCCCAGTTGTTTTGCATTGTTTATCTCCCATACACGTCAATACTTTTTAATGCACGAAACCAAAACGCCCTGAACGTCGCATTTATCTACGACAATATCTTTCATACGCCTGTTTTCGGGGTGGAGAATGATTTTCCCGTTCCGATGATACAACCGCTTTAATGTTGTTTCGCCGTCTACAAGCGCAACGATGATTTCGCCGTCGTCGGCAGAATCCTGTTTCCTTAATACAAGCAAATCCCCGGGGCTGATACCTGCTTCTATCATACTGTTTCCTTCTGCATGCAGCATAAAGAGATGACCTTTGCCGAAAATATCCGTAGGCAATGCGTAAGTGTCCTCGTAATTTTCTTCGGACGGATTAGGAATGCCGCAAACGACACTGCCCACAAGGGGAGCAAGAACGAAATTGCCTTTTTCAAGTTTCGGCATCGGAATGATTTTTCCGATCTCGCTTCGTTTCAGAACGCCTTGATTTTCAAGTTCCATAACGTAGCGTCTGACCGTTGCGAGCGAACCGAGATTGAGCGAGTGCATTATCTGACGATAACTCGGCGTTATCCCGTGTTCTTGTTGATAGGCAATGTTGAACTCTCTCACTCTTTGGAGCGTTTCTTCGTTTAGCGTTTTCATTCGTAACCCTTTATGCTTTACGAAACGGTGCGTTTCGTTTTGTGTGCCTGTATTCTATCACAAACAAAAAAGCATTTCAAATTTTCACTTCCCGATTTCGGGCAGTGAACAAAACATTTGTAAAAAATGCTCCCGCCGTAAGACGAGAGCATTGAGAGTGCCTATATTTAGTATGTCGATTTGATTGTGTCCACGAATTTATTAAACTCGGTGATAACTTTTCTCGGCGCAGTAATTCTGACCTTGCCAAGTGTTCCTATTACCCAAGTAAACAGCGGTTTCGATATCTGAACGCTTATATCTGCCGTATATGTGTTATTGTCTATTACACGAATGCGTATATCGTCACCGAAACGGTCGAATACTTCCGAAAGCAATTCTTTCGTAAAAGTAAGAGTTACTTTATGTAATTCTCCGCTACACATTGAAAACACTTGTTTTCTGTACTGTTCCGTATTTAACAGTTCGTATTCAGGGTGAGGCTGGCGTTCCGTTTTTTCAACCTTTACGTCGTCCATTTTATCCAAACGATAAGTAACGATTTCGTCGTGTCCGTTATTGAAACAAAGCATATAGTAATTATCCTTGTTCCAAACCATAATTATCGGGTTTGCGTAATATCTCTTACCGTTTTTACGATATACTTTATTGTGCTTTTCGTCATAATTGAAGTATTTGAAAGAAATTTGCTTGTTGTCGTTGATGGCTCGCTCTATTCCGTCAACACTGTAAATAAAGGAACTGTTGCCGAATTTGCCTTTATCAAACGACACGATATTTTTAGAAATCAACATTGCCTGATATGAGCAGAGCGTTCCGGAAAGTTTGTCGATTATATTGTTTTTCTGCGAAGCGGTGAGTTTCGACGCTTTGATTACATCGGAAAGCAATACTATTTCAGCCGTATCAAACGGGCGATTTGCAACGTAATAGTAATGAAATTTCTTCTTAAAAGACAAGACTTCATAGCCATTTTCGTTCAAAAGAGCAATATCCGCCACCAAAACCTTTCGGGAACTTGCAATACCTTTTTCGTTGAGTTTCTCTATGATTTCGTCGGTATTCATAGGGTGTTCTTCATCGGTAAAACGGCAAAGGATGTCCCAAAGAACAAGCAGTTTTATTTTGTATTCGTTTTTGCGCATATCGACTTGCAATAACATCTCCTATTTCTTTTGAGATTCGTCCAGTCTTTTAAAGAGATGAGAAAGTAAACTTAACAAGTCCAAACAATCCTTCTCAGTGAATAATTTAGAATCCCTTAAATCGGCTATTTCTTCGTGACTGACAACATTTCTTCCACCGCACACAACGCCCATTGATAAAAATTTTTGTCCATCTTCAATATTTTCTAATGTTGTTTGGGCAAAAGGTTGTCCATTAGGACGATATTTATAATTTGCAGTAGTTTCAAGAACTTTGTCCCTTCCAAATGCATTGGAAACAATATCCCTATCTTCCGTGCAGGTAACACCAGATTTGTCTTTGACAGCATTTTTATACCGTTTCATTGCTTCTTGAAATGCTTCGTAGTAATTTTTCGCCTTATAATATGCACCTGCTGAATCTTGTACTTGCTCGTGTAAAAGTCGATAGTGGTAATATGTGTATGGCGGTATCAAATCATATACAGTATGTACTACGGCTGAAAAATCTGTATCGTCTATTTCGGGTTTATCTGCAATTTTATCGATTATACTTGCCAACTTAGGGCGAACGGAATCAGGAACTTTTTCGTACCATTCCGAAATGTTAATTCCAGTTTTTTGCGTATTGTTGTCTTCTTTTACTTTTTTTCTTTTGTTGCTCCAGTCTTTAACTAAAAAACGAATTATGCTTTGTAAAAAGTGTTGTAATTCTTCGGCTTCCGGCAAATCCCAACTTATTGATTGTCTATCTGTAGATATCAAATCTTTATCAAATTCATCGAGAAAGTCGGCTTCAATCCAACCTGAAATATAGGAAAAGGTATGTCCTGCTTCAGACACTCCAAAGAATCCCGGTATATTGGCAAGACGACCATTTACATAGAGAGTTATTCCTCTTAAATCCTGTTTCATCGGTTTCTTTGAGGAAATTATAGTACCTTTTAACTCCGTTTTATATTCATAGTCTGATTTTAATTCTGAAACGATGTCTTGAATATCCCATTCAAACTCTTTGTCTATTCCTGCATATTTCATTTCTCGTGTTAAAAGAATTGGCTCATCATCGTTTTTTGAGATTTTAATATTAAAATCCGAGTCAAAACAATTGAAAAGTTTTGATAATGAAATAGCAGTTGCCATCAAGTCAAAATCTGTTGCTCTTGACAATTTAGACAAAGTTATTTTTGTCCCTTTTTCGCATATATCATCTTTATCGACTCGACTTTCTATCGGATGATATATGCCAGAAGGCTCATTAAGGATGCTGTCCCAATCAAGTGTAAATACAGTTTTTTGACTCTCTCCCGCTTTTGTCGTTTCAATCGTAATGGTTTTTCCTATTCCGAAAAGAGCAAGTTTGCCAAGTCCCTTTTTACCTGTGATTTTTCGACCTTTTGAATTAGTTCTACTTTCATCAGTATCTCTACGTTTTCTACCAATTACTAAAAAATTGTCTCTAACTTCTTCATAGGACATTCCATCTCCATCATCAATAATGACAATACTTTTTTTGGCAGGATCTTTATCGTAAAGATTTATGATTGCATTAGAAGCACCAGCATCATAAGCGTTTGCTACCAATTCGGCTAAGGCATAGGGTAGTTGAGAATACATTTTTATTCCCAAATGCTCAATAGTTCGAGGATCAAACCTAAGTTGAAGATTTTCTTCGTTTGTATTCATAAATCACCTCATATCTTTAATATGTCTGCTAATACTTTCGCCTATAATTTCACCAAGTCTAACTGGTACGGCATTGCCTATGTGTCTTGCCACATCGCGCATACTATAGTCGTGCTTTTCAGGCGGGAAAAACTCATAATTTTGTGGAAAAGTTTGCAGTAATGCGCCTTCTCGCAGCGACAATGCTCTGTCTTGTTCGGGGTGTCCATAGCGACCTGTCCCATAACAAAAAAATTGTGTTGTCATCGTTGGTCCAATCTTATCCCATGACATACGACCATAAACCGAAGTATATGTTTGTCCCGTATCTTTCATATGGCATTTACATCTTAATTCTTCTGGCCAATCTTTCCAAGTCCCACCGGGGATAGATGCTTGAATTCTACGTAAATTTATAGAAGAAAGGCTTGCTGCACGGTGAAGACTATCCGTTTTGCAAGTTTCGCCAGCGGCAATAGAAGGGAGTCCCTCAATAAATGGACGAACCGTAACGTTTCTTCTTATATGTGTTGGTGGAAGTAAATGAATTTCACCGTATTTTGATGCCAATAAAATAAATCTATGTCTATTTTGTGGAATTCCATAATCTGGACAATAAACAACTTGTCCTCCATCTGTGTAATAGCCCTCATCTTGCAACGTTTTAATAAAGTCTTTGAAAACGCCTGATCTACGAATTTCAGGAACGTTTTCCATAGAAACTATTGATGGATAAACGCTTGTTATTAAACGTCCAAATTCCTTCAATAAATCGTATTTCCCGTCTAACTCTCGCGAAGACGACTTGAACCGTTTATAACTCATTGTTGAAAACGGCTGACAAGGAGCGCAACCAACCAATATTTTATCTGCACCTTCACTATAATATTCGTCGATATCAGATGCTTCAACTTCGCGTATATTTTTACATATAAAATGAGTTTGATTGTTGAATGAGTAGGCATATTCACAGGTTTTATCGTTGTCAAAACCTGCAACAACCTTAAAACCTGCTTGTTTCATTCCGCAAGTCAGTCCGCCGACTCCACAAAACAAATCAACAACTTCAAAAGCCATATTTTAATCTCCGATTACAGTGCGTGTTCTTGCTTTATTGCTTTTTTTATCCGTTCTAATGGATATTCGTAATTTTTCTTCTTTAATTCGCATTCCCATATACGAATAACTGTCCACCCGCGCGACTCAAATAAAGAGGTAATTTCTTTGTCGTGTTGGATATTTCTTTCTCGTTTTTTTTGCCAATATTCTTGATTGTCGGAAGGGCGAGTGTTTCTGCAATCATGTCCGTGCCAAAAACAACCGTCAACAAAAATTGCGATTTTCTTATCGAGAAACACAAAATCAGGGTGTCCTTTGACTTTGTAACCTCGTCTCCAACCGTGTATGTCGTTCTCCTTAAAATAGCGTATTAGTTTTAACTCTGTAGATTTATTTCCTTTAGAGTGAACCTTGCTCATTACGGAAGAACGTTTTTCCGCTGTGAAAATGTCCGACATTTTAACTGTTTGCGGCGAACTTTTCAAGAGTCATATTAGAAACTAAGCCGCTAATATCAGTTCCTAAATTATTTACGATGATGTTATCGAAATCTGCATAATCAATATTGCGAACTTCGTGGAATATGTGATTATAGAGATATTCCGCAAACGTATTTGCCAGAATAATAACAATAGGAGCGCCTTTGATATCTCTTTTTGTTGCCGGAACATATCTTGAAGTGATTACGATAGTGTATTCTCCGCCGATTTCTTCACGTTGCTCGCGAAGTCTACCGGCATTGATTCCTAACAACTTGTTTGCGGTTGATTTTGATTCGACCGCAAATTTTTTCTTTTTGGTTATGTATAAGCATTCGATATCCGTATGCGCTGCGCCGCCGCGTTTAACCGCTTCGACATTGTAGAACATATTGAAACCTTCCGTTAAAACGTCTTCAAACAGATAAGCCGTTTCGTTTTCCGGATTGTTAGAATATTTTTCTATAAGTTTCGGAAGTTCAAGAAGTTTGCTCAGATCGTCCGATTCGCCGATTTCTTTCAGTAACAACTGCGGATAAAAACTGTAAACTTCTTTAATGCAGTCAATCGTTAGCCTTTCCGGATCTTTCAACTGCACGGGAGTTGCAAAACACGTGTATTCGGCTAACATTTCTTTTATAAACGAAAGGCAGTTTGAACTAATAGTCACATAGCCTTTTGTAGCCTTTCGACCTGTAGGTAAACTTTTACTGCCGGATTTAGAAGGGTGATACAGTTTGCAGAGTACGTCGCCTTCGATTTTGTTGATTATACCAACTTGACTTAACAACGTTTGCGTGTAGTATTCCCACTCGTATACGGTATTCACATAGGTGTGCTCATCCGATTTTAATTTGTTGACAAGTTCAATATCCGGCAAATTTCTTATACTTAATATTTGCGTTACAATTTGCTCGTAAGATTCCGGCGTAACTGTTTTTACAAACGGAAGAATAAGTTCTTCTTCATAATTGTACAGTTTTCCATCAAGTCTTTTGTCTGTCAAGAGCTGAAATATCAATCTAAACGGATATAATTGAAATTCGCTACTCGTTCCGTTCGCAGGATGCTGAAATTGCATAGCAAACATCATCGCTATAAAAATCTTACGCAATTTTTGCTCGTCAGATATATATTTTAAGAACAAATTTCCCAACGGACTAAATATAAATCTCTTATCTCCGTTTGACTTATCCTCATATCCGAACATCCAAAACTCAAGAGTATTTATTCTATGATTGATAGAATCTAACGGGCGTTCTTCCGGATTTCTTGTTCTATACAAATCCAAAGCGGCAAGTCTTTCTTGCATTCTATGGCGTTCTAAGTCTGAAACGTCGGTTTTACAACTATTCTTAACATCCAAAGCAACCGCTTTAATCATGTCATAGTTGCAAGTGTGTTTATAAAGAATCCATTTATCACGAGATACGGTAATAGGCATTTTTATTCCCTCCCAATTTTATTCACGACTTCAAATAAAAGTTTCGGCGGAATCGCTTCGCCTATTACTGTTCTAATAAACGTATCGGTCGAATCCTTTGGAAAATCAATATCTTCAGGAATTGACGAAACGATAAACGTTTCAAGAAGAGTAAGAACTCTCGCGTCTGAATAGGTTCCGTCGGCAAGAAGCCGTCCGGGATGAACGTTATTATGAGAACTCATACTTCCGCTAAACGTCGTCCTTGTCGGACACGGCTCATCCCAAGTCATTCTCTTGAAAGTATTATGAAAACCTTTAATCCTTGTTCCATCTTCTTTTTTAGGGTAATACACTTCGTTTGTTAAAGCACTTTTTCCCGTCGGCGTATGCTTTAATGCAAGAACCGCGCGGTTATTTTGCGGTTTAGCATAATGCCAAGGAATTCCGGAATCTTGTCCCGCTTCAAGAGAAGGTAAATACCCAATAGCTTTTGAAAGTGGAATTTCCGGCTGCGTTGCAGGCCATCCCCAAACTAAACCTTTCTTATATAGTTTTACTATAGCACGCGGACGAGATTGACAAACTCCATAATCTTTTGCATTAAGAACGCGAATATCGACAGTATATTTAGCCGAATATTTTTTGTTCAGAATTTCCTCTAATTTCAAATACTCTCCGTCAAAAGGAAAGTACATATCGAGAAACGTTGGAACGTTTTCGATAAGTATGTAATCAAAATCGCACGCGTCGATTATTTCCATTGCTCTTAATACAAGGAAATTGCGTTTATCTTTCTCATAATGAGCCTGATTTTTATTTTTGCCGAGAGTGCTTAATCCTTGGCACGGCGGAGTAGCAAGCAACATTTTGACATTATTTTTCTTAACAATGTCAATCATATGATTTTTTGTTTCGTCATCCATTATATCGCCGCAATACATTTCCGCATTAGGGTAAAAATGCTGATAGCATTCGGCTCGTTTAGGCAACAGTTCGTTGCCGGCGATTATATCGACTTTTGTGTTGTGCAGAAGTAATTCTCCGATTCCAGCGCTTGAAAACAATGATATCGCTTTAATTTTGTCGTTTTTTTTCATATCTGTATCCTTTAATTCTTCAATGCCACTAACGATGTTTTTTAACATTAGCGGGGGGATTGACTCGCCTATACATTGCCGTATCAACAATTCCGGAGTATTATCCGGGATGTTCCAATCGACCGGCAGAGAATCTAATATCATCAATTCTAACGGCGTTAAAACTCTTGCGTCAGAGTATGTTCCGTCCGGCAATTCGCGCCCCGGATGAACGTTTCTTTGAGAAGCAATGCAATCGTTCCGCATTGTGATCGTCGGGGCGGGAGCGTCCCAACGGATTCTTCTATAAGAAGACTGGTATCCTTTTACAGGAGTTCCGTCTTTCTTTTGCGGGAAATATACTGGATTATCGAAAGCCGTACATCCGGTTGGCGTGTGTTTCATCCATAAAATATTTTCTTCCGAATGCGGTCTTGCAAAATGCCACTTAATATTTGATTTTTCACCGGCTTCAAGCGACGGCAAGTTGCCAATGGCTTCTCGAACTGTAACTTTGTGAGCATTTTTTTGCGGCCAATTCCATATCGTTCCCTTTTTATGCATTTTAATTATCGCACGCAAACGAACTTGAGGAACGCCATAATCCGACGAGTCCACAACCTTACTGTCTATATCGTACTGTTCGCCAAATTCCAAATTAAGCATTTCGATAACAGTACGCATTTCCCCAGCATAATTTAACTGAATTTTTAGTAATGTAGGAACGTTTTCAATCAAAACGTATGTTGGAGCAAGACGTTTAATTGCTTTAACAACGTAGGTAATAAGGTAATTGCGTTGATCCGCTTCCAAAGATTGTTGATGGCGATTTTTACCGGCAACGCTCATGCCCTGACAAGGTGGAGAAGCCAATAAAAAATCTAACGGAGTAGGCGCAGCGTTCATTATGCGTTCAAAAACTTCGTTTTTCGTAATATCTCCGCAAACGACATTTGTGTCCGGCGATATAGATTTATACAAATCGGCTCTTTGCTTTATTAGTTCGTTAGCGACCAATATATCTATACCCGCATCCTTGAAATATGTTTCTCCGATACCTGCACTGGCGAATAACGATAATCCCTTTAATCTCTTTTTACTCATAAATTATATCCATTACCTCTCCGATATTACAATGCAATGCTTCGCATATTTTTATCATTACGTCCATTGACACAGGTTCGTTATTGTTAAGTTTGGTTAAGGTTGTAGAGCCTATTCCCGTTTGTTCTTTTAGGTCTCTCTTTTTCATGCCCAAGTCAATCAACTTCTTCCACAATTTTACATAAGATACCATATTCAAACGACCTTTACAGATATTTATCTACAGTATAGCACAAATGAACCGATATTTCAAGCGGAAACGACGATATTTCAAATAAAATTGCCGATATATCGGCGAACAATTTAATTGTCGATTTTTCTTGTTAAATTACTATTTGAATTAACTTTCTCATTGCTTTCCTTAAAATGGTCGATAACGCACATAAGTAGCGTGGAAAAGAATGCTTTTCGTTCGTTCGGCGTGAGATTTTCAAGGCTCGGACGACCGATAGCGTAGACTTCGCGCTCTTTTTTTGTTTGTTCTTTCATAAGACTGCCTCCTTTTTTGTTGAAAGGATAGCAGTCTAACTCGCATAGTGATTTGCGACTTCAAAAATTTTTTTAGACGAACTCGCAAAGCAGTCTGCGACTTTAACTCGTAGTCTTGTGGACAAGTAAGAAACAAGACGTTTTTTCTTTCTCGTGGAAAGCCTAATCCAAGCCCGTCGCAGCCGTAAAGGGAAAAAATTATTGTGAGGACATTTAAGAAACAAACCTTATCCAATATTTTTTTCTTTTCCTTGACGGCTTCGCCGTTCTCGGATTGTTCGGTTTCCGTCGAAAGACAAAAAAATAAAAGGAGTTAAAAATCACTATGAAAACAGCAGTAATCTATGCAAGGTATAGTAGCGATACCCAAACCGAACAGTCTATTGAAGGACAACTTCGCGTGTGTCAGGACTATGCCAAAAACAACGATATTCTTGTCGTTGGAACTTACGTTGACCGTGCTATGACGGGAACAAACGATTTGCGTCCCGATTTTCAGCGTATGATTAAGGATAGCAACAAACGACAGTGGGATTTCGTTCTGGTTTACAAATTAGACCGTTTCTCTCGTAACAAGTATGAAACAACAATTCACAAACACACTCTGAAAGAGAACGGCGTTAAGGTTTTGTCCGCTATGGAGAATATCCCGGACAGCCCCGAAGGTATTATCCTTGAAAGTTTGCTCGAAGGTATGAACCAATACTACTCGGCGGAACTTTCTCAAAAAGTATTGCGTGGACTTAACGAGAGTTACCGCAAAGGACAATATACAGGTGGTGCGGTTATTTACGGTTATGATGTCGTAGACAAAAAGAACGTTATCAACCCCGAAGAAGCGGAAATCGTAAAAGAAATCTTTACCAAGTATTCGCAAGGTTATACGGCGGTTGCTTTGGCAAAAGATTTACAGGCTCGTGGCATACGGACGAAAAAAGGACTGTATATCACAGACAAAAAGATTTACAAAATCCTTGCCAACACCAAATACAACGGAAAAATTCGTCACGGCGACACGATTTACGATAATATCTATCCCAAAATCATCGACGACATAACGTGGCAAAAAGTTCAGGACATTCATGCAGAAAACCAACACGCTCCCGGTCGTAAAAAAGAAATCTATGATTTTATACTTTCGGGGAAACTTTATTGCGGCGATTGTCAGCGTCCTATGGTCGGTGAAAGCGGCACAAGCAAACTCGGACGGATTTATTATTACTATTCGTGTCTTGCCAAAAGGCGTAAACAGCATCCGTGCAAATTGAAGTCGGTGGAAAAGCAATGGCTTGAAGATTTAGTTATAAATTCGACGTGGGCATTACTTGCCGATGAAGGCGTTGTTAGATACATAGCCGAAACGCTTTGCAAATTGCACGAAGAAGAAAACAAAAACAATACAGTTATCAAAAGTCTTGAAGCCCAACGGCAAAACGCATTGAAGGCTTCGCAAAACTTGATAGCCGCCATTGAACAGGGTATCATTACCGAGCAAACGAAAATCCGTTTGAAAGAACTCGAATCGCAGATTGCAGGACTTGACTTTGATATAGGACAAGAAAAGCAACGCAATTACACATACCTTTCGCCCGACGACGTAGAAAAATATTTGAACTCGATTATTTGCGGCGATATACAGGAAATGTCCGTGCGAAAACTTATCGTAAAGACGTTTGTTCGAGAAGTGATACTCGATAACGACAGCGTAACGATAACCTATAACTTTACCGAGCATTCTACGAAATATAGGGTTACGCAAGAAATAGTACAAAAAATACAAAGGCAGTCGAGAAAAAAGACTGCCTACAATAAAACCGTGTGTTCGTACAAACTCCCTTCGCTTCCGCCAGCGCACGAAAGCACTCAAAACGAGTGCTTTCTTTTTTTGTTCAAGCGGGGATTTTGCATTGCTTGTCGTTGGTATTGTCAAAGCAGAGTAGTTTATTTGGTATTGCTGTTTCATAAATTTTTTACAATTTCATTACGTTACGTTTTTGAATAATTATTGAAAACATTCGAAATTGGCGAGATATTTGCTTTAGAAGTCGTGTTGACAAACGCGTTCGTTGAAACTATAATCAAGGTATCGGACAATTTTGTCTAGGGTTATTTGATATAATTAAAAGAGGAGAACGACATGAGGCCGAAGAAAACTTATGCAACCAAAACGATTATATTGCACATATGGTTGGTGCTAAAAAAATACACCGACGCCGATTCGCCGGTTTCTTATACGGAGCTTGCGAAATATTTGACGGCCAAAGACAAACCTTGCGATCGAAAAACGGTGGCAAGAAACGTCGATTATCTTATAGCGGACGGATTTCCGATCGGCAAAACCTCCGACGGAAAGTGCTTTTATAAAAGGAAGTAGCAACGTTTTAAAAGTCGTTTCGCCCGCAAAAAAATCAAATAACAATAAATACGCTTTGGAGGTAAAAATGGAAAAGTACACAAAAGAGCAGTTGGAAAAAAAGTTAGACGAATTGTTTGAGCAAAACGTGAACTCGATTGCAGACATTGAAAGATACTATTGGATGTTGTCGGTCTCGTGTTATATGCCGCGACGGTGGCAGGATGACACGCGCCTGTGTTTTAGATGCGGAAAACACTTTGTTTTTCAGAAATATTCAGTGGAAAACAAGATCGATGCAATACGCAACGTATTACGCAACAAAGGGTTTGATACGTGGGTAAACTATTATTGTGACGCTTGCATAGAGAACAACGGTGGCAAGATAGGCGAACTTAAATACAAAAAAAACGAAGATACGAAATGGAAGTTCTTCGAGTTCGACGATGAGACGATAGAGCAACTTATGTGCTATTGCAGACAGGATAATAACGGTGACGACAAATGATGCTTCCAAGTGTTTTAACGGTTGAGCTTACTTATCGTTGCAATCATAAATGCCTCTTTTGCTATTGTCCGTGGGAGAATGAGCCGTCGCTGAAAGAAGCCGAGCTTTCGACGGACGAATGGAAAAAAATATTCGACAAGGTGAAGCAATACGGAGTGAAGCAGATTACTTTTTCAGGAGGGGAAGCGATTCTTCGGGATGATTTGATTGATCTGATTTCATACGCCCATAACGCCGGATTTTCCGTCGGCCTTATATCTAACGGAAAGAACCTTAATAGGGAGTTTCTGTCCAAGTTGCGGCCCTACAACGTGCTTTTAAGCATAAGCGTGCCGGGAATCGAATCGTTCCATAAAACAACCGGCGTCGATAACGTTGAAAACGTGCTTGCGTTGTTTGCTTTGTGCAAAGAGCTGGGAATTAAGACGGTAGCAAATATTGCAGTAACGAAAAACAATATCAAAGAGTTGTTTGAAAACATAGCGTTGCCGCTTGTTAATGGCGCGACGTATATTTTGCTAAACAGATTTTTGCCCGGCGGACGAGGGTTGGAAAACAAGCAATATCTCCTTTCTATAGACGAAATAAACGAAATGTTCGACGTTGCGGAAGAAGTGTTGTCGCGCGCGGGTTTGTACGGACACGTCGGGACGGAATTGCCGTATTGTATAATAAAAAACCCCGATAAATATAAATATCTACAAATATCGTCGTTCTGTTCGGCGGCAAAAGAATTTTTCGTGATAGATCCGAGCGGATACGTGAAGGTATGCAATCACAGCCCGACGAGAGTTTGTTTTTGGACAGAGATAGACGGCTTGGGACAAAACGAATATTGGAATCGGTTCGTTACGAAAGACTATATTCCGCTTATGTGCAAAAACTGCGAATATCTGGGCGTAAAATGCGACGGCGGCTGCCGCGAAGCCGCGCACGTGTATTTCGGAGATATTGCGGATGCGGATCCTTGTTTTGACAATATTATAAAAGAAAAATAATCGATATGCCGGATTATCGGGAAACCGATCGTTCAAATAATGTAGAAAAGAAAGTCTTAAATGCTATATTATGAAATGAGGTAAATCGTTTTAATAACGGCATAAAAAAGAGAAAATTCGCCCATAAAACCGAATTCCGATAACAACGGGATTCGGTTTTTCTTTTTAGAAGATGCCGAAAGCGGGAGGGAAACGCTTGACAAACCGAACTATCGGCAGGTACAATGTGAAAACACTCGGATTGAAAGGCTCGGAGAATAAAAACGGAAAAAGGAATACGAAGCAGGAGGCATTGAAAGCTGCTCTCGATTCGGTTTCGGCGCAAGGGGAGGAGGAGGCATTCCGGAGCTTATCGAACGGCATATTCGTCAATTTTTAGAAATATACAAAGGGGAAACGAGATGAAATACGTCAGAATAACCAAAGACAACGTTGACAAGGAGCATATTTGCTGTGCGATGTCGGGTAAACAAAGTCTGGCAAAAAAGGAATGGATGAAGCGGCTGTTTGATGACGGCCTTGTCTTTTATCGCAGCGAGGAGCGCGGCAAGTGCTTTATCGAATATATTCCGGCCGAAAAAGCATGGGTGCCTATTGAAGCCGACGGGTACATTTATATAAATTGTCTGTGGATTGCCGGTTCGATGAAGGGGCACGGCTATTCCAACGACCTTTTGGGCGAGTGTATATCGGAGGCGAAAAAGCAGGGCAAAAAAGGCGTCTGCATATTGTCGTCGGAGGGAAGAAAGAAGGAGTTTTTGTCAGACCCGAAGTACTTGGCTCATAAAGGCTTTGCGGTTTCGGATACGTCGGCCTGTGGCATAAACGTCATGTATCTGCCGCTTGTCCCGAATGCCGAGCCGCCGAAGTTTAAGGAGTGCGCAAAAAATCCGAAGACGGACGAAGATGGCTTCGTCCTTTACTACACCGATCAATGCCCGTTCACCTTCTACTGGGTGCCGAGGATAGAAGAGGTCGCAAAAGAACATAAAATCCCGCTTAAAGTCATACACGTCACGAGCAGGGAAGCCGCGAGAAACGTTCCGTCGCCGGTCAGCACATACGCGCTTTTCAGGGACGGGAAGTTTTTGACGCACGCGATACAATCGGACAAAAAGTTTCTGGCGCTTGCGGGCGCGGAATAAAAATAACGGCGCAGAAAAACACGAATATTCGGAAAGTACCGTATGCTCGTGAAAAAGAAGAATATCACGCACATAGCAGGTTTCGCTTTTCGTGTATGCGCAGTACGTAGCGTATGCCTCGGGGTAAGCGGCGCATTTTTAAGGAGGGGAAATGCCGGCATTTGAAAGACGGTTGGCGATAATTTCCGTTTTGCGCTTAAGACGGTGTGACACGAGAGGAAACCTTGCGGCAGAATTCGGCGTAAGCAAGCGAACGATTGAAAACGACGTAACGTTTCTTTCGTTGAAATATCCGATATATACAAAGCAGGGCAAAGGCGGCGGGATTTTTTTGACGGACGATTATATCGTCGGCGTACCTCGCTTGAACAGAAAACAAATCGATCTTCTTGCTATGCTTTTAGAAACGCTCGAGGGAGAGAACAGAAGAACAATGGAGGAAATTATCGAAAGATACGGCAGCTGACCTCGCGCAAACATGGGAGCTTGGCAAAGCATCGACAGAATCGTGGACGGCTGCTTCGTTTCCGACATCGAATAAGGTTTTTCAAACCCCAAAGAAAAACGCAAAAAGAGAGATTGACCTTCGTCAGGCTCTCTTGTTTTTTGACAAGGCGGATTTTATGTGGTAGAATGAAACAAACAAAAACGGAGATATAGAATGAAACGAGGAATGAGAACCGATTATCCCACCAAACGACTTGCGCCGGACACCTACGTTCTGAACGACTTCGGGTTTGCAAATTGCTATTTGCTTTTGGGCGATGAAGCGGCGCTTCTTATCGACTGCGGTATGGGCATAGGCGACATCGAAGGCGCGGTCCGAAAAATCACCGACAAACCGCTTATCGTGGTGGGAACGCACGGCCACGTCGATCATATCGGCGGCAGCGGCGCGTTTGAAAAAATTTATCTTCACCGTGACGATTGCGGCAAAAATTTCAGATCCCAGACGAGCACGTTTATAAGGAAAGCCTTTTTGATTGCGGGCAAAAGTTTCGTATCCGAAGGCATAACGCTTCGCGACGTGGTGAAATTCGGGCGCAGACCTGAGGTCGTGGAAATTTTAAGCGGGCACGTTTTTGACCTCGGCGGACGAAAAGTCAGGGTGGAACACTCGCCCGGGCATACCTTGGGCAGCATCGTGCTTTTGGACGACAAAACGAAAATCGCCTTCGTGGGGGACAATATGTCTGTTTCCGAGTGGCTGTTTCTGCCGCATGCGACGACCGTCGAAAAATGGATTGAAAGCGCAAGAAGAATAAGAAAAATAGCCGACGACTACGCCCTTTACTGGGGGCACGAAAGAGGGCTTATATCCACCGACATCGTGGACGCCGACATTCGCTTTGCCGAAGAAATTTTGTCCCGTTACAAAAGGAATCGTCTGCTTCCGCATGTCAAGTGTTATCCGAAAAACGACAGAGTGAAGGGAAGCATCGTGTTCAAGGAAAACCGAATTTTCGAGAAGAAAAAACAGAAAAACGCACGCTGACAAGCGAGCGTTTTTTGTAAATCGTCGTTCGTTTAAGCCGCCTTTTCGGGCGCGTCTTCTTTTGAAAAGCAGTTTGCCGGACGGTAGCATAAAAGCGCGCCCGGCGGGGCGCGTTTCGGCTATAACTGCGATTTTCGGCAAAGGCTTGACAAAGGCCGCCCTTTTGAGGTACAATAAAATCGGAACAAGAGCAGCTTCAATCCGCAAAAAACATTTTTTAACTTATCTGTTTGAATATGAAAAAACCTATTGTTGCAATTTTATACGATTTTGACAAAACTCTCTGCACCAGAGATATGCAGGAGTACACCTTCATTCCGTCCGTCGGCATGGAACCCGACGATTTTTGGGCGGAAACCTCCGTCGTTGCCAAAAGAGAGCAGATGGACGGGATTCTGACCTATATGTACTGCATGATGGAAAAGGCCGAAGAAGCGGGCAATCCCTTAAAGCGCGAAATGCTGGTGGAGTGCGGCAAGGACGTGGAATATCACCCTGGCGTGGAGGGCTGGTTCGACCGCATCAACGAATACGGCAAAAAGGCCGGCGTCGAGGTGGAGCATTATATTTTGTCGTCGGGGCTTAAAGAAATCATCGAAGGCACCACCGTGGCCAAGTATTTCAAAAAGATTTACGCTTCCGAGTTTTTGTACGGGCCGGACGGCAAGGCAAAATGGGCGAAAATGGCCGTTAACTACACCAACAAAACGCAGTTCGTTTACAGGATAAACAAGGGCGTTCTGGACATCTGCAACAACTTCGATCTGAACACTTCCACTCCGGAATGGGACAGAAGGGTAAATTTTGGAAATATGATTTATCTGGGCGACGGGCTGACCGACGTTCCGTGTATGAAGCTGGTGAAGCAGTCGGGCGGGCATTCCATAGGTCTTTATCCGAAAGGCGAAAAAGCAGAGGCGCAGCCGCTTCTGAAGCATGACCGCGTGGACTGGATTTTCGAAGCGGACTACCGTGAGGGCAGCGAGCTTGACACCGCCATGAAGGACCTTCTGGAAAAGCTTGCCTACGACAACCGCCTGTCCGAGCTTTCGGACAAACAGAAAAAAGAGCTTTAATCAAAAACCTCCGCCTGAAAGCGGAGGTTTTTTAAGATTAAACTAATCTCTATAGGTGTATTTGGTGTTGTAGCCGTCGTTTTCGGCCGGGCGGAGGTTGTTCGGAAACTGTATGTCCGTTTTGATGTCCACGACGATTTTTTGCAGCTTTTCGGTGAGGGTATACGGGTTTTCCAGATCGTAAAGCACGTTTGCGCCCCCGATGCTTTTGATATAGATGTCGCCGACTTTCTCGATGCGGTCCACAAGCCCCACCCTTAGGTTCACGGAGTCGATTTCCGAATAATAGATGTTTTTGAAATCGATGCCGATGATGCCCGATTTTATGATGATGCGCTTTTGGGTGAAGGCGTATTCCAAATTTTCGTGCTGTCTGTTTGCCGTCAGAACGTTCGACAGCCAAATCCACACAGGCATCAGATGGAACAGGAAAAACACCGCCATAAATATTTTGACAGATGCCGGGATTTCGTCCATTGTCCCGATCATAAGGCCGATAAACGCGCCGTCGAAAAGCAGCCAGATAAGCGCAATCGGCAGCATTTTTGTGAACGCGTTAATAAGGAACGCACGCTTTTTCGGTTTGCCGCTCCACAAAATTTGTTCGTCCGAGCCTATCACGTCCTCGATGTTTTTGAGGTCGCGGCCGGATGGCTCTATCTTAAAATAGGTTTCGTCAAGTTTCGCCACAGTTTTGCTCCTCGATGTTTTATGGACAGAGTATAACACAAAAAAACCAAAAAAGCAACGGGTTTTCAAAAAACGCAGGCCGGAGCCTGCGTTTTTGACGTTTTAGTTCCAAGCGGAACCGTTGTAGGTGTAGGTTGTTCCCTTTGCCAGCGATTGCCCGCCGCTATAACTACGAACGATATCGTTGTAGTTTACAACTTCTGTATTTTCTCCATTTTTTCTAGTGAAGGTTTTAGGAGTGACGGTTTCCGAAAGCGTCCCCGCGCCGAAACGAGCAGTTTCGGTGATGTTAAAGACCTGATAGAAAGTACCGCCGTTAAATGGATTAAGCACGTCTGTAGAAGTTGTTCCGCCGCTGTTTCCTTCTTTTGAAGTGACCGAAAGCGTTGCAGAGGATGAAACTACGACTTTTGCGCCCGGAGCGGTCGATTTGATGTTTCCGCCAAATGCGCCGTTTACGTTGTAAGTGCCGTTCACCACAAAGTTGCCCTCAAACCCCGACGGATACGGAAACCCACCGACAGGCGCTTGTTCGTCGAACGTCGAGTAAACGATAACCGACTTTGAAGTGGTGAGGGTTGCGTTTTTGGCGACCGTCACGTTTGCTCCGGGGAGAACCTTGTAGTCATAAGGGGCAGTAAGAGTGGTTGCCGTCGTGCCGTCGCCGATGTTTACGTCGTAAGTCCACGGGATAGGGAACTGCACGTCGGCCATGTCTACGGTTTTTGAAATAATAAGTTTCACCGTTAAAGACAGCGAACCCATCGTAGCATTGCCGACGATTGTGAGGGTTGACTTTCTTGTGGATCTGTCGTAGGTTTTTTCGAGGTAGCCAGAAGACAGGCGAATGATACCGTTTGAACCAATAATTTCTTTTTTGTCTTTATTGTGGTTGTTGTTTGCGTATAAATCGACGTAGCCGGTATGTTTTGCGCCGGCTTCGTAGATTTGACGGCATTGAACGTTCGGCATTTCGTACTGACTAAACGGCGAGATTTTGCCTTTGTTGAACACGGTGACGGTGTTTGTGCCGCCTCTGAAGTCGATGACAACAAACGGACTGTAGACGTTTGCGCCCGACTTGAAGGTTGCGGTGCCGGTGCCTTTCACAAAGCCTTTTGCGTCGAGGTTGGAGCCGGAATTGAAGGTCATGTTGCCGTTATTGACAAGCTGGCTATGCTTTCCGGAAGTTGCGCCGCTAAGACCTGTGCCCGGATGTCCTAAGATACCTTGAATACGCACGTTGCCGTTGACGGTGAGGTTTGCGCCGGTCATTATCGTCAGAACGTGTTCGATATATTCAGAGATCAAATCCACGTGTTCCTTGTCGCTTCCTCCGGACGTGTTGTAGGTTGCCTCGCCTAAAGCAGAACTGTCGGAGCTTGCCGACAGGAGCAGGGTTGCGCCCGCTGCCAAAGTGTAGTCGCCTGCGGAGAGGAAAGCTTTTGCATAAACGCCGCCGTTCGAGGCAAGCGTTATCGTGCTTCCGCTGCCCGCACCTTGAAGCGCTTTTTCCAAAGTGGTCAGGGTGCCCCCGACGTTTGCCGCCCTTACGCCCAAAGTGGTTTCGCAGGTTGTCGCATTATAGTTGCCGGTTTCGGAAACGAACACTTTCACCTTGTAGATTCCGCCGTCAACGACGTTGTTACCGCCTTGAGGCGAATTAAGAATCTGATAAGTGTAGGATGCGCCGTCCCAGCCGCTGTCGGAGTTCGGCTTAAGAACCTCGGAGAGACTGTCGAACAGGTTGCCGCCGTTCCAGTCGATTTCGGCGTAGTCGCAGCTTGCGCTGGCGTCAGCCTTTTCGAGAATAAGGGTAACGGTGGTGTCGAACGGCAGATAGTTTTGAGGATCGGCGTTGTAGGTTGCTTCATACGCGGTTTTTGTGCAGAAAGCAAGTTCCGCTTCGTCCTTCCAGAAGAATCCTCCGTCAAGGGTTATGGAGCTGAGGGTAAGGCCTTTGCTGTATTGCCCTCTGACGGTCTTCGACGGCACGTCGGACGCGTTGTAGGTTGCTTTTTCAACCGTCAGAACGCCGTCGGCGCCTTTGGTCAAAGTGTAGTTTTGCGCCGTGGATTTGTCGAGGTCGACGTTGTAGCGATAACCTTCGGCAATAACCGGCGAGGATTTTTTGTAAGTGGTTTCGTACCTTATAGTCAGGCAAGCCTCGTTGTCGGAGAATTTGAAGCCTTCGGCCGTGAAACCGAAATCAGGGATAGGATCGCCGTAGGTTACCGTGGCCGTCGGGTTGACGGTGACGATAAGCGTGGCTTTTTCCACCGTCATGGAATAAGGGGACACGGTGGCGGTGTAGTTTTTGGAATCGAGCGTTCCGTTTACCTTGAAGGTGCCTGCGGCAGGAGCGGTGAGATAATCGGTCGAATAGGTCATCACGCCGACGTCCGCTTTTTCGTCGCCCGCTTTGAGGCCGGAAGTAACGATGAAGTCGAAGGCAGGGGTTTCGCCGTAAACGATTGCAGACGGACCGGTTACGGTGGCCGTCAAATCAGCCTTCAGAACCGTGAGAACGCCTTTTACGACTATGAATTCGTAGTTGTTGTTTTCTGCCGTTTCCGCGCCTATTTCAAAGGTTTCGCCCGCATTCGCGCCTGCATTGTATGCGGTGTTATAGGACGTGACGGAAACTTTGTCGTCGCCGTAGAGCGGAGTGTTTTCAAAACCGCATACCGAGGTGTCGAAATCGTCGCCGTAAACGACGGTTTGACTGTGCACCGTCACGGTAACTTTGCGTTTTTCAACCGTAAGCGTGCCGTTTTGAACGGTGAAGTCATAGTTTCCGTTATCTGCTACGCTAATCGTGATTACGCAGGAAGTGCCGGCAGCCATACCCGCGGCATAGTCCGTGGAAAGTGTAACTTCAACGCCGTCCGAGCCGTAGAGGCCGGATTTGACGCAGGTCAAGTTCGGCTTGTCGTAGCCGTATTCGACGGTTTTGTCTTCCGCTTTCACGGTAGCTTTCCTTGGCACGCAAACCACTTTTGAGGAAGTGGTGACGCTGTAGTTGTCGTCGAGGACGATTGCAGTAGCGTCGTACCGGCCGACGTTTGCGCCCGCGTAGTAGTATGTTTCGAGGCGGACGACGGAGGCGTATTCGGCAGGGATGTCAAACGCTGCCGCTTCGTCGCCGTAGGAAACCGTGACGTCCGACGGGCTTACGTCCACGGCCTTTCTATCCACGGTCAGTTTGCCGACCGTGGTCACGATTTCGTAGTTTGCGTTTTCGGTGAAGCCGACGGTTACGTCGTACTTGCCGACGTTTGCGCCCTTGGCGTAGGCGGACGATACGGTGATATTCAGAGATTCGAGATCTTCGGCCAGAATGCCCGTTTGCGAGTAGCCGTATTCGGGCGCTTCGTCGCCGTAAAACACGTTTTCGTCGTTTGCCTTGACGGTGGCCGCGCGTTTTTGAATTTCAACCGTAAACTTGCCGACGGTTTGGGTGAAGCCTTCCTTTTCCAGTTTGAAGAAAACGGTGTAGGTACCGGCGTTTGTAAATTCGGGGCTTGTGGTAAGGCTATAGTCCGCGCCGTCTGTGGAATAGGTTACTAAGGTGCCTTCTTCCACGGTAACAGTGCCGCCGTGAGCCCGTCCGTCGTATGCGCCGACGTAGCCTTTTGCATCGTGAGTGATGTGTTTGGTGGATATGGTTACGTTGAGGTCGTATTTAATGACGTAAGAAGCCAGACGGTCTTCGGAGCCGCGCAGAATCTTCAAAAGAGTAGGTTCTTCGAAATCGTTCGAAAGGTCGCCTTTTGCGACGTATTCGCCGTCTTCTGCGGACGAGGTTTTAAGGGTAAGATAGAGCTTGTCTCCCGAAACCATGCCCGAAATTTCTTCGCCTTCGATGACGAGGCTCCACTTGTTGCCGCTTTGAGCCACGATGACGGTTCTCGAAACGGTGATTTCTTTCGGGGTAACGGTGAGGGTTCCGCTTTGAACGGTGACGTCGTAGTTGACGTTTTCCGAAAATTCTACGAGCACTTGGTATTCTCCGGCTTTGTCGCCTGCGATATAAGAGGTTTTTGCCGTAAAGCCGAGGTCGTCGGTGCCGTAAACGGAGCCCGAAACGAGGCTGTAAGAAAGGGAAGGAGCCGCGCTGCCGTATTCGACGGTTTTGTCTTCCGCTTTCACGGTTATTTTTCGCGCCGTAACCGTCAGAGTTCCTTTTTCGACGGTGACGACGTAGTTGCCATTGGTCGCCGAGCCCGTGACGTCGTATGCGCCGACGCTTGCGCCCGTGTAGTAGGTTTTTGCCGCAAACGTAAGGCCGAGGTCGTCGGTGCCGTAAACGGAGCCGCTCAAAACGTCGAAGTCGTAGGTTTCAGGGGCAGCTTCGCCGTAAACCACGGTTTTTGCCGTCGCCTTGACGGATACCTCGCGTTTCGTGACGGTGAGCGTTCCGTTTTGGACGGTTGCGGAATAGTTATTATTGTGGCAAACAGCCGTAATTTCAAAGGTTTCGCCTGCGCCCCCGCCGACTCTGTAAGAAGAGGAATAAACGACGTTAAGTTCGTCGGAGCCGAAAATTTCGCCCGAAACGATATCGCAATTTTGTTTCGCCGCGTCAAACTCGTCGCCGTAGGTGACGGTGCCGTCCGAAACGCGCAAGGTTATTTCTCGCGGGGTAACGGTGAGCGTGCCGCTTTCGAAAGTGAAAACGTAGTTAGCGTGCGCCGCGCTTACCGAAATTTCGTATTCGCCGACAGGCGTGCCGCTTACGTTCTCGTCGCAGGTAAGGGTAGGTTCCGCAGGGTCTCCCTCCAAAAGTCCGACGAACGTTGCCGTGAGATTTGCGGCTTCGCCGTAAACAACGGTTTTGTCGTCAGCCTTGACGGTGGCCGCGCGCGGTCTTATGTCGATTTTGCCGTTTTGGACGGTTACGTCGAAGTTGTCGGAATCGATTTTTGCCATATACACCGTCTTTTCGCCAACGCCGTCGCCTTGGACGTAGTCGGTGGAAAGAGCGGCAAGAAGGTCGTCCTTAAGAAGAGCTTCGAGTTCAGAGGAGAGCGTTTCGCCGACGAATTCGTAGGAAAGCGTCGGAGCCTTGTTGCCGTAAGTTACGACGGTGTCTTTTGCCTTTACTAAAACCGCAAGCTTTTTGATGGTCACGGTGAAGCTGTTGTTTTCGGTTTTATAGCCGCCGCGCTCGATGCGATAATATACGGTATATGCGCCCGCGTCCGTGAAAGTAGGGATAGCCGCTTTGAAATTTTCGCCGTCGGTGCTGTAGGTTACGTTGAAGCCTTCAAGCGTAAGCGACGCAAAATGTTCCTTGCCGTCAAAGGTGGTTTCCACGTTTTCGACAGGGGTATATTCGACGTTTGCAAGCCCGATAGAGGCGGAAACGGTCAGAGTAACTTTGTAGTTTTTGGAAACGTCCTTGCCGTTTCTTTCGACTTTTACGGACAAAACGGTTATGCCGGAGCTTTCTCCGTCGCGGTAGAAGTATTCGCCGGCGTTAGGAGAATCGGTTTTGAATTCGACGGTCAGCTCGTCGCCGTCCGGCAAATCTTCGGACGACACGTTGCCGGAGAAAGTAAGCGGGGTGCCGTCGTAGGTTTTTTGGACGTCCGCTACGCTTGCCGACACGGCTTTTTCCTTAACGGTTATAAACGAGGTTACCACGTTTAAGTCGTAGTTGTCGGCCCAAAGCCCGTCTTCGCCGACTTTTACGGAGAGAGAGTATTTGCCGACGTCCGCGCCTTGGACGTATTCGGTCAGGAAGTGCTTTTCTCCTCTGACCACGCTTTCGTCGTCAGAGCCTTTGAAACCTGAATAGGTTACTTCGGCCGATGCGAAATCGTCGCCGTAAACGAGGTTTATCGGCGATACGGTTGCGGTTAAAGTCGCTTTTTGCACGGTTACGGTTACCGTGGACTCGGCAGAGCTTTCGCCGCGGCCTTCATATGAGGCCGTAACTTTTACGGTGTAGGTGTGAGTGCCTGCGTTAAGGCTGGAAATTTCGATTTCGAGGCCGTCGGCCACTTTTCGTCCCGCAAGATACCAAGAATAAGCGTAGTTAATTGCCTCCACGTTGTTGGAAGCAGGTGTTGCAGTCAAGGTTTTGGTTTCGCCGTAAACCATGGTAAGAGGCGAAGCGGTTGCGGCGTTAGGTTTTGCAACCGACCATTTTGCGTAGTAAGTCGCGTCTTTTTCAAAACGTTTTCCCGCGACGTATTCGTTGCCTTCTGCGTCGAACCAGCCTTCGAACTTAAAGCCGGCAAGTTCCGGATTTTTGACGGCAGGTATAACGTCGTCCGCCGTGCCGCTTTGCGGCGTGCCGTAAGGAGAGGCGTCGCCCTTTTCTTTGTAGAAGGTTACGGTGTACGATTGCATGTCGGAAAACAGCGCGTTCACCTGCAAAACTCCTGTTATGACGTCGAAATCCTTATCCCAGCCGGCAAAAACCTTACCCGCCGGAATTTTGTCCTTAAAGGTTTCCGGATTCGGAGCGGTTGCCGCCTTGCCGTATTCAACGTTGTCGGAGGAAACGACTTCGCCGTTCACGACGAAGTTGACGCGGAAAAGCTTAACTTCCCATATAGCGAAAACCTGCGTGCCGTCTGCAAGGTTCCGAAGGTTTTCGACGAAGGTCGTGCCGCCTGCGGATTTGCTCCAGCCCAAAAAACGATAGCCCTCGCGAGTGACGTTCGGGGCCTTTGCCGAAGCCGTCATTTTGACGCTTTGGGTTTTTCCGGTGCCGTCGTTGAAATTGAAGATAACGGTCGGATAGGTTTTGTTGTTGTCATCCGGGCTCGGGGTGTCGGGAACGTTGGTTTTATGACACGCCGCCATAGACAATGCGACGAGCATAATCAACGCCAGACATATCAGAAAAGATATTCTTTTTTTCATTTTAACTCTCCTTAGTTTTGTCCCGCGCCGCCGTTGCCGTAGGCCGAGGTGGCGTCGAACATTATAAAGCGGAAGTCCTCTCCGCCGGCAGCATACGGAAGCATTTGTCCTTGCTGCTGAAGGCTTTGGTCGTTGTCCGGACGATTGAGAACGGACAGGTTGATCGTATATTGTTTCATTTGTTCAAAAGTATATTCCGAAAAGTCAACCATCGAATAGTTGTAGCCGCCGCCGTAAAAAGCTATGCCGCCGTGGACGTATTTTTGACCGTCGGAGCGTTCGGCAATGATGTTTTTATACTTTTCGTCGGATTTTTTCAAGCTCTCTAACATTGCGCGGATGTTGAGGTTCAGGAACGACGTTTCGGCAGCTAAGTTGTTGTTGGTTTCGATGAGCGTCGAGCTGTCGACGTTGGACAAAGGTTTCCAGTCGTCCAGAACGACGTTTCCGACCATGTGGAGAACGGCAGGATAGGACGTTGCCGCCAGATTTTTCCAGCCGTCGAATTGTTTGAAGGTTTCGCCCACCAGCATGCCGCCGGCAAAGTGGCTTTCCATGCCTATCGTGAAAAGGCCGCTGTTTTTGAGCACGCTGTCCTTAAGAACGACGTCAGTCAGAACGTAGGTGTTTACGAAATAGTCGTCGCTTAAATATTCGTCGCAAAGAGGGCTGTTTGCTGCCGTGTAAGCCTCGCCCGAAGCGTTTGTAAGCCTTGGGGCAAAGGTTTTGTCGAACGAAGAGTAGTCGGTGGCTCTCACCGCGCGGTTGGTGCCGATCTTGAGGATAAATTCCCTCGCGTTCTGCAATAGGCAACCTTCTATTTTGACGTTGATTTTTTCCTGTTCGACGTTCACGCTGTCGTCAGGGTTGACGCCGTATCTGCCGAAGGCTCTGACAACCGTGCGGCCGTTTCGGACGTAGCTGTCGGTTACGGTTGCGTCGGACATGATTTCCAAAGTGGTGCCGACGTTGTTCAAAAGCGTCAGGTTGAGGCCGGAGCCGTCCTCCAGCGTTTCGTCGTTGCAGCCGAGGAGCGTTACGTTGTCGATAACCACGCCGTTCGTTCGCACCAGAAAGACTACGTTATCCTGCGCCTTGACGGACGCGCCCATTTCGTTGTGAGAAACGGCGACGAAATTGAGAGGGCCTCTGAACAGCGCGTAACGGCGGAGGTTGCCCGTCGAATCGGTCATGTTGGTTATGTTGTCCGCGGAAAGCGTGTAGCCGTTGCCGAACACGTCGTTGGTGAATTCCACCGCATAGCGTACGTTTGGCCGCGCGAGGCCGCGGTTTTTGTAGTAGGTCCAGTCGGCGGTCGTCGGGAGAAGCGAGGTTTCGCTTTCCAGAATCGATTGCATCGTCGCGTCGTCGTAGAGTGCCTTGCCGGTGCCATCGAACAGCTTTTTGCCGACGTCCACGTCGTTTTTCAAAACCGTTTTAAGGCGCTTCTTGGACGCGTTCATAAGGTCTTCGTAGGTTTCTGCCCACACGCCGTCAACTGCGGTGTAAACGTACGAAACCGGTTTAAGGCCGAAGAGGTCGCCGTATTTCCATTTGACGGTTATAGTTACGTTTCCGGTCGCCTTTACGTCCATAAGTCCCAAAGGGGAAACGGAGGCTATCGCGCCGTTTGACGAGGTGAAGGTAAGATCCGCAAAATCCGCTTCGTCGTAGTTTTTGGCTTTGGCAACGAGGCCGGTTTTGTAAGGCTGTTGCACTGCCGCGTCGCCGTCAAAACGCATGGAAGCGACGGCAAGGTTGCCTTTAAGGCCGTAAGTCGAGGCACTTTCCTCGAAGATAAGCGAGGTGTAGTGCGGCGTGACGAAAATATTCCGTTCGACGGCAGGATAGGTTTTTTCACCGCTTTCCGTCAGAACGTAAGGGGTAACGATGAGCGTTGCCACGCCGATTTTTAACGCGCGAACGGTCAGATATCCGTCCGAAACGGAAATTTCGGCCAGCGAATCGTCGGTGAGTTCCGATCTGTATAATATGTTTTTATTGTAAGGTTTGGCAGCGATCGACAGCGTAAGCGGAGTTCCGTAAAGCGCCGCAATCTCGCCGGACGGAGAAACAGGGAGGGAAGACGACAGCTCGAAAACGTATTCCGAAAAACTCAAGGTCGCGTTTTTCACCACGCTTCCCAAAGCAAGCTGACAATCCAAATCGTCTTCGCCCGCGTCGCCCGAGAGATAAACGGTGATTTTGTATTTTCCGCCGCCGAGGCTTTCGGTTTCGAAGTTTTCCACTCCCGTGCCGAAGAAGCCGACGTCGTCGGCCGAAGGGTAGCTTTCGGCTGACGGCAGTTCGACGTACAAAACAGTTTTGTCCGAATCCTTCGGAACGGCAATCGTCAGATTTTTCGAGCCGTTCACAACCACGGAGTCGGGTTTTTCGACGTTAAGAATCAACGTTTCGGTTATTCTGCCTCTTGCGCCGTCAACGCTTAAGGTAATCGTCGTTTTGCCGCTGAATCGCGCGAGAATTTCGCCCGAAACGCCGTTTACGAACGCGGCGTCGTCATCGGAAGAGGAGTACTCGACGCTTGCGCCCGCAACTCCCGCGGGATAGACGATGCCGGAAACGAAATAGGTGCCGGCAGGTACGGAGGCGTAATAGGCTCCGTCTGCGTTTTTGAGAAGTTCGACTTCGCCGGAAAACGCGTCGGTAACCTGAACGCCGAGTTCCAAAGCTCCGCTGGAGGTTACGTTGAACAGCACGCTGTCGCTGTAGCCGCCGTCGGTGGAAGTGCAGGTTATTTTCGCCACGCCCACGCCTTCGAGCAAAAATTTGCCGTCGTCCGACAGCCCGACGATGTCGGTCGGGTTGCCTTCCGCGTCGGTTATGACGGTTTTGAAGGTTTTATCTTTGGCTTTCACGGGGCGAACCTCCACGCCGAGGTCGTCAAGATAGAGCGGCCTTTCGTCGTAGCCCGAGATGTCGAGGTGGAAGATGCCGTTCGTGCCTTTGTTGGTGATGACAAGTTTGTTTGCGTGAATGTCAACGCCTATGGCCGCGGCTCCGGTGATTGCGAAAACCGCCACCAAAAACAAAAGCGGCAGAACTATCATCAATACGGTAACCAGTTTTCTCATTTTACACCTCCGCGTTAAGATTTCTGTAGGCCGATTTCAGGCCTACCGAGAAATAGACTGCCGAAGCCAGCAACAGCACCGCGGGAACGACCAGCGAAATGACGGTGCTCACGCCGTTTGCGTTTTGCATGGCGGCGGAGGAATTCCCCAAAAGCGCTGCGATCGCCTGATACAGCATGGCCGTGCCGAACGCACCGCTTACCAGAAGCGCCATCATTATAACTATGCTTACGGTGCTGCCTGCTTCCTTGATTTCGCCGTCGTCGGTTTTCGGAAAATGCGGGTGATTGAGGTCCAGACGCGTCGCAAACATAATCTGAGCCACCGTTATCATGGCGGCGGACGCAAACGTCATGACTGCCTCTTTCAGAGTTTCAAGCCCCGTTGCGGCAAGAACCACGGCCGTAAGCAATATGCTCGGCACGGATACCGCCGCGCAGAAAAGCATTTTCGCCGTCAGCACCTTGCTTGCCGAGAACGGCATCGTTTTGAGGCTCATCGCCATATATCCGTCGCGGCTTATGTTGGTCGAACAGAACGTGTTCGTCAGCGAGCCGTAAAGCACCGTAACGAACGTGCAAAGCTCGAAGCCCACTTTCACGTTCAGCACGCCGCCGAAAAGCTCGGCGCCGATTTTGGCGGAAAAATAGGCCATAATCGGAACGGTGAGCGCGGTGGTGAAGTACATGAAGGAATAGTTCGGCGTTCTGAGCACCAACAGAAATTCTTTTCTGATAAGCGCGGACAGGCGGTTTTTCGGAGCAAAATCAACGCCCTTTTTCTTCGGGTGAGGGACGCTGATGTTCAGCTTGGCCTGCGAAACCTTGATAAACACCGCTCGCACCACCACCAGGCACGTTGCCGCGCAAACGGCAATCGTCAGAAGCAAAACGCCGACTGCACGCTTGACGTTGCGCTTCAGCATAAGGTCGGCAAGATAATTTGCCGGGAAGCACGATTTGGAAAAAGCGATGATGCCGTTCATAACCTTTTCGTTGAAAAGAGAGTTTATGCGACCGGTGGACAGCAAATCTTCGGCGATGCCGAAAACGTAGCCGTAGCCGACCATAAACGCGCCCGCAATAAGCGTTATCAGAACGAACGTCAAAGCGTAACGCGAGGTAAGCTTTTTCTTTATCCAGTAATACGGAAGCACCACGACCGCCGAAACGCCCAGCGATATAACAGGCAAAAGCAGACATTCGGCAAAGGTCATAACGACGTTGTAGGCGTCGATAAGCCCCGTCGTTTTGAAGAAGGTCAGATTCACCGGCAGCAGAAACAGCGAGGTGAAAGCGACTTGCCTGAGATACACTGCCGTCGTGTTTGCGAAAAAGATCTGCGCCCCCGAAAACGGCATGGTTATAATGATGTTCATGTCGCTGTCCTCAAACAGCGAACGACAAAATCCGCCCACGCCGACGAATATGCACAGAACGAACAGTATGAAATAGACGATGGACATAATTTCGTACTGGCGCGCCTGCACGTCGGACACGCGGTCGATTTTGATGGCGGTGTAGGTTTCGACGAATTTTCCGAAAATCACCACGAAGGCAACTATCATCATCGCCACGAGAACCGCCATAATGACGAACGAACCCAAAGCGTCGGCACGATGCTTTTTGCTTTTGAAGTTCGGCATCATAAGTTTAAGCTGCTCGGTTAAAAGCAGTCTGTAGCCGTTTTTCATTTCTGCTCCTTTTGCGTCTTGCGGAGAACGGTTTTTTGCAAAAAGTAGTTCTCGAGGTCAACGCCCGGATTTTGCGCCACGAAGTCGCGTATAACGAAGTCGTCGGTTTTTTGTCCGCCCTGAATGATGACGGCGCGCTTACAGATCTTTTCCACGGAATTGATGTTGTGCGACGAAAACAGAATGGCGTTGCCGTTTAGGGCGTATTCTTTCATAAAGGCCGCAACTTTCGCGCTCGTCAAAGGGTCGAGGCCGATCATCGGCTCGTCCAAAATCCAAAGCTTCGGGCGGTGAATGACGCTGCCCATCATGCAGATTTTTTGGCGCATGCCGTGCGAATAGTCGCTTATAGGGTCCAAAAGTCTGTCGCCGAGCGGAAAAACCTTATCCAGATATTCTATGCGGCGAAGCCTCGTTTTTTCGTCCACGCCGTAAGCGTCCGCCATAAAGGCCAGATATTCCAGCCCCGTCATTTTCACGAAAACGTCGTGGCGGTCGGAAACGAAACCGAAGGTCGATTTTGCGCGGACCGGTTCGGTTTTGATGTTGAATCCGTTTATTTTTATGCTGCCTTCGCCGAACGGAAGCATGCCTGTCAGACATTTGAGTGTGGTCGATTTTCCCGCGCCGTTATGGCCCAAAAGCCCCACGATTTCGCCGGGGTTCACGGTCATGTTGAAATCCTTAACGGCGTACACGTCGGACGACGGATACTTTTTGCCGAGGTTTTTGATTTCGATTGCAGGCACTTCTTGTTTCTTTCGTGCAAGGCGCGAAGGCTGTTTTTGATTGTTGTCGTTCATGAAATTCTCCGATTTAAGTTAGTTTGTGCAAAGGAAGACAAATATAATCTTTTAAATAAAAAAGCCGCTTCCCGAATTTTTTGCGCGCGAAAAACAGCGCACCGACGTGCGCTGACGGATTTTTACGCTAATTGCGAAGCTGCTTGAGTTTTAAGTAAAGGTTGGACTCCGAAAAATTCGGGCAGGAATAAAAGGCCTCTATTTCGGAAAGAACTTTTCCGCATGCCGATTTGAAAACGGCCACGAAATAGCAAGCCGCCAAAAGCGCGAAAGTAAGCGCACAGTTGGCAAAGATAATCATAGTTACGAAAATGCAAACGAGGTTAAGCGCGCCGAAAAGCGAGCGTGTGCCGAAAAACAGGTTGGCAGTCTTTCTCATAAATTCCACAAACCTTGCCGAAAGCGCCGCGGTAAGCGAATCGCTGCAAGCGGAAAGAACAGCCGTGATTGCTCCCGACACCAAAACAAAACCGCCGAGGAGGAAGAAACCGTGCTTCGTTTTGTGGTATATGAGGTCGATTTTGGTATTGCGGCAAAGGCCTTCCGCGGAAACTGCGGAGGCGGTCCTCATCATCGAAACGGCGATGATGAACAAAATTGCCGTCAATACTATTGCGTAAGAAACCATTCTGACCTCGTTTGGCGAAAAAACCGAAAAGTTTTGCCGCCCTTCGGACAAAGCCGTTTTTTTCGGACTATACGTTGTAGAACGTCCGAATCGCCGGGCATCGCATAATTGTTATAAGAATAACGTGCGTATGCGTGTGTAGTGATAATATAATTTTTTAGCACAATTACCAAATATTGTCAACTAAATTCGCCCGAAATCGACAAATTTAGGGCGAACGTGCATAAAATCGGGGCGATTTTCGTCAAAATTTCGGGCGAAAGCCATAAAAACGTTCAAAACAAAAAAACCCTTGCAAAAGCAAACGGCATGATGTATAATGTACTTAAATCAAGCGGCCTTTGCTGCCGAGAAACAAAACACATTACGTATGCAAATTGACCAAACGCAAAGTTTATCGGTTGTTTTTTATCTGTAAACGGTGCGTTACGTCAAAATAGTGAGGGTAACGAATGAAAGTGAAAATCAAAAAACTAGATGAAAAAGCAGTGGTTCCGTCCTACGCTTCCGCCGGCGCCGCAGGCGCGGATTTATACGCGGTGGAAGGCAAAATCGTGCCTGCCGGGCAAGTCGTCAGGTTCGGCACGGGGATAAGAGTCGAACTTCCGTCCGGCACCGTGGGGCTGGTTTTTGCAAGAAGCGGGCTGGCAACCAAGCGCAATCTTGCGCCTGCGAATAAGGTAGGAGTCGTGGACAGCGACTACAGGGGCGAAATCATCGTCGCGCTTCACAATTTCGGCGCGGCGGACGAAGAAATTGTGGCCGGCGAACGCATCGCCCAACTGGTCATAATGCCGTATTACACGGCCGAATTTGAAATTTCGGACGAACTTGGCGTCACGGCTCGCGGAGACGGAGGCTTCGGATCGACCGGGAAATAAAAAGCTTGCCAAGCTGCAAGGAAAGGAGATTTTATGAAAAGCAAATTTTTGAAGGTCATAGCGGCCGTCGGAATTCTGCCTTTGTGTATGGGGATATTCGCCGCGTGCACGGGTACGAAAATGAAAAGTCAAAAGATTTCGGAAGACAAAATAGTTTACGCCGAAGCCGACACGTCGATTTTCGAAATGGAAGAAACAAGGCGCGCAATGACGAGCTTTGCCGCAGACCTCTTCAGAAAAAACACCGAGTCCGGCAAAAACTCCATGCTGTCGCCGCTGTCGGCCTATCTGTGTCTTTCGATGTGCGCAAACGGCGCAGGCGGCGTGACCAAATCCGAAATGGAAAAGGTTTTGGGGCTTGACGTGGATAAGCTTAATCTGTATTGCGCGAATCTTTATTCCAGAATAAACGAAAACAAACAGCTTGAAGAACATCTTTCCACCTCCAACGCGATATGGTATAATGACGCTTACGGCATCTTGCCGAAGAAAAATTTTTTGGACGTCAACGCCCTCTACTACGGCGCCGACCTCTACAAAGCGAACTTTAGGGACGTCAACGTTGCCGCCGACGTAAACCTTTGGGTATCCGAAAAAACCGACGGTATGATCGAAAAGATGCTTGACAACGTGAACGAAAAAGCCATTATGCTTCTCGTGAACACCTTGCTCTTCGAGTCCAGATGGGCGCAGGTGGGTGGCTACAACAGAACGAACGTTGATTTTACCGATTATGGCGGCCGCACGAAATCCGCAAGCGGGTTCTATTCGACAAGTTACAGCTATTTCAAGTCCGAAAACTTCCACGCGTTCAAAACGGATTATGAAGCAAACGGAATTGCGTTTTACGGAATTCTTCCGACCGACGACGGAAAATATGGCGGCAAAGATGTAAATTTTGACAGTATTGTCGCAGGTTTTGACGCAAACGAAATGTACGGCATTTTGAACGGCAGACAAAGAGAGCTATATATGGTTCACGCTATGACTCCGTGCTTCAAGTTCGACTACGAAGTGCAGCTTAGCGATTATTTTGCGAAAAACGGAATGCCGTCGGCGTTCGACATGTGGGGCGCGGATTTCTCGAACATGTACGAAACGACCGATGCGTTCAACGTGTATATCTCAAACATATTGCAAAAGACTGCAATCGAGCTTGACGAAAACGGCACCAAGGCCGCGGCGGCAACGGTGATAGTGAACGATGCAACCGCTATGGATCCTTCGCAATTTACCCAAATCCAAATGTATCTCGACAGGCCGTTCATCTTTATGATAGTGGACGAAGTGAGCGGAGTGCCTCTCTTTGTGGGAAGCGTCGCAAACGTATAACGATAATATATGACGAAAAAACGAACGATAACAAAAAACCACCTCGACGAGGTGGTTTTTTTCGGTTAAGTTTCTAAACGATCTGATTGAGCCAGATTTTCTTTTTCAAAAGAATGAAGCCGAGCGACGCTTTCACCACATCGACGCCGTTGACGATTGCGTACATCGGCAGAATCGGAAGCGTTGTGCATTTTGCGATGATAAGCGCGATGGGGAAGTTTACCAGCAGCACGAAGCCGCAGTCGTAAACGAAGGTGACAAGCGTTTTTCCGCCGGAGCGAATGGTGAAGTAGCAGCTGTGCAAAAAGCTTTGGACGGGCATCAGAAGGGCGGCAACCCTCAAAATGTCGCAAGCTACGGTTTTGGCCTCTTCGGTGGTGTTGTAAATCTGAGGGAACAGGTGACTTGTGGAAAACAGCAGCACTGCCATAATCACGCCAACCGCCACGCTGAAAGCAATGAGTTTTCTGTCGGTGTCAACCGCTTCGTCGAATTTGCCTGCGCCGAGCATTTTGCCCAAAATTATGCCGACGGCGTTTCCGAGGGCCATATATGTTATGTTGAAAACGTTGACGATGGTGCTTGAAATGTTATATCCCGCAACCACGGCAAGGCCGCGCTGACTGTAGCACTGGGCGAGCGCGCTTACGCCTATTGCCCAGAGCCCTTCGTTGAGAATGAGCGGCGAACCTTTTTTCAAAATGTCCAAAACAAGCTGTTTATCTATTGAAAACAGATGCTTTAACGTGCCTTTTATGAAAGGATACTTGTCGGACTTTGCCAAAGTGTAAACAATCAGCACCGCAAGTTCCACAAATCTCGAGCTTACCGTGGCTATTGCCGCGCCCTTGACTCCCATAACCGGCGCGCCGAATTTGCCGAATATCAGAATATAGTTTCCCACGCAGTTCACAACGACTGCGGCAAGGCCCGCAATCATCGGCAAAAGTGTTTCTTCGGTTTCCCTGAGCGTGCCCGCAAAGGCCTGCGAGAAGGTGTAAGGCACGAGGCCGATAAGCATAATCCAGATGTAGTCGACGCCGTAGGAAAGGGTAAGTTCGAGGTCGCCTTCCTGACTTCCGTCGTTAAGATAGAGGCTGATAAGCTGTTTGCCAAAAAGCGCAAAAATCAGCACCGCCACGGCCAAAATGACCGTTCCGGCGATAAGTTTGAACCTGAAAGTCTGCCTTACGCCGTCGACGTTGCCCTTGCCGTGATATTGCGACGTGAATATGCCGCCTGCGGCCATCGTACCGAAAACCATAAGATTAAAAACGAAAATAAGCTGGTTGACGATGGCTACGCCCGACATTTGCTCCGTGCCGACCTGGCCGACCATGATGTTGTCCAGAAGGCTGACGAAATTGGTTATGCCGTTTTGCAGCATAATCGGCAGAGCAATTGCCAGAACGGTTTTGTAGAAGGCCTTGTCGCCGACGTATTTTTTGACAAAATTTTTCATAGTTCACCTTGAAAGTAAAATAAACAGCAGGATAATATCATACAAATATTTTTTTTGCAAGCAAAAAGCCACGGAAAAACAAAAAAAGAATTTTTCTTTCTCAAAAAACCGTTCGGGCGGCAAATCAAACCGAAAAATCGTTGATTTTAGGCCCGAAACGGTGTATAATATAAACATCTGATTTCGGAGGACGGAAAGTGAAAAGCGACATCGAAATTGCTCAAAGCATAAAAACCGAACCTATATCGGTCATCGCCGAAAAAGCGGGCATTCCGTTAGAACTTGTCGAGCCGTACGGCCGAAACAAGGCGAAAATCGATTTGTCGCTTTTTGAAAAAGTCAAAAAGGATCAAGGGAAGCTGGTGCTCGTTACGGCAATCACCCCGACGCCTGCCGGCGAAGGGAAAACCACGACCACGATAGGCCTTGCCGACGCGCTTACGAAACTTGGCAAAAAGGCAGTCGTTGCGCTCAGAGAGCCGTCCTTGGGGCCTGTTTTCGGTCTTAAAGGCGGAGCCGCAGGCGGCGGCTATGCGCAAGTGGTGCCGATGGAGGACATCAATCTGCATTTCACGGGGGATTTCCACGCGATAGGCGCAGCGAACAATCTCTTGGCCGCCATGCTGGACAATCATATTTTCCAAGGCAACGCGCTGGATATAGACACCTCGAAAATCACCTGGAAGCGTGCCGTCGACATGAACGATAGGGAGCTTCGCAAGATAGAAATAGGCCTCGGCGGCGAGAAAAACGGAATAGAACGCCGGGACAGTTTTTTGATCACTGTTGCCAGCGAAATTATGGCAATCCTGTGTTTATCAACCTCTTATGCGGACTTAAAACACCGATTAGGCAACATTATCGTTGCATACAATAAGTCGGGCGAACCGATAAGGGCGAGAGACCTTAAGGCGAGCGGAGCTATGGCCGCGCTTTTGAAGGACGCTCTCAAACCAAACCTGGTGCAAACGCTGGAGGGGACTCCGGCAATAGTCCACGGCGGGCCGTTTGCAAATATTGCGCACGGCTGCAACAGCGTTCTTGCGACGAAAGCGGCAATACTGCTTGGGGACTATGCAATCACCGAAGCGGGCTTCGGGGCCGACCTCGGGGCGGAAAAGTTTTTGGATATAAAGTGTCGAAAAACCGGGCTTAAGCCTTCGGCTGTCGTGGTGGTTGCCACGGTTAGGGCCTTAAAAATGCACGGCGGCATGCCGAAAGAGGAGCTTGCAAACGAAGATCTTGCGGCGCTCGAGAAGGGGCTTCCGAACCTTCTGCGACACGTCGGCAACGTCGCAAACGTTTATAAGCTGCCTGCGGTCGTCGCGATAAACCGATTTCCGACGGACACGGACAGAGAAATCGAACTGGTCCAAAAAAAGTGTGACGAGCTTAAAGTTAAGGCGGTGCTGTCCACGGTGTGGGCAGACGGCGGCGCGGGAGGCTTGGAGCTTGCGAAAGAAGTCGTCAAAGTCGCAGACGGCGAAAACGATTTTTCGTTTGCATACGAAGACGATTTGACGATAAAACAAAAAATCGAGGCCGTCGCAACCAAGATTTACGGCGCGGACGGAGTGGATTATACGAGTGAGGCAGAGGAGCAGATCCGAAACCTCGAAAGGCAAGAAACGTCCGCATTTCCGGTCTGCATTGCAAAAACGCAGTACAGCTTTTCGGACGATCCGAAAAAACTCGGCGCGCCGAAAGGCTTCAGAATAACGGTGAGGTCGGTTACGGCTTCTGCCGGAGCGGAATTTCTGGTGGTGCTGACGGGCAACGTGCTGACTATGCCGGGGCTTCCGAAGCGTCCTGCCGCGGAAAACGTCGATCTGGACGAAAACGGCAAAATAACCGGTCTGTTTTAGACCGAAAAAATAAAAACTCAAAAGCATCTTTGTCTGTTTCTAATAAAAACAGAACCGAAGATGCTTTTTTTAAGGTGAATTATGGAAACCGAACAAAAAACCGAATTGAAAACTAAAAAAGCGTTTCCCATGGAGGCGGCGTACGCGATAGGGCAGGTAACCATTGCCTTCGGAACGGCGCTTATGGCGCGCGCGGACTTTGGCGTGAGCATGGTGGTTGCGCCTGCGTATCTGGTGTATCTGAAGCTGTCGGAGAGCATAAGCTGGTTCTCGTTCGGCTTGGCCGAATATCTTTTTCAGGCGTTGCTTCTGCTGGTGACGACGGCGGTGATAGGAAAATTCAAAAAAAGATATCTTTTCGCCGTGGCGTCGGTGATAATCTACGGCGCGCTTCTGGATTTGTTTATGCTTGTGGCGGGCCGTATCCCGACTGACGAACTGTGGGTGCGAATAATTATTTTTGCCGTGGGCAGCGTTACGGTTGCCGTCGGCGTGGCGTTTATGTTCAACACGTATCTTTCGCCTGAGGTTTACGAGCTTGCCGTCAAGGAAATTGCCGAAAAGTTCGGCTTCGACGTCGGCAAAACCAAAACCGTTTACGACGTGATCAGTCTGGTGCTTGCGGTGGCAATGAGCTTTTTGTTCTTCGGTTGGTGGAAGTTCGAGGGCATAGGCTACGGCACTCTGATAAACGCTTTGACCAACGGGCCGATGATAACGGTTTTGAACAAATTGTATCGTAAAAAGTTTGAATTCGTCCGCAAAATCAATCTGAAAAAAGAACCGCCCGAAGAAGAAAAATAGCGAAAAACCAAACGAAAAACCGCACCCGAAAGTGCGGTTTTTTGATATGTTATTTACGCTTCAAGTTTCATATCTCCGTCTTTAATCCAGCCTTTTTTGCGCATAAACCACGTTATAAGCAAATTTAGCGCCGCAGGAAGCACGAACATAAGAAGAATTATGCCGAGAGCCAGAACCCACGGTTCCACAACGCCTCCGGACGCCTGAACGGTGCCGAACACGCCGACCAGCCCGCTCGTTCCCATGCCGCCGCCGGACGCGTTGCAACGCAGTTTGAACACGCAGGTGGACATAGGACCCAAAATCGCGCTGACGATGATAGGCGGAATGAAGATTTTCGGATGACGCATGATGTTAGGGATTTGCAGCATGCTCGTGCCGAGGCCTTGCGCGACGAGGCCGCCCCAGCCGTTCTCTTTGAAGCTGTTTACGGCAAAACCCACCATCTGGCAAGCGCAACCGACGACCGCCGCGCCGCCGGCAAGCAGCATTGCGTCACTTTCAACACCCGCGGCAACGGCAATCCAGATTGCCGCCGAGCTTGTCGGCATTGTGAGAAGTATGCCCATAACGACAGAGATAACCACGCCCATGATAAACGGTTGCGCCGCAGTCGCCACTTCTATGAAGCGGGAAATGAGGCTTATGAGCCACACGGCGGGAACTGCCACGAAACCGGCGAGAATCGACACCGCCATTATGGAAAGCGGAACGATAAGAATGTCAAGTTTGGTTTTCCCTGCGATGAGGTTTGTGAGCTCGATTGCGAGAAGCACGGTTATATAGCTTCCGATAGGGTTGCCCGGCCTTCCCGAAGCGAGGTTTGCGGAAATCTGCACCTTTTCGGCAACCGCCATAAGGGTGAAAGCGCTGTCGCCTGCCGCGACGTCGAAGATGGCCTGCGGCAGAAACGCGCCGATAAGCCCCGCAACGGCCGATCCGAACAGGACCAGACCTTTTCCGCCGAGTTTATGCGCAATGCCCACGCCTATGCCGGCGCCCATAAGTACGCTTGCCACGTTGCCGATCAGCATCAACAGCGCGCCGAAGCCCTTGTCCGTGCCGATGAGTTTTGCTATTTGCGACACTATCGTGCCGGCAATCAGCGTTACGAACAGGCCTTGCGCCATTCCGCCAAAGGCGTCGATGAAGTAACGTTTTGCAAGTTTTTTGACCGTTTCGCCGAATGATTTTTTGGTTTCTTCCACGATATTTCTCCCTCCCGAGGGTTTTATAGTTTAACTTTAACACAAATAAGTGCCGCCGTCAACTAAGCCCGATAAATTACATTTTAATTGTTTTTGTAGTTTTTGATTTGAAAATCGGCAAAAAAAACTTGTCGGGACGAAAAGAAAAACAAAATAGTGCTTGATTTTGGGCGTTTTCGTATGTTAGAATAGAAGTAATTTGATGCGCCATAGTACGCATAAGATTAAAAACAATAAAACCATATTTCAGGAGGAAAATTTCTATGGCTTTGACAAAACAAGAATGGGTTGCTTTAGAGAATAAGGCCGCTGACCTGCGTTCTCTATGCGCCGACACTATCTTCTGGGCCGGAAGCGGTCACTTGGGCGGCAGCTTCAGCTCGGCGGATTTGCTGACGATTCTGTACTACAAGTACATGAATTTCGACCCGAAACACTACGACGATCCGGATAGGGACAGAATGGTTGTTTCCAAGGGACACATCGGCGTTATTTTGGCCCCGCTCTTTGCACAAATGGGACTTATCGATCCGGAAGATCTCAAAACCTTCAACCTCACCGGCAGCAAGCTCGGTATTCACCTTGACAGCAACAAGGTTAAAGGTCTCGACACTTCCACGGGTTCTTTGGGACACGGCTCCGCTTTGGCTCTCGGCCTTGCACTCGCTGCAAGAGTTAAGGGCAAAGATTACAAAACCTTCCTCATCCTCGGTGACGGCGAATGCGACGAAGGCTCCGTCTGGGAAGCCGCTATGGCAACCGCAAGCTACAACGCAACCAACCTCATCACCATCGTTGACCGCAACCACAACATGATCGACGGCAACACCGAAGACGTTATGAAACTCGAACCGTTTGCCGACAAATGGACCGCTTTCGGTTTCGAAACCATCGTCGTCGACGGCCACAACATGAACGCCTTGTCCGACGCAATCGAGCACGCTCTTCAGGCTAAAGACAAACCTGTTTGCATCATTGCCGACACCATCAAAGGCTGTGGCGTAAGCTTCGCGGCAGACAACTACAAATGGCACTACGGCGCACTCGACCAGGCTAAATACGACATCGTCAAGGCTGACATCGAAAAACAGCGCTCTGAACGCATCGCCAGAGCAGAAAAGGAGGGTAAATAATCATGGCAGGCGGATTTACTTATACAACCGATCAAACCACGAAACTCGCAACTGCTGAAATTTACGGCAGAACTCTCGTCGAACTCGGCGAAGAAAATCCTAACGTAGTCGCTTTGACGGCCGACCTTGCCGGCTCCACCAAAATCGGCGACTTCAAAGCAAAATTCCCTGAGAGATTCTTCAACGTCGGTATTGCGGAACAAAACCTTATCGGCATCGCCGCAGGTATGGCAAAAGGCGGTCTTATTCCGTTCGCTTCTTCCTTCAGCGTTTTCACCTCTTTGAGAGCTTTGGATCAGGTTCACACCGACGTTTGCTATCAGAACGTAAACGTTAAAATCATCGGCACCCACGGCGGCACCTCCTTCGGTCAGGCAGGTTCCACCCACCACGCCATCGAAGACTTCGCTGCAATCCGCGGCCTCGTCAACATGACTCTTATCTGCCCGGCAGACGGCATCGAAACCGGTCTTGCGGTTCGCGCCGCGGCAAACACCCCGGGTCCGTTCTATATCCGTATCAACCGCGGTTTCGACATGGTCGTTTACAACACCGCCGACTACGGCTTCGAAGTGGGCAAAGCAGTCGAAATGGTCGAAGGCAACGACATCACTTTGATCGCTTGCGGTTCCTGCGTATATCAGGCTGTTCAGGCTGCAAAAGTTCTGAAAGCAGACTACAACATCTCTGCAAGAGTTCTCAACATGCACACCATCAAGCCTATCGACAAAGACGCTATCCTGAAGGCAGCAAAAGAAACCGGCCGTATCATCACCGTTGAAGACCACAGCGTCATCGGCGGCCTCGGCAGCGCGGTTGCGGAAGTTCTCTGCGAAAGCGGCATTCCTTGCACCTTCAAACGCCTCGGCTTGCAAGACAAATTCAGCGCCATCGGTCTGCACGAAGACCTTATGGCTATGCACGAAATCGATCAGGAAGGCATCGTCAAGAACGCTCGCGACCTGATGGAAAAAGCTATTCAACAACAAGCTGCCGCAGCAGGTATGGATCTCTCCAAATTCAGCTTCGGAAGCAAAGACGACTGGACAGACGAGGTGTAAAAATTATGGCTAAAGAAGTAAAACTTTCTCAAGATGATTTCTATGCGGCAAGAGTGTTCTTCAACGCTGCGTTGCCACTTTTGAAGGTCATTGCGGAAAACGAACCTAAATACAGCCAGAAATTCCAAGGTAAATCTTTCGTATTTCAAGTAAGCGCAAAATGCGATCAGGTCGAAGGCGGCGTTATGGGCACGCACTTCGTCGTCGAAGACGGCAAATGGACCACCTATATCGGCAAGGTTCACGAAGCTCCGGACGTTGAATTCGCATTCCCTGATCTGAAGAAATTCATCATCTTCTTCGCAGGCAAGGGTATGCCGCTTCCTAAAATCAAAGGTTTGACCAAACTCGGCATTTTGGTTCCGGTTCTCATGACTCTTCTTCGCATGGCAGGCTTGCTGCAAGCGACCGAAATACCTAAAAAACCCGAAGATCAGGAAATGCTGGTCAGGTTGTATTTCTATCTGCTCGTCACCGCAATGAGCCAGCTCAACAAAGCGGGACATCCGGCGTTCAAGGCTGTAACCGAACATTCTCCGGATCGTTGCTACGCACTCAAGGTCAGCGGTTATCCTGAGCTTCAGAGCTACATCAGAATGAAGCAGGGCAACACCAAGGCCGGCCGTGGCGAATATCCTCGCTGCAAACCGTTCCTCACCATGATTTTCGACACTCCCGAACACGCTCTCGGCATTTTGATGAGCAAGGAAGACATGATGGACTTCATGATGAAAAACTACCTCATCGTCGACGGCGCACCGGAATTTGCCGGCGTAATCGGCGACTTGATGTTCAAGGTTGCTTACTACGCTTTGGGTCAGTATCTCGACGCGGAAAAAGCTGCTAAATAACAAAAAACAAGGTTTAATCGGGGGTTTTGAAATATAAACCCCTTTTTAATTCTGACAAAAGGACAATTTTATGCTTAAATTTTTGGCGGCCGGTTCGGTCGACTACGTTATGCTTGCCATAATCGGCGTTATGCTTGTGCTGATTGTGGTTATGTTTTTGAAAAACCGTTCCTCCTCCGGGGACGGCAACATAGAATACGCAAAACGCCTTGAAACGGAAGGCAATTTTTTGAAAGCGAAACAAAAACTTCTGGCGGCTCTCAAAACGCCGAAGTTCAAAAAATACGGCTTATCGGACGTGTACGACGCATTAAGCTCGGTGGAATTTAAGATGAAAAATTTCGACGACGCCGAAAAGTACGCCGAGGAAGCCCTCATGAGAAACAGCGTCGACACGGACGCTCTCGTTATGCTCGGCCGCGTGCAAAGCGAAAAAGGCGATTCGCAAAAAGCAATAGAATATTTTGAAAAGGCGGTTCAGATAAAGGAAGAAGCCGACACCTATATTCTCATTGCCATGGAATACGCCAAGCTTGCCGATCCGAAATCGGCAAACATTGCCGTCAACGGCGCGCAAAAACTTAAATATCCGAAAATAAGGGAAATCCGAAAAGAAATCAAGCGCATAGTTCTGCAAAAAGGCAAGGGCGCGGCTGACGTTTCGGACGAGGACGAAGATATATGAAAATCGTGATTTTGGACGGCAAAACCGTCGTCGGAAACGAAATGAACTTCGACCGTATAAAAAAGCTGGGGGAACTGACGGTTTACGACCGCACCCCCGATAAGCTTGCCGCCGAACGCATAGGCGACGCGGAAATCGTTTTCACCAACAAAACCGTGATCGGCAAGGAAGTTCTGGACAAGTGCAAAAACCTGAAACTTATCAGCGTTTTCGCCACGGGCTACAACGTGATCGACGTCGATTACGCCAGGGAAAAAGGCGTAGTGGTTTGCAACGTGCCGGCCTACAGCACCGACAGCGTCGCGCAGCTTACGTTTGCTTTCATTCTGGAAATAGCAAACCGTGTGGGCGAACATAACGATGCGGTTCACGGCGGCAGATGGCTTAGTTCCGAAGACTTTTGCTTCTGGACAAGGCCGCTTACGGAGCTTGCGGGGAAGACTCTGGGCATCGTCGGCTACGGCAACATCGGCAAAAGAGTGGTCGAAATCGCAAAGGCATTCAAGATGAACGTTCTCGTAACGAACAGAACTCCGTTCGAGGGCAGCGTAACGCTTGACGAGGTTCTTGAAAACAGCGATTTCGTCAGTTTGCATTGCCCGATGAACAAGCAGTCCGACAAAATGATAAACGCCGTAACGCTTTCGAAAATGAAGCCTACGGCATACCTCATAAACACAAGCAGGGGCGGCCTTGTGGACGAACAAGCGCTTGCGGACGCCCTTAATTTTGGGAGAATTGCGGGGGCCGCGGTGGACGTCGTTTCGGAAGAACCGATAAAGGCATCAAACCCTCTTTTGACTGCAAAAAATTGCATCATCACGCCGCACATTGCATGGGCGCCGCTTGAGGCAAGGCGCAGGCTTATGGACGTTTCCGTCAAAAATCTGGAAGGTTTTTTGAGTGGTAACGTTATCAACCAAGTGAACAAATAAGCGATTTATAACAAAAAAACGGAGCAATAAACTCCGTTTTTTGTTGTTTAACCGTTTTTATTTTTCGCTTTGATTTCCTGCTTGGTTTTTTCATACGCCGCTTTAACGTCGGCCTTTTCTTCCTTTGTCAGACCACCCCAGAACACGGAATAGTAGCTTAGGGCCTGCCCCATAAGCTCCCCGTCGGACATTTCGGCAAGCTCGGGAACGGTGTAGCTTTTCCCGATGCTCTCCAAAGCGTATTGCAAGCAGAGAAGCACTTTCAGTCTGTCGGGGCGGACGGAATATTTGTTCGCCATTTCGTTTAAGGTTTTTTCGGACAGAGAAGTTACGATTTTTCTTTTTATAACGTAGTTTTCAAAAAACTTTATATAGACCGCGTCGGAATACGCGTCAAGCAGACTGTCGTCGGCTCCGGCTACGGTGCTGTCGGCGTCGCGAGCAGGAAAACTGTCTTCCTGCGTGTCGGAATAACCGGATATATTTTTGTTCACCACGGCCAAATTGTCGTAAATCGTGAAAAATCCGGCAGAAAGGCACGCTTCTGAAAAACACATCATAAGCATCAGCAATTTAAGGATAAAAATCACCTCCGTCCGTATTTTGCGCCATTTGCAAAAAACAATACCGAAGATAGAAAAACAGGAGTTGATTTATCTGACGCGGTCATGCTATAATATAATCGGAAAAACAAACGTAAGGAGCTTCGTTATGGAAAAAGTTTTTGAAAATATATACGGCAGAAGAAGCGTGCGCAAATACACGGAAAAACAGGTTCCAAAAGGGCTTTTGGAAAAAATTGCCGAAGCGGGCCTATACGCCGCAAGCGGGCGAAACGCGCAAAGCCCTATCGTTTTGATAGTTACCGACAAAAAGCTCAGGGACGAGCTTTCACGCCTCAACGCCGAGGTTATGGGGCGCGACGCCGATCCGTTCTACGGCGCGCCGGCCGTTCTTGTCGTGCTTGCCGACAAGTCCGTCCCTACGTACGTTTACGACGGAAGTCTGACAATGGGCAACATGATGCTTGCCGCCCACGCGCTGGGGCTTGGCAGCTGCTGGATTCACCGCGCGAAAGAAGTTTTTGAAACCGAAAGCGGCAAACGCATACTGGCCGATCTCGGCGTGGTCGGAGATTATGAAGGCATCGGCAACCTTATCGTCGGGTACACGGACGGCGAAACGCCTGCGCCCGCCCCTCGCAAAGAAGGCCGTGTTTTCAGAAAATAAACAAAGTAAGAACTATAAGCAACATGAGTAAAGCTTTCCCCCTTCATCATCTTCGCCAAAGTCGCCTGACGGCTATCGCTTCGCAATTCTTGCCCTGACGGTCAAACTTTGGCTTGCTGTCCCCTACGCACGCCTCCTGAAAGGCCTTTGGCTTTTCGTCGGCTTAGCTTGTTGTCATTCCGAGCCTGCCGAGGAATCTCCTGGAAAGGAACAATCTTAAAACCCGCCAGAGGCGGAGTAAAACTTTCCCCCTCTGTCAAGCAGGTTCCCCTATCGCCGGTCCCCCGCCAGCGGGCCCCACGACGACTCTTACGAGGGGGCACATAGACGGGATTTAAGAAATCCCTATTCCGCCACAATGTGGCTTACGGTCTCGCAGTCGGGAGCTTTCTCTGATTGTGCCACTCGTTTTCGGGGCGGCGCATTGCGCCATGCAAAATTCCCGAAAACTTCGTACAAAGTGCAGCTGCTCGACACTCTAAAACACGCCGCCTGTGTAAGCCTTAACCATAGACGGCGGCGTGACCTCATTTTTCTATCGAAGAAAGTGCTTGTTCTCTTTTGGCAAAACGCAGGCGTTTTGTCGGGCGAGGGCAACCCTCGCACTCCCTTTGCTTATAACCGAAACCCGCCGCAGGCGGATTTCATTGCAAAGCAATTTCATCACAAAGTGATTTCATCGCCGAAGGCGATTTAATAAAAAAACCCTCCCGGGAAGGGAGGATTTTTTGTTGTTTTAGTTAAGCGGTTTCCTCTGTGGATTCGGCGTCTTTAAGATAGGTTGTGCCGTTGTAGGTCAGGTTGCCGCTTTCGTCTTTTTGTACGGGATAGACGAATTGTCCGTTTGCCGAGTCGAGCTTCATAACGAAGGCCCTAGTGGATTCGTTGAACAAAATCTTGCCGCTGTCGAGAGCGTTGCCGTCTTTGTCCGAAACGGTTACGACGCCGTTTTTGATTGTGAGCTTGACGCCGTCTGCGGAAGCGTAGGTTCCGTCAACGGTTTCGGTGGTGTTGAAACGGGAATAGTTTTTGCCGTCCACCGAAATTTGCGTCGGTCTGTTTTCGGGATTCGTTATGCCGTTTACGGAGATATAGGTGATCGCGCCGTCTTCGGCAATCTTTTCCGCAAACACCGCAGTGACGTGCGAGCGTGTGCTTTCGTTGTAGACTTTGGTGATATACAACTTGCAAACGGTGCGGTCCGGAAGAATTAAGGTGTCACCGTTCACGATGACGATATCTCCTTCCGCATTGCCGAACGTGCCGCTGCCTTGCCCCGCAAAATGAGATTTGTAAGGGTAGAAGTAGTTGGTCCCTTGCGGCTTGTCGTCTGCTCCGGTGCCGATGTCGTTGGCTATGATAAATTCGTCGGTTATGAGCCAGCAGTCATAGCGTACGTTCAGGAAGAACTTGCCTTCGGCGGTTACGTAGAGGGTGAAGGTATCTTCGCCGTGCGTAACGGTTTGAGTGCTCGAGTCAAAGACGATTTCGTCCGTAAAGCCGTTCGATTTCCACACGGAGTCGCGACACGATTCAGGAAGTTCGTCGTATTTTGCGAGCCTTGCGGAGCGATAGACGAGGTCAGGTGTCGCGTCTTCGCCGCCGGCAGTCCATTCATTGAGGTGATACGGCTTGGTGTAGAAGGTTCCGTCTGCGTTGAAGCCGACTTCGAAATGAGATTTTATGAAACGTGCCGGCTCTCCGCAATGGTAAGCGTAGATTGTGCCGTTTTCTTCCAAAAGTTCGAATCTCTGATCGCCGTATGCTTTCCACTGGTTGTAGCCGTATGTGCTGACGTCGGCGCCGAAGTTTTTGAGGATAAGCTCGCCGCCCCCGATTTCCGCCACCGAAACGCCCGTGTCGTGGTAAGCCGTTGCGGCGTAGAGGCCGTTGTACTTGGACGCGTCGAAAGGCGTGGAATGACTGTAGCCTTCGTCCGAAAGACAAAGGAAGTTGTTTTCGTCGGTCATATCGGCTATTCCGAAGATCTTGCCCGAGTCGCGGTCGAAAGCGAATCTGAGGTAAGGAACGCCCTTCATCACTTGATCCGTATATCCGATATTGATTTCCCAAGCGGAGGTGTCGCGGCTGTCGCTGCAAACGTAGAACGAGCCTTCTTCGTCGGTGTAAACCACGTCATAAGAGGAAATGTCATATTCCTTGCCCTGAACGGAGGAGAGGTAGGTGTAGAGGTAAACCTTTCCGCCTGCTTCCGTCAAACGATAGGTGGTTTTGCCGTCGGCAAAATAGGTGCCTGCCGCGGCCTTTACGTCGTCAGGCAGGGAAGTTAGCATGGTGAGCGGGTTCTGATAATTGAGGGACGACCAGTGCTGTTCGCCGTAAATGCCTGTGTTATGGACGCTCATGCCGTAGCCACCAAATAAAGCGGTCATGGTTTTGAGGCCCGAGTCGTGAGCCGTGAGGCCGATCTGATACACAAATTCCATTGCCATCAGGTTGCCGTCGCCGTTTATATACGTGCCCAGAAGGTCCGACGATCTTTCGTCGTAGCTTCTGAAGCTTTTATCCCAAACGCCGTTATGCTTGATTCTCGCCATGCGGTAAGAAACGTCGCTTTCGGAGTTGACGGTCAGTTGGAAAACGTTGTAGTTATTGCCCGAAGACGAATTGTCTTTATAATACCGAACGTATGTGCCGGCGGTTTTGCTGTTATTACGACGGTCGTTTTCTTCTTTGATAGCTAAGAAATCGGCTTCGGTCATCGGACGGAAGGTTTTTGATTCGTCCGAGGTGTCGAGATACATTACGTTGTAGAAATCGTCTGCGTAGAAGTAGAAGGTTTCGCCGTCAAGCACGCCGCCGTAGAGCAGGTAGCTTTGGCTGAAGGCTTCGGTTTCTCCGAACATGCGAGAGCGAATTTCAGGTCCCGTGTTTTTTCTGGTTGCGAACAGAACCTGCGTCTGATCCACGTTCATGTAATATTTGTCGTCAAACTTTTCGTCGTGATAGAGTTTGCCGGTCCAAAACTTTTCGCCCACGCCGAGTTTGTCGAATTCTTTGTGGAAGTATCCGCTGGTGCCTATTTCGGAAATAAGCTTGTCGTCGCCCAGCTTGAAAGCAAAGTAACTGTTCTCCGAAACGAAATAGTCGCCGATTTTGTAGAAAGTTTCAAGGGGATATTCGCTGTTTGTGCCGTATTTGAACTCTGCGCTTCTATAGCCGAGCTTGCCCTTCACGGTGAGGAAATTGTAGAGATAACCGACTTGGTTGTCGCCTGTTTTTGCGATGTATAACGCGCCGTAGTTTACGGCGAGGCCGGCCATGTCGTCCTCGGTGGCAACGGCGTAGTTGTTGACGTTGGAATATTCCACGCCGTTATACGACAGCTTGCCGTCGTCCGTTACCGTGAGAACCTCGTAATACGGAATTTCGTTATAGGTATTTTTGACGCCGACGATTTTGCCGTTCGCCATCATTATGATCGTCTTATCGCTTCCGTCGAGGCAATACCTCTCCCAAAAACGGTCATATTCGACGCTGATGTGTCGGCTGTCGTAACGCTCGCAAGGGATTTCTTTCGGAACGGAAATGATTTTGGTATAAGCTTCCTTGCCTTCGCCGACGGTTATGGTCTGTTCTTCGTAAACCGTGCGGGTGCCGCTGTAAGCGTTGAAATACAGATATTTGCCCAAAATCGGTTCGGCTACGTCTTTGGTGGCTTCGGAAAGGTTCAGCTTGAGATAGGTTTTATCTCTGAAGGTAAAGGAGTTTTCCGTACGATCGATAGGCTGGAACAAAACGCCGGTGTCGTCGATGGTGTTATACGAAGACAGATAGGTTTGTTCTTCTATTTTGTATATGCCAAAACGTTCGTTTCCGATCTCGAAGTTGTAGTTTACGGTAGCGTACGCGTCGTCGTCCGTTTTGTAGATGCCGAGGTCGGACAAATAGGTTTCTTCTTCAACCCGTTCGTACTGTTTGTATTCGGCGCCGCCGACCGAAAGGACTCGTCTGCCTTCTTCCCCCGAAACGGTGATGATTTTGGAGCTTTCCACCGTGTTGGAGTTCATTACGCGGTTGACGAACAGAGTAGGGTAGGTTTCGCCCGCCAAAATCAACGAAAAGTCGTATCTCTCGCCCGAAAAGATTGCGTAATTGTAGGAAATCATCGCAAGCGAGTTGGTTTCGAAGCTGTAGAAGTTGTCGTTTATATAATCGCCTCCGCAGGAATTTGCCCTTACGTAGTCCACGCCCTTGAAGGTGAGGGAGTCGTTTGTCATAGAGATGGCGGAGTAACGATTGGAAGACTCCATAACGTAAAGCTTGCCGCTTGCGGTGCGCTTGACGTAGTACTCCGTACCGTTTTCCAAAATGGCGGCGCCGGGGTAGGAGTCGCGAGGCATAAGCAACACTTCTGCGTTTTCGGCGTAGAAATACGCGTCGCCTATCCGCTCGTCCTTGTCTTTATCTTTACCGTCGCCGAAATTGAAGCCGAGATCGTCGGCAAAAGAGCAATAGTCGGCTTTTTCGTAGGTGTGTCCGTCAAGCGTCACGCTTTCGGAGGTAAAAACGGCTTCCGAAACGGTGTGCTCGGTTTCGTTTACCACGAAGGTTCTCCCCGGGAACGTTTCGCAACGGGAGAAGAAAGCGAATCTGCTTTCGCCGTTTGAATAAAACGACTCGCGACGGAAAAAGTCGCCGTTTTCGGCAACAAGGTCGCAGGTGCCGGATATAAGTTCCGGACTATAGTTGTCTAACGGAGCAAACCATAGGCCGTTAAGCTTGATATTTCTGCCCTCGCGTTGGTTTTCGTAATCGCTTTTTACGTAATCGTCGCCGACTTTTTGGAAGTATTCGAGTTCATAAGTGTCGGGATTTGAACTGGCGTAAAGCTCGTAGGTTTCGCCTCCGACGAGAATTTCGTTATCGTGCGCGTACGCTACGACGACGTTGCCGTTGTCGTTTGCCGCAAGGTGCATTACGCGGAGGCTCAGAGGATCGTAGGTCCTTTCGCTGCCTTGGCCGCCGTTGCCGTGCCAGATAACGGGTTTGGACGGGTCGCTGTCAAGCCAGTTCTGCCCGTCGCCTATCGCCCAGACGACAACCTCGTCGCCGTCCTCGACGTACACAAAGTTTTCGACGGTGGAGTAAGGGCCTTCGCCGTTTCTGGTGAAAGCGTATTCCTTTGCGCCGTCGATAGGATCCCATTCGACGCGTTCGTCTGTGGTTTGAAGCTTCGGCGTGCGCAATTTTTCGGCTTGATTTTCGTTTCTGTTGTTGGTGCCGCCGTTTCCGCCGCCATTGCCGCCACCATTGTTGTTCTCGCCGCCGCAGGCGCAAAGAACGAACACAACAAGCGTCAACACCAGAAGTACTGCAAAAAGCTTTTTGGTTTCCATAACGTTCTCCTTAAAAAATTTCTAATATTCAAGAGGGAATTTCGCAATCAGTTTTTTGACTTCCGCCCGAACTTCGGGTATTGCGGTTTTACCTTCAAAAACGATTTTTGCGATAAGTCGCGCGATGAGGCGCATATCGTCTTCTTTCATGCCGCGCGTCGTAACCGACGGAGTGCCCACCCTTATGCCGCTGGTGATTTTCGGGCTGCGGGTTTCGTTCGGCACGGTGTTTTTGTTGACGGTGATACCCGCCTTGTCCAGATTTTTTTCCACCTCAAGCCCCGTTACGCCCAGAGAGGAGAAGTCCAGAAGCATAAGATGGTTGTCGGTTCCGCCCGAAACCAGTTTTATGCCCAGCTTTTGAATTTCGTCGGCCATGGCCGCGGAATTGAGGATAATTTGCTTTTGATATGCCTTGAATTCGTCGGAAAGCGCTTCGCCGAAGGCAACGGCTTTGCCTGCGATGACGTGCTCCAAAGGCCCGCCTTGCGTGCCCGGGAAAACCGCTTTGTCGATTTTTGCCGCAAGGTATTCCTTGCACATAATCACGCCGCCGCGAGGGCCCCTCAGCGTTTTGTGAGTGGTGGTGGTTACGACGTCCGCGTAAGGCACGGGGCTCGGGTGCAGACCTGCCGCCACGAGGCCGGCTATATGCGCCATGTCTACCATAAGATATGCGCCGACTTTGTCGGCAATTTCTCTGAAACGCTTAAAATCTATGACGCGAGGATACGCGCTTGCGCCCGCCACGATAAGCTTCGGTTTTTCCGCAAGGGCGAGTTTTTCCACCTCGTCGTAGTTTATGGTTTCGGTATTCTTGTCCACGCCGTAAGGCACGACCTTGAAATATCTGCCCGAAACGTTGACTTTTGCTCCGTGGGTGAGGTGGCCGCCGTTTGAGAGGCTCATGCCCATAATTTTGTCGCCCGGCTCCAAAAGAGCAAAATAGACGGCAAAGTTTGCGCTTGCGCCGCTGTGCGGCTGAACGTTTGCGTGATCGCAGCCGTAAAGCTTTTTAAGTCGTTCTATGGCAAGGTTTTCGACGACGTCGACGTACTTGCAGCCGCCGTAGTACCTTGCGTTCGGATAACCCTCGGCATACTTGTTGGTGAGAGGGCTGCCGACCGCTTCGAGAACCGCTTCCGAAACGAAATTTTCGCTTGCGATAAGCTCGATGGTTTTTTTCTGGCGTGCGGTTTCCTTTTTTATGGCTGCGTAAACTTCGGGATCCTGATTTTTGAGATGCGGATATTTCATTGGTTTTCCTCCGTAGTCGAAAATCGACATGTTTAGGTAAGTGTATGTTATCTTTAACTATAACACATTTATATTGAAATAATCAACAAAATTCGGTGTTCGGATGAAAAACGCGTTGACAAATTTTGCTCCGACATAGTAAAATTTTTACGTAAGAAAATTTCGGTGGAGGGAAATTATGCTTAAAATACCTGTTATGAGCAAAATATTCGACGTCGTGGAGGAGTCGAGGGCAAAACCGAACGGCAGAAGTCCGTTTGTGGACGAAATAAAAATAATTAAGGACGTCGTCTATAAAACGGTGGACGGAAAGGACCTCGTTATGGACGTATATCTTCCTGCAAACGGTGCGAAAAAGGCGCCGGTGGTGCTGGAAATTCCGGGCGGCGGCTGGATGATTCACAACAGAAAAAGACGTGACGGCTACGCCAGACTTTTCGCCGTTTTAGGGGCGGCGGTTTGCGTGATAGACCATAGGTTGTCACCGGAAATATTTTTCCCCGAAAACCTCAAGGACGTGGCCGACGCGCTGAATTTTATCGTAGATAACGCCGAAAAATACGGCTTCGACGCGGGCAACGTAACCGTCACCGGCGACAGCTCGGGCGGACACCTCGCGGCGTGCCTGGCGTGCGCTTCTTCGGTGCCTTCCTACGGCGAAAAACTGGGGCTTCCGAAACTTAAAACCAAGGTCGCAAATTGCATTTTCATTTCCGGCGCGTTCAGCTTCGAAACCATGTACAGAATTCCGTTCACGCACCTTCTGATGGTCAGATATTTTTCGGGGCAAAAAAGCCGCAAAGCCTTCAGAAAATGGGAGTTTTACAAGGAAGCCGATCCGTACAACTACATCACCAAGGATTTTCCGGAGTCCTATGGTAACGGCGGCGGTTCGGACTTGCTGTGCCTCGGCGAAGCCAAACGCATGGCGGGTTACCTCAACGCCGCAGGCGTGAAAAACGCGTATCAGGTAGGGAAAAACGTCTTCAACAACGGCCATTGCTACGTTCTGAGGCTGCCGTTTGCGCCGGCAAGACGCGATATGCAAAAGATCATGGCCTGGTACGCCGAAAAACAGGCGGAGAAGGGCGTGGATATGTCGGAAGGGCTTGTGAGGGTAACGACGTTTCTCACGGACTACAAGGCCGCCCTCGGCGGAAAAGTCAAGTGCTGACGATTTTGCAAAATCGACGTTTAGAACAAAAAATAGCGATTATTTTTCAAAACCCGCTCAAAAACCATTGATTTTGCCGACAAAATTGTGATATACTTATCCACGATTTCGGAGGAAGAAATGGTTTCTAACGTGGTTATAACTTCAAAGGACGAAACGCTCTCCTGCTTGCTTGCGGCGCTTATCGCAGACAGGCTGGGGCTTTTCTATTTGTCGTTTTCCGATCTCGTTTTGTACAACGCGAATCGTCCGTCCAGAAAAGCGATTTTGTCGGAGGGCGGCACGGAGTGGTTCTATAAGCTGCTTCACGGCGCGGCAAAGGACCTTTCGGAATACGAAACCACTTCCGTTGCGATAGACTTTGACGATTTTGATTATGAAGTCTATCTTGCGGTCAGAAATTCGTCCGCTTTGTGCTACGTCGTAACCGACGGCGACGACACCGACACCGACGGCTTCGACGTTGTCGTAAGGTATCTGGGCTCCCAGCAACAGACGGCAAACGAAATCGCCGCAATCCTCACGAAAAACCCGACTCGAGTGTAAAAATTAAGGCTGCGCCTTACGGCGCGGCCGTTTTTTTTGTCCGAACGCAAAAAATGTTTAAGTTTCGGCGGCAAGATTATTGAAATTTTTTTGGCAATTTGCTATAATAATTTTGATTAAATTCTATGTTTGAGGTAATGTATGGACAACTATGGCATCGACGTACCGGTTTATCTGTTCGGGGAAGGGACCAACTACGAGGCGTACAAGCTGTTTTCACCGACCGAATACAGTGAAAAGGGCGTCAGAAAATGGCGTTTCAGGGTTTGGGCTCCGAATGCGGACTGCGTCAGCCTCGTCGGCGATTTCAACGACTGGAACATCGAGGCCTCGCCGCTTAAAAAAGAGCAGGGCGGAATATGGGAAATTTCGGTGGAAGGCCTTTCGCAGTACGACGTTTACAAGTACGCCGTCACCAAAAACGGCAAAACCGTTCTTAAGTCCGATCCGTACGGCCTGCATTTCGAAACGGCTCCGGCAAACGGCAGCAAACTCTATAAACTCGACGGCTACAAGTGGAAGGACGCCGAGTGGCTGAAAAAGAGGGAAACCGTCAATCCGTACGAAAGCCCGATGAACATCTACGAGGTGCATCCGGGCAGCTGGAGAAGGTACGCCGACGGCAACGTTTTCGACTACAAAAAGCTGGCGGATGAGCTGGTTCCATACGTCAAAAAATTGAACTACACGCACGTCGAGCTTATGCCTATAACGGAATATCCGTTCGACGGAAGCTGGGGCTATCAGGTTACAGGCATGTTCGCCCCGACCAGCCGCTACGGCAGTCCGAAGGACTTTATGTATTTCGTTGACAAATGCCACAAGGCGGGGATAGGCGTCATTCTGGATTTCGTGCTGGCGCATTTCCCGAAGGACGAGCACGGCCTCGCCATGTTCGACGGCACTCCTTGCTACGAATACGCAAATCCGAAAAAAGGCGAGCATAAGGAATGGGGCACCAAAATTTTCGACTACGGCAAAAACGAGGTCAAATGCTTTTTGATTTCGGCGGTCAATTTCTGGTTCGACAAATATCATATCGACGGGATACGTTGCGACGCGGTCGCTTCGATGCTCTATCTGGACTACGCCAGAAAACAGGGCGAATGGGAGCCTAACTGCTTCGGCGGCAATTACAACCTCGAAGCAAAGGACTTTTTGCAGCAACTGAACAGCGTTATTTTGTCCAGATATAAAGGCGCGGTTACCGTCGCGGAAGAATCGACGGCCTATCCTATGGTCACCAAACCGCCTGCGGTCGGCGGCCTCGGCTTCAACTTCAAGTGGAACATGGGCTGGATGAACGACGGGCTGGACTATCTCAAAACCGATCCGTTTTTCAGGAAGGGCAGCCACAACAAGCTAACTTTCGGAATAACTTACGCCTACAGTGAAAACTACATTCTTCCACTTTCGCACGACGAAGTGGTGCACGGCAAGCTTTCGCTGATCAATCGCCCGCCGGTCGCCTACGACGACAAGTTCGAAAACCTCAAAACTTTTTACGGCTATATGATGAGCCACCCGGGCAAAAAATTGCTGTTTATGGGCGGCGAATTCGGACAATTCATCGAATGGCGTTTTGCCGAACAGCTGGACTGGCTGCTTCTGGATTATCCGAAACACAAGGGTTTGTGGAATTTCGTGCGCGACCTGAACGCTTTTTATCTGGAAACGCCCGCGCTTTACGAGCTGGATTGCAGCTCCGAAGGCTTCAGGTGGAGCTCTGTTGACGACGCGGTGCAAAACGTTTATTCCTACGTGCGTTTCGACAAGTCCGGCGAGCTGCTGCTGACGGTTCTGAATTTCAGCTCGGTTCCGCGCGAAAAATACAGAATGGGCGTCCCCGAAAAAGGAAAATACAAGGCGGTTTTCACCTCGACGCTCAAAAAATACGGCGGCAGTTCCGATAGGAAGCCGTGCTATGCCTCGAAAAAAGTGCCTATGCACGGATTTTCGCAGAGCATAACGGTGAATATACCCGCTTATTCGGTAACTTATTTCAAACTTTCAAAACCAACGTCTCAATCGGACGACAAGCATAAGGAGGAATGATTTATGCAAGCTAAAAAAGAATGTCTGGCAATGCTTCTTGCCGGCGGACAAGGCACCAGACTGGGAGTTCTGACCGAGGATATGGCAAAACCTGCCGTTCCGTTCGGAGGGAAATATCGCATCATCGATTTTCCTATTTCAAACTGCATCAACAGCGACATCGACACCATCGGCGTGTTGACGCAATATCGCCCGTTCGAGCTGCATCAGTACATCGGCAACGGACAGCCGTGGGATCTGGACAGGCTTAACGGCGGCATATTCGTTTTGCCTCCGTACATGAGGGCGAAATCCGGCGAGTGGTACAAGGGCACCGCAAACGCCATTTATCAGAATATAGACTTTATCGACAGATTCAATCCCGATTACGTCGTTTTGCTGTCGGGTGACCACATCTACAAGATGAACTACGACAAGATGCTTGACGCTCACAAACGCAACGAGGCCGATTGCACCATCGCGGTTCTGAACGTTTCTTTGGAGGAAGCTCACCGCTTCGGCATCATGGAAACCGACGACACCGACCGCATCGTGGCTTTCGAAGAAAAACCGAAAAAGCCTAAATCCACCAAGGCGTCCATGGGCATCTATATTTTCACCTGGGACAAACTCAGGAGCTATCTTATCGCCGACGAAGAAAACAAGGAAAGCGAAAACGATTTCGGCAAAAACGTCATTCCGGCAATGCTTTCCGACGGGCAGAGAATGTTTGCCTACGAGTTTGACGGATACTGGAAGGACGTGGGCACGATAAGCAGTCTGTGGGAGGCGAATATGGATCTTCTTGACAGCAAGAGCGGCCTCAACATCGACGATCCCAACTGGAAAATCTACGCCAGAAACTCCGCCGAGCCGCCTCAATACATAGCGCGCGAAGCCGTGGTCAAAAACAGCATCGTTTCCGAAGGCTGTCTGGTTGAGGGCGACGTGGAACACAGCGTCATAAGCCACAGCTGCAAGGTCGGAAAGGGCGCCGTCGTTCGCGACAGCATACTGATGCCGGGCGCAGAGGTTATGGAAGGCGCCGTCGTGCAGCACAGCATAATCGGCTGGGACGCAGTGGTCGGCAAAAACGCAAAAATCGGAAGCAAACAGCTTGCTCCGGTCAAGGGCGAATGGCAAATCGCGGTTGTTGCGCCTAACCTTAAAATCGCCGACGACAGAGTGGTCGGCGAAGGCCTGATGGTCAGAGAATAGGAGGTAGAGAATTATGTTGAACAATGCTATGAGCATCATTTTCGCAGGCACTGCCGAAAGTCATCTGAACGAGCTTACCATTCACCGCACCATCGCTTCGCTTCCGTACGGCGGCAGATATCGCTTTATCGACTTTGCTTTGTCGAACTTCGTCAACAGCGGCATCGACAAAATCGGCATCATCACCAAAAACAACTACAACAGCCTTATGGACCACCTCAGAATGGGCAGAGACTGGGACCTTAACCGCAAAAACGGCGGCATCGTTCTGTTCCCTCCGTTCGGCCTCAACACCTTAAGGGACGTTTACAGAGGCAAAATCGAAGCGCTGTTTGCAATCAGAAACTTCATAAAGGACGCAAAAGAGGAATACGTCGTCGTTTGCAATTCCAACTGCGTTTACACCGTGGACTATGAGGAAGTGGTGGAAAAGCATATCGCGTCGGGCGCGGACATAACTATGCTGGCCTACAAAACCTCCGAGCTTAATTCGCACAAAATGGTCGTCGAGGCCGACGAAAGCGGCAAAGTAACCGATTTTGCTTATGCAAACGAATTCGATAAGTCGGAAAGACTGGTAAATATGCTTATTTACGTGGCGCATAAAGACATTCTTTTGAGCCTCGTCGAAGCCGCCTACACCAGAGGCCTTATAGATTTCGAAAGAGATATTATCTTACGCAAACGCGACGAGCTTAAACTGTTCGTCTATGAAGTGGACGGTTACGTTGCCGTCATCGACGACATTCCTTCCTACTTCAAACACAACATGGATCTTCTGGACAGCGAAGTCAGAAAGAATCTGTTCTACGACGAGAACGGCCCTGTCCGCACCAAGGTCAAGGACAGCGTGCCGACAAGATATCTGGAAAACGCCAGCGTCAAAAACAGCCTCATCGCAGACGGCTGCGTCATAAACGGCACCGTCGAAAACAGCATTCTGTTCCGCGGAGTTACGGTTGAAGAGGGCGCAAAGGTCAAAAATTCGATAGTTATGGAACACGGCGTCATTCAAAAAGACGCGGACATAAGCTACGTCATCACCGACAAGAGCGTCGTAGTGCAGAAGGACAGACATCTTTCGGGATACGAAACCTATCCTATCGTCATCGTCAAGGGCAAAACCGTGTAACCGCGGATTTGCTTTTCACATACGATGTTTTTAAGACAAAATAAGGAGATACTATGAAAATTTTGTTCGTTACCTCTGAAGCCGCTCCGTTTTTGAGGACGGGAGGTCTGGGAGACGTCGCGGGGGCTTTGCCTCAGGCTCTGAAAGCAATGGGCCACGACGTCAGGATCGTTATGCCGCTTTATCAGGGTATCAGTGAAGAAAACCGCAAAAAAATGCACTTTGTCGGAAGCACTTTCGTTGACCTCGGCTGGCGCAGGCAGTACGCAGGCGTGTTCGAGGCTACCGAAAACGGAGTGCCGTATTATTTCGTCGACAACGAATACTATTTCAACCGCGGCGGCCTTTACGGCCACTTCGACGACGGCGAAAGGTTTGCCTTTTTCAGCAAGGCGGCTTTGGAAATCGTCAAGGTTACCGAATTTTATCCGGACGTAATGCACGTCAACGACTGGCAAACGGCCTTGGTTCCTGTGTTTTTGGATTGCTTCTACAGAGGTATGGACGGCTATAAAAACACCAAAACGGTGCTGACCATTCACAACATCGAATTTCAGGGGCAGTTCGATCGCTTCGTGACGGGCGACGTTCTCGGCATGCCGCAGGACTGGGAAAGCGTTCTTGAGTGGCGCGGCGCGTGCAACTACCTGAAGGCGGGTATCGAGCGCGCAAATCTCGTAACCACCGTTTCCGAAACCTATGCCGCCGAGCTTCAGCACAGCTTCTACGCTTTCGGCCTCGAGGGCATACTTAGCGAAAAACGTTACAAGCTTAGGGGCGTCATAAACGGCATCGACACCAAGCTATACGATCCGCAGACCGACAAAAATCTGCTTGTGAACTATTCGGCAAAAACCGTCAAAAAACGCGCGGAAAACAAAAAGAACCTGCTGGAAACCTTGGGGCTCGAATATTCGGAAAATCGTCCGCTGGTGGCGATAGTTTCCCGCCTTACCGAGCAAAAGGGGCTGGACCTCGTTGCCCCGGTTCTGGACGAAATGCTGAAAGCCGACATGCAACTTGTGGTTCTCGGCACGGGCGACTGGAAATACGAAACCATGTTCAAAAACGCCGCAGAAAGATATCCCGACAAGGTTCGCGCAATCATCAACTTTAACGGCGGAATAGCGCAAAAGATTTACGGCAGCGCAGACATCTTCCTTATGCCGTCGAAATACGAGCCGTGCGGACTGGGACAAATGATTGCCATGCGTTACGGCGCAGTTCCGGTGGTGAGGGAAACGGGCGGATTGAAAGACAGCGTCGCTCCGTTCGATCCGACCGACGGATCGGGCGTAGGCTTTACCTTCAAAACCTATCATCCTTACGATATGCTTGACGCCGTATGGCGCGCTCTCGGAGTTTATTTTGACAAAGAACAATGGTCAAAGGTGCAACAGAACGGCATGAAGTGTGATTTCGGTTGGAAGGCTTCCGCCAAAAAGTACAGCGATTTTTACGAATCGCTTTAAAACGGTTATAAAAATTTTCACATACAGGAGAACGATTTCCCCATGGACTACTCAAAACTCAGCACGGAAGATCTGAAAAATCTTATCTCCGGCAAATGCGAACGTTACTTCGGCATAAAGGCCGACGAAGCGTCCAAAAACCAAATGTATCAAAGCGTATGCTACGTCGTCAGAGATCTGCTCACCCAAACGAGACTCGACTTCAAAAAGAGGGTGAGAGAGCAGAACCTCAAACACGTTTACTATATGTCGATGGAATTTTTGCTGGGCCGCTCCCTCAAAAACCACATCTACAATATGGGTATTCAGGACAAAGTCGTTTCCGCAGTCAAGGAACTGGGATTCGACATTGACGACATCTACGAAATAGAACCGGACGCGGGCCTTGGCAACGGCGGTCTCGGCCGTCTTGCGGCCGCGTATCTGGACAGCCTAACCAGCTGCGGCTACGTTGCTTCCGGCTTTTCCATTCGCTACGACTACGGCATTTTCAAACAAAAAATCGTTGACGGCTATCAGGTGGAACTTCCCGACAACTGGCTGGAAAACGGCAGCGTGTGGCTTGCTCCGAGAACCGAGGATACCTTCGAGGTGCACTTCGGCGGAACCATAAACGAAACCTGGATCGACGGCAAATTGCACGTCGAACATAAAGACTACACCACCATTCTGGCGGTTCCTTACGACATGAACGTGTCGGGCATCATGCCTGACGTCGTGAACAGATTGAGACTCTGGAGCAGCAAGGCTCCGACCGATTTCGACATGGCGCTGTTCTCGAGGGGCGAATACGTCAAGGCTATGGAAGCAAAGGCCATGGCGGAAAGCATCAGCAAGGTGCTTTATCCTGCCGACGACCACATCGAAGGCAAGGCTTTGAGGCTCAAACAGCAATATTTCTTCGTTTCGGCCTCCATGCAATCCATCATCAAACGCCACCTTCAGACCAACCCGAGCCTCGACAATCTGGCCGAGAAAGCCGCAATTCACATCAACGACACCCATCCGACCTTGTGCATTCCGGAGCTTATGCGTATCCTGATGGACGACTACGGCTACGAGTGGGACGCCGCGTGGAAAATCACCTGCGACACCGTTTCCTACACCAACCACACCGTTATGGCGGAAGCTTTGGAAAAATGGCCGCAACACCTGTTCAGCAGTCTTTTGCCGAGGATTTTCCAGATCGTCTGCGAAATCAACGCCCGTTTCTGCGGCGAGCTTTGGCAGAAGTTCCCTGGGGACTACGGCAAGGTCAGCTACAACGCCATTATGGACAGCAACCAAATCAAAATGGCAAACCTCTGCCTTGCGGCTTCGCACACCATAAACGGCGTGTCCGAGCTTCACAGCGATATACTTAAAAACAGCATTTTCAGGGACTATTATTCCATTCATCCCGAAAAGTTCACCAACGTCACCAACGGCATAACCTACAGAAGGTGGCTTAATCAGGCGAACCCGGGGCTTGCGGGGCTGGTTACCGAGCTTATCGGCGGCGACTACTATTACGACGCAGACAAGTTAAAAGGCCTTGAAAAATTTGTGGACGACAAAGCGGTTTTGGACAAATTCTTTGATATCCGCCGCGAAAACAAGGTTCGTCTGGCAAACTATATTCAAAGAGAAAACGGCGTTTCGGTCGATCCGGACAGCATTTTCGACGTGCAGGTCAAACGTCTGCACGAATACAAACGTCAGCTTCTGAACGCTTTCAACATCATCGACCTTTACTATCGTCTGAAAGCAAACCCTAATTTGGACATCGCGCCGCGCACCTTCGTGTTCGGGGCAAAAGCCGCGTCAAGCTACTTTATGGCCAAGGAAATCATTCGCCTCATCTACGTCATCGGGCAGGTGATCAATAGCGACAAGTCCATAAACGGCAAACTGAAAGTGGTATTTTTGGAAAACTACCGCATTTCGTTGGCGGAAATCATAATCCCGGCGGCGGACATCTCCGAGCAGATAAGCATTGCGGGCAAAGAGGCTTCCGGCACGGGCAACATGAAATTTATGATAAACGGCGCGGTTACCGTCGGCACGCTTGACGGCGCAAACGTCGAAATTCATCAAAGAGTCGGCGACGACAACATCGTTCTGTTCGGTCTTCTGGCGCACGAAGTGGAAGAGCTGTTCCGCAAAGGTTACAACGCAAGCGACTATTACGTCCGCGACGCAAGAATTCGCGACATCATCGACACGCTCAGAAACGGCCTCAACGGAGTCAGATTCTCCGAGCTTGCCGACAGCCTCACCGTAGGCCGCGGCGGCATCGCCGATCCGTACATGGTTCTTGCCGATTTCGACAGCTACGTCAATGCGCAGAACAGAGTCGATTCGCTTTATAAGGATAAATACCGTTTCGGCCACATGTGCCTTATGAACACCGCAAACGCGGGCTTCTTCTCGTCTGACAGAAGCGTCAAGGAATATGCCGACAGAATCTGGCATCTTACGCCGATCGACGAAACCAAATAGCAATGATTTTCAACTCCAGAAACGAAAAATTCAAAACCCCGAGAGGAGCGGTTGCCACCGATCAGGAATTTACCGTCAGGTTTCCGCTTCCAAAGTGGGTGGAGGTAAACGAAGTTCTGTTCTGCGTCAGAAAAAGCGAGCAGAACTTTTACCCTATGACCTTCAGCCACGAAGAAGAGGGCGACAACGTTTACACCGTAACGCTTAAGCTTTCCAAAGAAGGCATATACCACTACAGCTTCAGAGTGTTCAACGAGTTCGGTATGTGGCAGTACGGCAGGGACGAATATATGAACGCCGTTTGCGGCGAAAATTTGCCGGAATGGCAGCTTACCGTATATAAATCGTCGTATAAAACCCCTGATTTTGTGAAAGGCGGCATAATCTATCACATTTTTGTCGACCGCTTCAACAGGGCGGACGGAGTTGTGGCAGACGGCCGCTACCGCCTGCACGGAAGCTGGGACGAGGATCCCGAAATCGTGGGGCCGGACGGCAAATACCGCGCGGACGACTTCTTCGGAGGGAACCTTAAGGGCATAACCGAAAAACTGGACTACTTAAAAAGCCTGGGAGTTACGGTTTTGTATCTTTCGCCGATTTTCGAAAGCTCCTCGAATCACCGCTACGACACGGGCGACTATCTGAAAATAGATCCGCTTTTAGGAACCGAAGAGGACTTTACAGAGCTTATCGGAAAGGCGGGAGATCTGGACATTGCCGTCGTTCTGGACGGGGTTTTCAATCATACGGGCAGCGACAGCGTATATTTCAACAAATTCGGCCGTTACGACAGCGTCGGAGCGTGCCAGTCCAAAACCTCGCCGTATTACAAGTGGTACACTTTTCAGCACTATCCCGACAAATACACCAGCTGGTGGGGCGTCGATTGCTGTCCGACCGTGGTGCATACCAACCCGACGTACAAAAGGTTTATTATGGGGGCCGGCGGAGTCATCGAAAAATGGACGAAGCTCGGCGTCAAAGGTTGGAGACTGGACGTCGTGGACGAGCTTCCTATCGAATTCGTCAACGAGCTCAGAAAGAGCATAAAGGCCATAAATCCCGACTGCTTTATTTTGGGCGAAGTGTGGGAGGACGCGTCGAACAAGGTCAGCTACGACATTTTGCGGCCGTATCTTCTGGGCGATCAACTTGACGGAGTGATGAATTATCCGTTCCGTACAGCGGTTTTGGATTACGTAAAATACGGCGACGTTTCCGCTTTCAAAAGCGCAGTCTGGACGGTTCTTGAAAACTATCCTCGCCGCACGGTGGACTGTCTGATGAATATGCTTGACACTCACGACACGGTGAGGGCCATAAACTGGTTGTCCGACGTTTCCATAGACGGCACGACCAAGGCCGAAAGGCTGAAAACCAAGCTCACGGGCAAGGCCTACGACGACGCAAAGCTCCGCCTCTGTATGGCGGTTGCGCTAAACTATATGCTTCCGGGCGTTCCGTCGGTTTTCTACGGCGACGAAGCGGGCGTGCAGGGATACGAGGACCCTCTGAACCGCCGAACCTATCCGTGGGGACGTGAGGACGAGAAGCTCGTCGGTTTTTATCGCAAAATCGGCGGTATCCGCACCAACAACCGCGATATTTTCTCCGGAAATTTCGAAATTCTGGACGACTACAAGGTTCTCGCAATGGAGTGGACGAAAGGGGACAAACGCCTGACGTTCGTTTGCAACAACGGCAAAAACTGGGAACCGTTCAAGGTTGTGTCCGACAGCATCAATCTGCTCAACAACAGAGCGGTGCTGAAAGGGAACTATACGCTCGCTCCGTTTGAGTTTATGATCGTCAAAAACTTCAACGGCGACGTGGACAACATCTGAAATATAAAACGAAAACGCCCGCAGAAAAGCGGGCGTTTTTTCGTCGGTTTAATTTTTATTTTATTTTTTTCCGAAGTATCTTTCCAAAAGGCCTTGGAAGGCTCTTCCGTGGCGGGCTTCGTCTCTGGCCATTTCGTGGACGGTGTCGTGAATGGCGTCAAGGTTCAAAGCCTTGGCTTTTTTGGCAAGAAGAGTTTTGCCTTCGGTTGCGCCGTGTTCGGCTTCGATGCGCATTTCCAGATTCTTTTTGGTGCTGTCGGTCACGACTTCGCCCAAAAGCTCGGCAAATTTTGCGGCGTGTTCGGCTTCTTCCAAAGCGGCTTTTTCCCAGTAAAGGCCGATTTCAGGATAACCTTCGCGGAAAGCGACTCTGCTCATTGCAAGGTACATGCCCACTTCCGAGCATTCGCCGTTGAAGTTGGCTCTCAGATCTTCCACGATTTCAGGATCAACGCCTTTCGCCACGCCGACGACGTGTTCGGACGCCCAGACCATGTCTTCGGACTGTTCCTTAAATTTGGATTTAGGCGCTTTGCAAACCGGGCAGAAATCCGGAGCTTCGTCTCCCTCGTGAACGTAACCGCATACGGTGCATACAAACTTTTTCATATCAATATCCTCCAAAACAATTATTATTATATATTTTCAGACGATAAACCGTCTGATGTGTCAATTTGATGAGCGCAGTCAGGGCAACAACCCGTGGCGGTGAGCTCGGCGGACAGCGTTCTGAAACCCTTCAAAGTCGCCGCTTTGTTCACTTCGTCGAAGTCGCAGAATATGTCGAAAATTCTGCCGCACTTTAAGCATACGAAATGCGCGTGCGGGCTGACGTCGGCGTCGTAGTGCTCGGTGTCGAGCGTGGTGCTGACTTTTTTAACGAGGCCCGCAGTCTCCAGCATTCCGAGGTTTCTGTACACCGTTCCGAGGCTGACGGACGGAAGAACCTTTTTGGTTTCTTCATAAATCCATTCCGCCGTCGGGTGCGACTTGGTGCCGGAGAGAATTTTGTAGATGGTTTCTCGTTGTTTGCTGTAATTCATAGCGCTCCGCAAAAATCAGTAATCATTCTTAATTTTAGTATAAACGAATTTTTTGCCCTTGTCAACGGTTTTTACAAAAAAATCAAAAAATTTTTTCGTTCGGTTTACATCGTGTAAATTATTTGTTATACTATATTAGTACTAAAATAAGGGAGAATACATATGAACCTTAAACTTGACTACAAAAAAACCATAAAAGTTGGGTTTGCGTTCGCAATCATTCAGTGCTTCTGGGTGGTGTACGACTACGTTATACCTCTGCTCATCGACAACGCGTTCGGCCTTTCAAACGCTATGCGCGGCCTTATCATGGGCCTCGACAATTTGCTTGCGCTGTTCATGCTGCCGCTTTTCGGCAAAATCAGCGACAGCTGCAAGTCCAAATACGGAAGGAGAACTCCGTTTATCGTTCTGGGCACTCTGGCGGCAATCGTTCTGATGATCTTCATTCCGGTTACCACCGCAAGTCAGCTTAAGGAAGCCAACGTCATAAGAAACGACCTCGAAACCCGTTTCGTCGAAGACGCCGCTTTCAGACAAGAAAAGCTTACCGAATTCTACGCCGACGCAGAAAGCGGTGAAAACAAATACATCTCCAAAATCGTTTTCGACGAACTTTCCGGGAAAATTTCCAAGGAAGAATTCGTCAATCTCACGACCGACGACGAAGCGGGCTACTTCAACCGCTTTGCCAAAGACGGAATGAATCGCTACATAAACGACCAGGTTTACAATCAGGTTACCAAGCAACACTCCGTAAGACTGGTGTTCTTCATTCTGGTTCTGTTCCTGGTTCTCGTGGCCATGGGCACCTACAGAAGCCCGGCAGTCGCGCTTATGCCTGACGTTACGCCGAAACCTCTCAGAAGCCAGGCTAACGCAATCATCAATCTCGCCGGCGGCGTGGGCGGCGCAATCGCGACCATCACCTACATGGTGGGATTTTTGATCAACGAAAACGGATACGTCGGCATTTACATCGCAAACGCTCTGTCCATGGGCATTTTGCTTCTGTGCTTCATCAAGCTCGTCAACGAACCTAAGATGGTTGATGAATGCAGACGTATCTGCGAAGAATACGGCATCACCGACGAGGACGACGAAGCCGTCGATCTTAGGGAACAGGAAGCAGAGGACGGAGTAACCGCCGACAAAGCGGCAGACGAAGCAGTACTTTCCGCCGAAAAACAAAAACTCAAAAAATCCAAAACGATAAGCTTCCTTCTTATTCTCGCTTCCATATTTATGTGGTTCATGGGTTACAACGCGGTTTCTTCCAACTTGTCCATTTACATCGTAAACGTTCTGGGCTGCACGCCGTTTATCGGCACCGTGGTTTCTGCCGCAAGCATGGCTGTTTCCGCAGTGGCCTTCATACCTGTCGGTATGCTGGCAGTCAAAATCGGCCGTAAAAAGAGCATCATGCTGGGCTTATTGTTTGCGACGGTTTCCTTCGTCTGCGTGTTCCTCTTTATCAAACCGCAATGGGGCATCAGCGTGAAAGCGATTATGTTCGCTCTGTTCTACCTCATCGCAGGCTTCGGCCTCATCGTGGTCAACGTCAACACCTTCCCTATGGTGGTTGAACTTTCTTCCGCAAAAGACGTCGGCAAATACACCGGCTACTACTATATGGCGACCATGAGCGCGCAGGCAATCACTCCGTATATCGGCGGCTTGTTTATGGATCATCTGTCCAACCGCAGCTTGTTTGCTTATTCCGCCGTATGCGTCATTATATCCATAGTTTTGATGGCTCTCGTCAAACACGGCGACAGCAAACCTCTTCCTAAGAAGAAGGTTTACGAAATGATGGAGGACGTCGACTAAATTAAAAAGGCGGTAGAAATACTGCCTTTTTTGTCCGTCGGCATAGGTCGAACATTTCTGAAAACAAAGATAAAAACAGCATATAATAAACATAAACAACCTTTTGGGAGAAAAAATGGCAAAAAAGAACTTTTTTTCCGGGTATGAAGAACTGGAACTTACCAAGATAAAACCGCAAGGCTGGCTGCTTAATCAGCTCAGGATTCAGGCGGACGGCATAACCTCGGACTTGCCGGAGTGCTGGGACGAGGTGTCCGAAAAATCTGCGTGGCTGGGTGGCAAAGGAGAAGCGTGGGAACTGGGACCGTATTATATGGACGGTCTGGTTCCGCTTGCCTACGTTTTGTCGGACGGCAAGCTTTTGAACAAGGCGGGGCTTTGGGTGAAGGCCGTTTTGGACAGTCAGCAAGCCGACGGCGATTTCGGTCCGCAAAGGACGAAAGACTGGTGGCCGAGGTGCGTGGCGCTGAAAGCGCTTATGAGCTACTACGAAGCCACGAACGACGCGCAGGTCATAACCTTTATGCGAAGGTTCTTCAAGTATATGTACAACACTCTGGACGAAAATCCGCCGAGATACTGGGCGGCGGCAAGGGCGTTCGAGTATATTCTTCCGATAGAATTCGTCTATAAAAAGACGGGCGACGAATTTTTGCTGGACCTCGTGGAAAAAATCAAAGGTTTCAGCTACGACTGGACGAGTTATTTTGAAAATTTCCGTTTCAGACATCCTGCGGGAAGATATATTTCCAAACCGCTTGTGAATTTCGGGAGAAAGATCGGGGCCAAATCCGATTACCGCAAAAAACACGGCCTAAAACCGCTGAAAACGCCGAAAGCGTCCGCAACCATACGGTTCAACAAACGCCGTTTCGTCAAAAAACTTATGCTTACGCACGGCGTAAACGTTGCCATGGCGATGAAATATCCTGCGATTTACGGCAATCTTTACGACGCGTACGCGCCTTGCGAAAGCCTTAAAAAAGGCATACAAAGTCTTTATAAGCATCATGGCACCGCAGTGGGTATGTTCACCTCGGACGAGCATCTGGACGGCACCGATCCGACCAAAGGCATCGAGCTTTGCGCGGTGGCCGAAGCAATGTTCTCGCTTCAGAAAAATCTGCTGGTTACCGGCGATCCGTTTTATGCGGATCTTTTGGAAACGGTGGCCTACAACGCTTTGCCTGCCATGTTCACCGACAATATGTCGGCGCATCAATACGTTCAGCAAGTCAATCAGCTGTCGGCAAGCGTCAAAAAACGCAAGTTCTTCGATGTTAACGACGACGCAAACACCTTCGGTCTGTCGCCGAATTACGGCTGTTGCACGGCCAATTTGCATCAGGCGTGGCCGAAATTTCTGAAAAACCTGTGCTTTAAGCGCGCAGACGAGCTTGCCTTTATGGTTTACGCTCCGTGCGCCGTCGAAACCGCCGTAGGCGAAGGCGAAGTGAAAATTTCGGAAAGAACCGATTATCCGTTCGGAGACGAAGCTGTCTTTGCGGTGGAAAAGGTTGCGGGAAATCCGCAGGTTACGTTAACTTTCAGAGTTCCGAAGTACACGACTCTTGAAATTTATCTCGGCGACAAGCTCGTCGCAAAGGAAACCAAGGGGCTTGTGAAACTGAAACGTGTTTTGAAAGAGGGCGACGAAATAAAGCTGAAGTTCGTTTCCGAGCCTGTGGCGGTGGTAAATCCGAACAAATCCGTCAGCTTCAGAAAAGGCTCGTTGGTGCTTGCTTCCAAACAGAATTTCGAAAAGCAGATTATAGGAGGCAAGGCTCCGCATAACACCTACGCCTTTTATAACCTCTCGCAGTGGCGCAATTCGCCGATAATCAGAAAAGACGGCACTTTGGAGGTTCTTAAGACGGTTTCGGGCGAGAATTTCAAAAGTCCGTTCGACGCCGAGCATCCGCCTTTCGAAATAGAAGTTGCGGCCGTTCCCGTGGCGAACTGGGAAGAAAAAGACGGCGACGCCGGAAAAATCCCTAAAAAGGCCGTTTATACCGAACAAAAAACAATGACGCTGGTGCCTTACGGCGCGACGGTCGTGCGCATAGCTCAGTTTCCGCAAATAAAACAAAAGTAAGGAGAAATATTATGAAAATTATGACCGAATGGGGCGAGAAACTCGACCGCAATCATCCGCTTCAGGAATATCCTCGTCCGCAAATGGAAAGGTCCAGCTACCTTAACTTAAACGGCGTGTGGAATTATGCCATAACCAAAACCATGGATACTCCTTCCGCGTACGACGGCGAAATCGTGGTGCCGTTTGCTCCGGAATGCGTGCTCTCGGGCGTTGAGAAAGTGGTTATGCCGGACGACGTTTTGCACTATGAAAAAACGTTTGAAATTCCGGAGGGTTTCATAAAGGACCGCGTGTTGCTGAATTTCGGCGCAGTCGATTATAAATGCGAAGTTTACATAAACGGCACTTTCTGCGGCGATCACGTCGGCGGCTACAATCCGTTTTCTATGGACGTTACGGGCAAAGTTACTGAAGGCGAAAACCGCATAATCGTCAAGGTTACCGATCCTACCGATCTCGGGCCTCAGGCAAGAGGCAAACAGAGCCTCAAACACGGCGGCATCTGGTACACCCCGTCGAGCGGCATCTGGCAAACGGTCTGGATGGAAAGCGTTCCTGAAAACTACGTGCAGAAAATCCGCTTCACTCCTGACGTTGACAATTCGGAAATCGTGGTGAAGATTATTGCGCCGAAACAACCGAAAAACGGTTTAATCACCGTGAAATTTGCAGATAAAGTGGTTGCCGAGCAAACTTACGTTGTCGGACAAGACACTCATATCGCAATTTCGGACGCAAAACTCTGGTCGCCGGAGGAACCGAATCTTTACGACGTAGTCATCACTTTGGACGACGACGAAATCAAAAGCTACTTCGGTATGCGCAAGTTCTCCGTCGGCAAAGACAAAAACGGCTTTGACAGACTTATGCTCAACAACAAACCGTATTTCCACAACGGCCTTCTGGATCAGGGCTACTGGTCGGACGGTATGTACACCCCTGCTTCCGACGAGGCTTTGGCCTACGACGTCAAGCTTGCCAAAGAAATGGGCTTTAATATGCTCCGCAAACACATCAAGGTGGAACCTTTAAGGTGGTACTACCATTGCGACAAGCTGGGCGTTCTGGTCTGGCAGGACATGATAAACGGCGGAGGCGTGTATAACGGCGTCACCAAGCTTCTGGGCGGCGGCAAATACAACTTCTTCACCATCGGCGTATGGCCGTTCATTCACGTCAGGCTCGACGACAAAAAATACGGACGATTCTCCAGAAAGGATAAGGCCGGCCGCGACGAATATTATAAGGATCTCGAGGAAATGGTGGACGCGCTCTACAACGTTCCGTCCCTCGCGCTCTGGACGATTTTCAACGAAGGCTGGGGACAGTTCGACAGCCTGAAGGTTTACGACTTCATCAAAAAGCTCGATCCGACGAGAACCGTCGATCCGGCTTCCGGTTGGCACGATCAGGGCGGCAAGGATCTTCTGAGCATTCACCGCTACTGGTATCCGTTCCGCATCAAACGCAACAAAAAAGGTCAGGCGGTCGTCAACTGGGTTCCGGGACACGTCACCGAAAAACTGTCGAGACCTGTGGTGCTTTCCGAGTACGGCGGCTACAGCTATCAGGAAAAAGGCCACGTCTTTTCCGACAAAATTTTCGGCTACAAGGTTTACGGGAGCAAAGAGGATCTGAACGGCGGCCTCAAGAAGCTTTTTGAGGGCGAAGTGGAAGCCGCAATGAAGAACGGACTGGCCGCTGCGGTTTACACTCAGCTGACAGACGTCGAATCTGAAATCAACGGCCTCGTAACTTATGACAGAAAAGTCGTCAAAATTGACAGAAACATGCTCAAAACCATCAACGACAGGTTGGTTATCGAGGAATAGAATTTCAAAGCGCGTCAAAATATGAGCCGTAGTTTATTGACAAAACTTAAACTCATGTGCTAATATATTAGTATTGCTTGGAGGAGTTACCTAATGAGCTATCTTGAAAGACAACTGAACAAAGGCGAAAAAATCGTTATTAAAACCCGCAAGTCCAACTGGATTTTCTTGAGGGAAGTTTTGATGCTTATCATCACCGCGGCGGTGTATTTCGGCGTTTCGACGCTTATCTCCGCAAAATTTGCCGACAAACCGAAGCTGCAATCCGTTCCTATGTGGTGCGCGGTCGCTTTCGGCGCGTTGACGGTGCTGATGTTTATCGGACATATCGTTTCCGCAACCCGAACCGAAATCGTTCTGACCAACGCAAAAGTGGCCAGCAGGCAAGGTGTGGAATCCGTCGATATCGCCTTAAAGAGCATAGACAGCGTAACCGTCAACTACGGACTTTTCGGAAGCGTGTTCGGCTACGGCAATCTTTACATCAACACCGCAGGCGGCAAAACCTACGCGTTCAAAAAGATTTCCAAACCTGCAAAATTCGTTCAGAAGCTCAACAAGCAAGTGGCAAAAGCAAGCAAACAGATGGTTGTCGTCAACAACAACATCGAGGGCGTCGATCCGAACTTTGCCGCACAGCAAGCCGAACAGCAAGGATACGTTTCCGCGCCGTTCATGCAACCTGCCGCAGCGCAACCGCAAAAATCCAAAAACATCACCATCACTTTCGGCGTAAGCCGTCAGCAGCAAGAGCTGGCCGACAGACTTTTGGGGAAGAAGGTGAAGGAGCTTTCGGACAAGGTTCCGGAAATCCCTGCAATAAAAGCCGAATAGGCAAAATCGAATTATAAAAACCCTGCCGACGAGGCAGGGTTTTTTTGACGTTATGATAAATGTTTTTTGTAATATTATTTAAGCGTAATTTGCTAAAAAAGGGTTTTATCTGCAAAAAATACGCGGATAAACTTCGGTTTTCAGAAAAGCACCCAGTTTCCCGGCGACATTTTGAAGTAGCTGACGAGCATCAATATGCCGTAAACGACGACAGGTTCGCCGAGATAAACCCAGATTGAGTAACGCCCCATAAAACAGAGCGGTTTGTTCCATTTGCCGTCGAGTTTTGGAAGCAGACTGGTTTTCGTTTCGTAGAATATTTTTCCGAACGCCGCGCCGAACATAAACACCGCCATCCACGGAAGAATAGGGAAGAAGTCAATAGGCGAAAACGACAAGGCGTTGTTGTAAATTTTGCCCGGGGCGTAGTGCGCGCTGTGTTTGGTGCAGAAAAGCACGTTTTTGAAGAGGCCGGTGTCAGGCCCGTAGCTTTCGGCAAAGCTTTGGCTGTGTCGCAATATCAAAAATACCGTCAAAAGCACCGCCGAAAGAGAAGCCGTGACCGCCGCAATGCTTTTTTTGTCGCCCTTGAAAATGGCGTTTATGCCTTCAAAAACCAGTATGCACACGGCCAAAAGATGCAAAACGCCGAAATTCAGAACGTTCGGTTTCGTGTAAAGGTGTGTGCCGAGCGTCAGCGCTTCCGCAATCAGCAGCAAAAGCAAACCGCGCTTCAGGTTGTTGTGTGACAGCGTGCAGCTTATGCCGCATATAACGATAAAAATCGACGCGAAAAGCGGTTGAGCCACCTTTCTGAAGCCGCAGTAGAGCCACCACCATTCGGAAAAATAGCAAAGCCTTAGAGCAAAGCTTGCGCCGCCGAGAAGTTCTCCCGAGCTCATGGCTTTTATCATTTCGATGAGGCCGTATGCCTGAATCTCCGCCGAAACTCGCATTTGCCCCGCCGTAAACCAGGCGTCGCCGAATTCGGAAAGCGCGATGAAAGCGTGGTCGATAATCATCAGAAATATGCTGAGCCCTCTCAGAAAATCTATTTCCCAGATGCGTTTCTTTTTAACTTTTTCAACTTTCACAAGTTTTGATTTTTCCATCATTTATACTCCGTTCGCAAAAATCGAAGTCGGCCGTTTTCGTCCTTGAAAAGGTCGTAACGGTTGCGGTATTCGTAAACGATAAGGTCCGGCCGCACCGAACTGCGGTAAACTTCCGGCGTTTCCGGCGCGTCGCGCCTGCCGCCGCTCCGTCCGGAAGAATGGCCCTTCAAAAAGGCGAAAACGCTCTGAATCGGCCGTGCAACGAGGTTTCTTACGCAAATAATTACGGTGCAGATCAGGCACTCTACAAGCCCCAAAACGTAAAGCTTTCCGTTTACGTCGCCGCCGAAAGGATTGAATTTGAACGCTATGTTCAGCACGAGGCCGAACAAAAGATAGATAACCGGAACGTAAAGACCGAAAAAGGAAAGTATCGTCCCCAGTCCCCTAAGAACGACTCCGCCCAAAAATTTCAGAAATTTCAGCAGCCACCCGCTGAGTATCCCGCCGATGGCAAAGAGCGCGGCTTTCATTTTCTGTTTTATCTCCGATTTTGAAGTTTATCGTGCGTTTTCGTCGCTTAAACGCTTAAATTTGTTGTAAAACAGCGTTTTGAAGCTTCTTTGACAACGATTTTTGCATGGCGTCGAAAACAATTTCACCTATACATTTTACCACAAGTTTCGGCCATTTGCAATTGTTTTGGACACGAAAGAATACGGCGTTCTTTTGGCGCTCGATAATTGCCGCAAAAAGCGGCAGACAAAAGCGATCTGAGCCAAAGAAGCTTTTTCCGATTTCTGGAAAAATTATTCGATTTTCGGAACCTGAAGGTGTCAAACGTAAAGAAAAGTGCACGGCTGTCGCTTAAAAAGAGTGTTTTGTTGACAGTCGGACGGCAAATTTTCAAAAAAAGCCGCGATAAACATTGACTTTTGGTTATGTTTCGAGGTAAAATAGAATCGTATAATTATGTGGCGTATGCCCGCATACGCATGCTCGCGCATATAATGTGTGATATGTGCGGAAAGATTAGGAGGCTAATTTATGAAAAAGAGGATTGACTTTTCCAAGTTGATTTTGGTTCTGGTTGTCGTCTGCGTTCTGCTGTCTGTTTTTGCAGCCTGCGGTACCAACGACGCTCCGAACGGCGGAAACCAAACTCCGTCCGGCGGAAACAACCAGCCGAACAACGGGCCAAAGGACGACGACGTCATCAGCTCTACGCAAAGCATCAACAACGGCCTTGCGATGCAGATGATTTTCGACTCCATAGCCAAATCCAAAGAACAGGGCTACATCGGAAGCAAATACATGAACTTCTCGATGAGCAGCTTTTTGTTCCTGGAACACGAAAACACCGCTAAATACATATACCTTGACGTGAAAGCGGCGTTGGACATCGAGAACGAGAAGAACAGCAAATTCCGCTTCGACGTTCGTCTGGTTGACGAAAACGGCGCGGAAAAGATTTTGATGAGTTTCTACAAAATCGACGGCTACTTCTATATCGACACCCGTAACATCGCGGGATCGGTGGGTTCTGCCGACGGCGTTCACGTTTTCAAGAGCGACGATATGGACCTCGAATGGTGCGCTTCCACGGCTCAAAGGCTGTTTGACGAGCTCGATCTCGCAGGCTTTTTGAAGCAGGAAGGCTTCGGCGACCTTATCGGCGGACTTCTGGGCGACGTTCCGCCAATGGTTCAGAACCTTATCAAGGGCATTTTGGGCAACACCGTTTTGGATACCCTCAAAATGCTTGCCGGCAACAATATGTCCACCGCTCAGCTGACCACCACCGAAACCGGCGAACAGCATCTTTACGTTCCTCTGGGACAGCTTAACAGCTTGCTGCCTACGGTTATGGGCATCGTTCCGGGCCTTCTCGGCGACACCCTCGCCGACGTCGGCGATCTTCTGGAGCTTGCTTTCGGATGGGATCTGGACGCTATTTTGAAAGCTGTCTCCGGCGACGTTCAGATGGGCCTTGCCGTCAACGCAATCATAAAAGACGACCTTTTCAAGAGCATGGACTTCGGCATCGAGCTTAAGGACAACCGTTCCAACGTTTCCGAAGACGACGCTCCATATAACGATTTGACCGCGCGTCTCGGCGCATGCGACTTCAACCTCGGCGTGGAGCCGGATTTCGACATGCCCGATTTCTCCGTTACTGATACGATCGACTATAGCCTCACGACGATCAACGCGGACATCGACCTTCAAATCAACGCCAAAGAACACACTTACACCGTCGGCACCCTCGACGCGGGTCTCGGCAACCTCATAAGCGGCCTCATAGGCAAAGATTTCACGCTCTCCGATACCTCTTTCGGAGACCTTCCTATAAACGTAGATCGCACCGTTTTCAGACTGCACGTCAAGCTGCGTCTGGAACTTGACCTCAAAGACAACAGCCGCACCAACGGCATAGTGGAAATATACGGCGCAGAAGACGAGAAGCTCCGCGCGGGGCTTTACTACGTCGGCGCGGACGAAACCTTGTACGTCGATCTTTCCGGCATGGGAAGCGGCAGATACAAGATGAACAACTATATTAAGACCACCACCAAAACCGTTGCGGTTCAGGATCCTGAAGGCGACGTCGTTCTGGACGGAGATTATTACGTTCAATACGACGCGACCAAGCACGCGGGCTGGACTCGCTATAAGTTGCAGACCGTCAAAACCTCCGCAACCACCAGCCTCAACCTTAACGTCATGATTAAGGACGCTTTGGACAAACTCATCACCGAAAAAGTTCCGTCCATTTCGAGGCTTATCTCCGGTTACGTGGCAAAAGCCGATGCGGTTACCTCTTCCGCAGAAGGCGAAGATTCCATCTATGACGAAGCAAAGGGCCTTATCGAATCCGGCGACGTCAAGATTTTCCACTACTTCACCGCAGACGGCGCAACCGCTTCGTCCACCACCAGCAAAAACAGCGTGGACGTGTTTGCGCTCTTAAAACAAATTCTTGCGCGCATCGAAATTGAAAAGGGCGACGGCAAATACACGCTTGCAAGCCTCACTCTGGATCTGTCGGGCGAAGTGTTCGACACTATTATGGCAATGGTTAAACCGGGCCTCAGCCTGCCTGTTACCAAAGCGATGGTAAGCTACGTTCCGGATCTGACCACCTGGGGTAGCGCCGCGCTCACCGTGGATCTTGCCCTCGGCAACGATACCGACGGTGACCTCTTCGGTTTAACGCTTCCTATTTCGTTCACTTACGGCAGACATCTCGACGATTGGGAGATGCCTAACTTCAACGACTACAGCAAGCCGTATTCGGCAATCACCGTCGACAGCCTCAGCGACAGTCTGGGCTTCGACACCGTAAGTCTTGCTTTGAACGGCGGTTTCAGACTGCAACTTGGCAAGAGTTCCATGGAGCTTACCGACCTTCAGCAACTTCTGTACGGCATCTTGCTTAAACTGGACGTCGAAAACAACGTTGACCTCAACTACACGTTCAGCATTCAGGCAAACCTTAACATCAACACTATCTCCACCGACCTCTGGCACAGTCTGGACGCAAAAGTGCAAATCACCAAGGCGTCCAACGGCAGGAGTCTGGACATATTCCTCTCTGACGGCATGCTTTACGTGGACGCGTCCGCAATCGGCATTCCGAAGCTTAAACTCGACCTTGCCGGCCTTGTGAAAGGCGACGTGAAAGTCAACCTGTTCGGAAAAGCATCCGCAACTGCGGACGGCGACACCACGGGCGGCGACACGGGCGAAAACAAGGGAATGAGCACCGAACAGATTCTCGGCATCGTCGCGGCGGTCATCAGCGGCGTGAATATCGACAGCTCCGCCATCGAAGTCAGCCTCGCTTCCGACCTCATCGGCGCTCTCGTTACGGCTCTTGCCGGCACCGACAACGAAGTTGTAAATAACTTAAAACCGTTCCTTTCGAGCTTTGAAGTCACCGAAGGCAGCGGCCTTAAAATAAGCCTTGACGGCCTTAATCTCAGCGAACTTTATATAGACGTCAATCTGGGAGTGAAGAAAGAAGAATTCAATCTCGACCTCGGTCTTGGCCTCGGCCATATTCTGGTAGGGCTCGAGGCGTTGGATCTCGCTCCGACGAATCCTGACAGCTACGAAGACGTTCTGTCCAACATGAAGTTCTATCTGGCCCTCACTTTGGAAGTCGGCCTCGAAATGAGCGAAAGCGAAATCAACCTTTCCACCGTTGCGGGCGGACTTTTGGGCGACCTTCTGGTAGGGCTTAACGTCGAAGAAGACATCAATCCTGGCCTCATTCTGAACTTGCAGGCCAACCTCGACCTCGGAAACGCTCCGCAGGACAACGAAACCGAACTTCTTCTCACCGTTACCGGGCGTCAGACCGGCAAAACCCTTATCGGCGTTTACTATTCTTCGGGCGCGCTGTACGCAGACGTTCCGCTTCTCGGCATTGAAAAATTCTATATCGATCTCGATTTGATCGAGCTTTTGTCCGGTCTTATCAATAAAAAACCGGACGAACAACAGCCTGATCCGGCTCCCGGCAGCGCAATGGCAACAGAAGGAGGCTCCGGAGACGGAAATACGCAGGGTGACTCGTCCGGCGGCATTGCCGACATTTTGGGTAAGATGGATTTGTCCGACGTGGTCCTCGGTCTTGCTCTCGGCGACGAAGGCATCAAGGTTGAAGTTGCCACCGGCATCACCGGCGCGCTCCTCAGCTATCTTGCAGGAGCAATAGAAGGCAGCGTGGCGGGCGGACAGCTTGACGCGGCAACCGCGGCTTTGGTGAAAGCGTTGAGAACGAATTCCCCTGTTCACTACACCGACGAAAACGGCGAGGACAGAGTTAAAAACATCAGTTTTCCTGAAATCGGCGCGGAAGTTTCCATTGATTGGGGCAGAGAGGACGGTGTTCCGTTCCTCAATGCTTTGGAACTCGGCGTTCAGATTTCTCTTAAAGACGGCGAAAAAACCGTCCTCGGCATAGATCTCGGCATTTACGGCCTGCAAATCGGCTTCAAGGCGAGAAAGTTCATTGACAGCGTTGCGCTGGAAGAATTCGAACACATTGACCTTCTGACCATCGGAGACACCGTTCAGTTCAACCTCGACGTGGTGCATTTCGACATCTCCGGTTACTTCCACGTTTCCGCAGACGAGAATTCGGCCTCCGACAACAAAACCGAACTTAAGGATATTCTTGCCAACTTCTACAAATACGACGAAAACGGCAATCTCACCCAAGAGCAGACGAACTCCATTTTGCGAGCTTTGTCCGACATTATTCTGAAATGTGAAGTGCTAACCGATCTCGAACAGGACTACGGCATCCGTCTTGCGGGTAACATCAGTTTGGGTTCGCTTATATCGGGCGGCAAGCTTGACATAAAGGAGTTGCTGCAGAACAGCGAAATTGCCGTCGAAATTTATTACGGCAGAGTGGCAATGGGCAACGACCCTATCATCGGTCTCTATCTCCAGAACGGTATGCTTTATATCCGTTTGAACGGTACCATTGCCGACAACGTAAAACTCAAATTCAACCTTTTGGGCAGCGGACTTCTGGACGGGCTTATCAAGCCGAAGCCGGACGATCCGTCTAATCCGGACGATCCGACAAAGCCCGGAGATCCGTCTAATCCGGACGGGCCGGCGGGGTCTGCGGTGGCTTCCGCCATCGACGCATCGACGTTCCCGCTTATTCCGGCCAACATTCTTGACCTTCTGAACGGAGCTTTGTCCGGCATCGGCATCAGCCGAGAAGCAATATCCATCGGCATCGGCGCAAAACTTATCGACGCGGTCGTAACCCTCATTCTGGGCAAAGAAGTCAAAGGAATGCCGGAACTCAACGAAGCAGAAAGCCGTCTGTGGCTGGGCTTTGACGAGGGCATTTCTCTCAATCTTCGCCTGAAGATCGATCCGATTTGCTTCGGCCTCACAGTCGATAACATCAATTTGGGCCTCAAGGCGGGTTCAGTCATTCCTGCCATCGAAGAAGAGGCGTTCGAAACCGAATACGTCAGTTTGGCGGACCTTTCTACCGTCAGCCTGAGCCTCGAAGCCGGCGTCGACATTGTTCTTAAAGAAAGCAAACTTAACGTCGATGACATCGTTTCGGCGTTCGTCAGCGACCTCACCACCGGCCTCTGCGTCAACTTCGAAGACGATCACACCACCTCCATCGGCCTCAGCCTGAAGGGCAATCTGGATTTCTCCAATGCCCTTGCAACCGAAGTATCTTTGGAAATCTCGCTTCTCAAAGACACCGGCAACGAATTGCTTGTCGGCGTATATATCGACGGTTCGGACGTGTATGCACAGTTCCCTGGCCTCAACATTTCGGCATTTAAGGTGACCGACATCGAAGCCATCGAAAAACTTCTGAACGACGTTTACGCCAAAATTTCCGGCATTTTGAAGAAGCTTGACAAAAACGCTGCGGACGGAAACGCCGTTGCAACCGCCGACGATGACGCAACGATGGACCTCATCTTTGCTTTGTCCAAGAACACCGTCAAAATCGAACTGTCCACCGCACTCATAAGCGGAATTCTGGGCATGCTTCCGTCCTTTGGAGTGAAAATCGAAGACAATCTCGTGAAGGGTATTCAGGGCATCGTCGAAAGCCTTGACGCGCGCGCATCCGTAAGTGTTAACTTGCACGACGTCGTTTTGAGGGTGGACGTTGACACCAACTGTCTGGGCCTTGGCGTCTGGCTGGGCTATCCTATGATCGGCACCTCGTTTATCGAAGGCGTCCTGGCTCCTGTCAAAGCAAATCCTGATATTTTCGTCGATTTCAACGAAGAGGGTAACGTTTACGTCGAACTGGAACTTGCAATTCGCTATCGCCTCACCGAAACCGACACCGAACTCAACGGACTTTTGGGCGACCTCCTCGGCGACGTGAAGATAGGCGACATCTCTTTGACGACGCTCCTCAACAAGCTTTTGGTCAGACTTTGCCTCACCAACGACGCAATGGGACAAATCGGCCTCAAGATTATGGTCAACGCCAACGTCAAAGATATATTAGCTAACAAAGATAACTTAAATATAAATACCATATTAGAAAGTCTGGACCTTGCGCTCGAGATTTCTTTGGGCAGCAAAAAAGTTTACGTTGCGCTCATCGATTACGTCGGTGAAGACGGCATCGCAAGCAAATACATCTTCCTCAAGCTCGACGAAATCGGCGTTCAGAACATGAAGATCAGCCTCGATATGCTCAAAGGCATCATCGGCGGAATCGGGAAAGATAAGGGCGAAGGCGCCGCGCTCTCAACCGACGGCAACACCGAAGAGCCTGCTCCTTCGGGAAAAGTCGACACCAAAGCGCTTTTAAACAAGCTTCTGAACCTTGACGGAAATTATATCGGAGTTGGAGAAAGAGGGCTGGAAATCAGGCTTGCCTACAATGTAATCGCAGTTCTTCTTTCGGAGCTTCTTACCGGCTTTGACTTTTCCGAGGGAAGTCTCGACGCGGTGAACCTCGTCAACGAAAAGACCGACGACACCGCCTTCATGCTTTGCTCCGAAGCAAAACCGGAAGACATTATGGACAACCGTCCGTACGTTAAGGTGGACGGAGAATACGTCCTCTACGACGCAGGCGACAGCCGCCACGACGGTTTGGAACAATACTACAAAATCCGTACGACTGCAATCACCTTAAAGACCAACGATCCTAAAAACGGAGGAAAAGCTAGCGTCAACGTTGACATAGCTCTTGCTTTGGGTCTGGATATCGGCCTAAGCATCTACGGTTACAAAGTCGGATTTACGTCCAACAACATGAATCTGCCTCTCGGCGACACGGGTGACTATTCCGACGTTGCAAATATAATGCAAGACAAAATCGCCGTCTCTTTGGACGCGTATGTCGACTTGTCGCTTCTGGACGACGCAGATTACAACGCGTCTCCTCTCATCAAAACCGTTCTGGATTTGGTGAAAGCGGACGGCGTGGACGGACTTGCCGATTTGCTGTATGTCATAAGCCTCAAAACCGGCAACAACAGACTTAATATCTCTGTCGGCGCGGCGTTCACTATCAACGATATCATAAATATGGTTAAGGGCGGAAAAATCGACCTGACCAACTTTGACATTTCTCTCGAAATTTTCGATTATGACGCTTTGGGCAACCGAATCGTTTATATCGGTCTTTATCTGTACGAGGGCAACGGCTACGTCGATATGTATAACTACAACGGAAGCCCTGTTCTCTATATCGAAAACGCAGCTTCTGCGCTGGGTGACATCATCGGCGGTATCGGAAAAGATAAAGGCGAAGGTGCGGCTCTTGCAACCGACGGTGGCGCGGGTGAGCTTTCCGCAGAAGAAATCGGAATGAAGCTTGCCGTTGACGTGGTTCTGGGCAGCGCAGGTCTCGGCGTGCTCGTTCACACCGGCCTCGTCGAAACCCTCCTCGAGCTGCTGCTTCCGGATATGGATTTGCACCTTGTGGAAATCTTCGGCAACATCGGCGCCAAAGTTATGATCGATTGGGAAGACGCAAAAGGTCTCGGTGACCTCGGCATAGACGTCGCGGTAACCTTGGGCGCCCTGCAGATCGGCCTCGGCATCGGAAATATCGGCCTTGCCATCAATCCGGAAAACGGCGTAGTGCCCGAAACGGTTGTAGGCGAAGCCACCAACGTAACGCAAATCCCGTTCAATGCAGGTTTTAGCGTACAGCTCGTTGTCGGCGCAGAAAACGGAAACTTCAACATCGGCGACCTGCTGGCAGGCATTTTGCCGGGCCTTGCGCTTGACCTCAACGTTCCTGCCGAAGACGGCGAAACTTTGGAGCTTAACCTTGACGTGGAAATAAGCGTCAACCTCGAAGACTTCAACACTTTGGAGGCCAAAGTGGAACTTCGGATGGCAGGAATCGGAGGCGACGTGCTTCTTCTCGGCGCATACTACACCAGAGGAGTGGTTTACGTTGACGCAAGAGGCCTGCTCGGCGAAGCCGCAAAAGTGCAGCTGACAGGTTTGGATCTCGGCGGAATACTGGAAGATATTCTCGGCGAAAAGCTTGGACACAACAAAAAGAGCGGAGGTGAAGGCGCAGCGGCGTCTGCCGACGACTTCGACGTGGAAATGGCGGCGGTTCAGATTATTCTGGACGGAAAAGCCATCTCCGTAAGGCTCACCAGCGCGCTCCTTGATTGGGTTCTCAACCTTGACGCGGTTAAAAAAGCAATAACTCTCCCTGACGGCATCGATCTCGACGCCATGCTCAGCATCGGCTACATCAACGAAGAAACCGGTCTTTTCGACCTCAGCGTTTCTTTGGACGCGGTGATTGCCGAAATGCTCAGAGTGGGACTTAAACTTCACAACATCGAAATAGGCTTCCATCACAATGACCTCGTGGCCATCGAAGACGCTTACGCTTATGTCGAAGCGGCTGACTTCAACATGACCTACGACAAAGAAACCAAAAAGATTTCCGTAAATCCGGAAGTCGTGATGGAACACGTCAATTTGCAGCTCGAACTGGACATCTACAGCCTGATGATCGGACAAAACGGTTCCGACACTATGGACCTTACCAAGATATTCCAGCCTCTGTTTGCAAACATAAGCGACTTCCTCGCCAAGATTATGGTCAGGGACGCTTCCGGTAACGCCGCAGAGCTTATCAATAACTTAAGCGTCAAGATTGTCGCAGACGTGAAACTCAAACAACTTCTCGAAACCGTTGATTTTTCAAAACTCGACGTGTCCGCGCTTCTTGCTTGCATCAACGCCGGCATCGAAGTCTACGACAACGGCCGGAAGATCATCGGCATCTACCTCAGCGAGGGCAGCGTATATCTGCAACTCGACGGTCTGGGCTTTGAAAACATCGTGGCGGAAAAAGAATTCGTCGACAAACTGTTGGATAAGCTTCTTAATAAGGATAAAGGCGCCGGTTCCGCAATGTCTTCCGCAGACGGCGAGGACACCATGGCCACCGTCGTCAAGGTTATCAATTCCCTCGTCGCTTCCATAGACGTTGCAGACAAGACCTTGAGCGTGGTTATCGCAAACAGCTACCTCACCGAGCTCTTCAACCTCGTGTTCCCTGATCTCGGACTGAAGGCTCCTGACTTCGACCTCGGCAGAAACGCAATCAGCATCAACCTCAACAGGGGCTTCTACACTCTGTTCGACGGCGCTACCGCGCAACAGTTGTTCTACGCGAAGGACGACACAAACGGCACGCAGGTTGCGGTTTACGACGAAAACGGCGACTACGTTATCGAAAACTACGACAAAACCAACCCTGCACACTTCGGTTTGCATCGTTACGACTTCTACGTCTATCTCGAAGGCGCACACGTCAAGTACGATCCGACGAACCCGACTCACGCAAAACTCGATAAGTACGTTTTCGTGGGACGCAACGGCCTCATCGAAGTGGACCTCAGCTTCTTCTCCAGCGAACTCGGAATTTATATTCCTGCTCCGACCGTGGGCGTTACGGAATACAACTTCGACATTCCTGAAGAAAACTGGCAGAGCATAACCGACGCGCACGGCGTCCAGATCGGACTCACCGGCACCATCGGCCTCAACACCAACAACATCAAAGGCATCACCGCAGGTCAGATCCTCGGCGGCATTTTGGGCGATTTGGACACCAAAGTCACCATCGACAAAATGGATATGAGTCTTAATTATGACATCAACGTTTACCTCGGTTTCGAGTACGACATCGAGGCAATGAAGTTCGAAATCACCGCTCTCGACCTGTCCATCCGCCTTATAAGGGATAACGGAGAAGCCGGCAAAACCGTGCAGACCACCATTATCTACGACGGAACCGCAGGCAAGGCGTATGTTGATCTCGGATTCCTCGGTTTGCCTAAACTTTCCGTCGACGGCTTAAAAATCAAGGATGTTCTCGCCCTTCTCAAGAAGAAAGATGACGGCGGCGGAGAAGGAAGCGTGGAGAACGCTTTGGCTACCGCAAACGGAAACATGGAAAAATCTGCGACGGCAGACGTGTTTACAAGCCTTGCTTCCGTAATCATCCTGCTTAAAGACAACTTCCTCAGCGTAGGCCTCAGCAGCAAGTTTATCGTTGCTATCGTTCAGCTTATTGCGGGCGAAGAAGTCGGAAAAACCATAGCGGGCTATCTGCCTAACCTCGGCGTAGAACTGAGAATGGAATTGCATCCGTTCGTCATGGGCCTGTTCATTCAGCTTCAGGACGCAAACTGCGACAAGGTTGTGGACTTGTTCCTCACCTTCAACGGCTTTGACTTCGCCGAAAACGGTCTCGAAGGCGGCAGCACCATAAAGATTTTCGACAAAGAAACTTATAGCGGCGACCTCGTCAACATCGATCCGTCGGAATTCTCGAACCTCCTGACGGTGAACCTCGGCGCGGACAAAAACCTCGGCGAAAGCGTCGTGGATCTCAAACTCGGCGTTCTGAGCCTTAGCGCGGAACTCGACCTCGGTCTCGTGGCGTTTGAAGACGTCAAAGACTGGGCAAAAGCGTTCAAACCGCTCTTCGGCATCGGCGAAGAAGAGATGAAGATGATCATCGCTACCCTCGAAGAGGACAGCGTAACCGACATCGGCATCAAGATCGAAGGCAACGTCAATCTGGGCGGATTGCTGTCAACTCCTATGAGCTTTGCGGGAACAGAGCTTCGCATCACGCTTTCTCTGGAAACCACTTCGGGAAGCTCCGCGCTTGTGGGCAGCAGCATCGTTATCACCCTTATCGGTGAAGAAGCAAGCGGAAAAGCGGGCGTCTATATCGACTTGTCCAACTACAGAAACCTCGGCAAACTCAAGCTGGAACTTGACCTTGCTGGCCTCATCGGCGGCATCGGTTCTTCGACCGGCGCGGTGGCGTCCGACGGCGAAACCAAGAACTACGGTTTGCTCGGCGAAAGCATCTTCAACGTGCTCAACGGCATTCTGGGCGAACTCAAGTTCAGTGAAGGCACCATCAGCATCAACCTTTCCGAAAACCTCTTCGGAAAACTGTTTGACCTGCTGCTTTCCAGCAACCCTAACTTTGCGGGCCTCAAATACGAGGATATGCCTAAAGTCAGCGGCGGTTTGTCGATCGACGTCTTCACAATGACGATAAAAGTCAACCTCATCGTTTCCGAAACCATGAGCGTTGAACTCAAGCTTCACAACATCAAGCTGGGCACTTCGCCTATAGAAGAAGTTATGGACAGCGGCAGTCTTGCTCCGGCGTCTGCGGCCGACTTCAAGGACATCTTCAAGTCCTCCGTCGAAATCCAGCTTCTGGGCAGCCTCGGCTACACCCTGAACGCAAGCGGCACGTCGGCGGCCGACCTCAGCGAAATCTTCACCCTCATTAAGAACAAGCAGGGCGTTTCGCTGCTTCAGAACCCGCTGGTGCAAATCGACATTGCAAACGACGTCGATATGCATCACGTTGCAAACACTTACGTTTACGTTGACCTCAACGACTTCAGCAAACTTAAAGTCGCTGTGGAAATCTACAAAGACGTTGCGGATATGACCAACGGCGTGGGCACTGCAATCGCGGCCTACATCGACGGCACAGACATTTACGTCGACGTGTCTGCGCTGGGTATCCCTAAACTCCGCATCGCAAACGTCAACATAGCAAAAATCATCGAAGACGCTTTGTCGAACACCGGTTTGTTCACCGCAACCGACAGCAGCCCTGAATACGACATGGGTCAAAGCTGGGGCGATTTGCTGTTCGGCGACATCGGCAACCTGCAAGCTTACGTTGCCCTCGTGTTCGCGCCTGAACGCTTCGCAATCGGCATCAACATGTCCATGATCGACGCAATCATCAAGGTTGTGCAGAAGAGCCAGGGACAAGACGTTGACTTCAGCGAAAGACTGCTTCCTCGTTTCGGCGAAGCAAGCCTCAGCATCGACAGCAGAGAATACGTTCCTGTTTCCCAGGTCGGAAAGAACCAGTTCTCCAACTTCGACGAACAATACGTCCGCACCGGCGTGGTGAACGCGGAAGCAACGCACAAAGAATACGTTTACACGCTCATCACCTCCGGACTTGACAAAGAAACGGCTTACGTCACCGCAAAATACAGCGGTGGTAAGTACTATATCAACCTCAACGGCTCCGACGTCGAACTCGACACTTCCGTCAACGGTTTGTACGTCAAGACAAACGGCAAGTATAAGGCGGCTTCCGGCACGGAACTCGGAAACGAAGCTACCACCTACTACGTTGCAAAATACATGAAGTTCAACGACGTGCCTCGTCCTGCGCTTACCTTGAAGCTTTCCGACGACTTCTACGGCGTGCTGCAACTGGATGACTTTATCCTCAGCGTCAACGACAGCGTTCTGGATAACCTCGCAAAACACCCTAACTACGTTTCCACCGAAACCTTGTTTGCAAACAACGTTTACGGCGGCGGCAATGGCTTCCAGACGCTTTACGACGTCGAAACCGGCGCAATCGGCGTTGAAAAACTGGCAATCGGCGCAAGCCTCGAGTTCACTCTCGGCACCTCCAAGGGCGCAAACGACACTTCGAGCGCAGAGTATTCCAACACTTTGCAGAGCTACCTGTCGTTGCTCGTCGGTTCGCTGCTGACTCCGGGCACTACGGACGATGCAAACAATCCGTTTGATCTCAACGAGATTGCTGAACTCGGAAACTATCTCGTAACCGCTGCGGCGTCGAGTGAAATTTCCTACGAACTGGTGCTGAAGGTCGTTGTCGACGTTCCTTCCGCTATTTCGGACGGCATTCTTTCCGTCGCAGGTATTCTGAAGTCGGAAATCAGCGTCGAAATCAACATCACCAGCTACGGCAACGTCAAGAAGAAAGTTCTCGGCCTCTACAAAGTCGAAGGCGACGACGCGGTTTACGCCGACCTTTCGGGCCTGGGACTTCCTAAGATCAAATTGTTCGGCCTCAGCGATCTGCTCGGCGGACTGGAAATCGACATCGGCGGCATGCTCGGTTCGGCAATTTCCACCGCAGACGAAACTCAGGTTGCGGAAAAAGCAAGGATTTCCCTCGTTCTGGACGAAGGCCTCATCGAATTTTCGCTCGAACCTGAAGCAATCTATCAAATCATGACCTTCGCCGGCACAAAGGTTTACGACGCCGACGAATACAGCCCGTACAAATACATCGTCACTCAGGACAGAAACGGCTACTTCAAACGTATTCCGCTTCCTGACGCGCAATCCGCAACCGTATCTCTCAACATCCTGGATAAACTCGAATCGGTTGAAGTGAATGTCGTGGGCGATCCGTACGGCTCCAACCTGTATCTGGCAATCAAAGACTTCACTTTGACCACGGACGCAGAAAACTTCATTCAGGAAAGAGAACTTCCTGACGAAGGCGAAAGAGAAAACTACGGCGCAATTTACCTTGCGTCGGGCGGCGCAATCAACCTTGCCAACATTTTGTCCGGCGTTCTGGACGCTCACGACCTTGACATCAAGCTCGGTCTGAACCACAACGTCTCCCGCAAATATGACGGCAACGTCAACGCCAAAGTCGGCGACAGCACCAAGGTTCGCGCAAGCACCATCATCTCCGTAAGGACGACGGGCGCAAGCACGCAAACCAGCTCCACCGGCGGCACCAACCTCGGCAACAACGTTCTCCTCGTTGACCTCAACATCTACCTCCCGAAGGCAGGCAGCGGCAAAGAACAAAGGAACGTAGTTGACATCTACCTCTACAACAACAAGATCGGCGGCGACTTGTCGGGAGTTCTGCAAGGCTCCAGCTCCAACATCATTTACAATATGGTTCTGAGCTTCCTCAAGGATATGGAATTTGCAGACCTTGACATCATCGGCCTCATCTCCGGCAGCGGAACGGAAAGCGAAGGCGCGGCGGCTTCCACCGAAGAAGCGGCAAAAGCAAGCGCATTCGACTTCTTCACGGGTCTCGACATCGGCAAGCTTATCAAGGGCGTCAAGCTCGACTGGTGGAACGGTTACGACATCGACGCGTCCAACGCGTTCGTCGGCGGCACCAGCCTCACCAACAGAAGCGACCGCTACAGCACCATCGAAGTGGATCTCGACATCGACTTCTTCAACAAGCTGTTTGCAGACGTCAACTATTTGCTGGATAACCTTGTCGGAAGCTTCCTCGGCGGCAGCGTTCTGACCGCAGAGCAGTATGCAATCTACGACTCGCTCACCTACGAGCAAAAGATGACTTACCTCAAGACCGGCAGCGTTCCGGGCGTGGCAGGTCTTCCGGACGTAACGATCTACGGTTTCACCAACGGCTTCTATAGCAATCTCATCACCGGCCTTGGCAATATGATCGGCTTCAACATCGGCAGCGTCATCAACTTGCTCCCTACTCTTGAGAACAACGTAAGGGGTATCCTCGACGCGCTTCTGCCGTTCCCGATCTTCGACGCCGGCACGACCGCAAAAGCCGTCATCGTTCTCGACAAGGGTGAAAAGAACAGCGAAAGCATGGCGCTCGTGTCCACCATCGCATTGCTTTTGGGTTGCGAACCGGGACAAACGGTTGCGGCAAACAATATGGGAAGTGCCGCTGGCGGCACCAACGCAGGTCAGGCATTCGCGCTCGTTATCAAAAACGGCAAAATCAACGTTAAATCGGCAAGAAGCTGGGATTGGTACAACGAGACCGAAAAGGCAATCGGCACCAACCTCATCAGCTCCGGCGTAACCTATTCCGTTATGGACGCTTTCGATCCGTGGGAACTCAACGCCGAAAGCTTGCACGACAGCGCGCGCTTGCCGCAACGTGTGTACGTTACCTTCAACGACGGCACCAACACCAAGCACAGCGGTTCCAAAGACCTTGCGGGCACGCACGTCGTTTGGGATTCCTCTACGGTTGACCTCACCCCGGGCGCAACGAGCTACATGTACGGCTATGCCGGAAACGTAACCGTCGGCCGTGTGAAAGTCGAAGTGTCCACCTTGACCGCATATCAGAGCCTCTACGGTTATCTGAACGAGAACGGTGAATTCGTAAGATCCACCAAACTCCACATCGATCCGCTCGGCATCGCCGCAGGCAGCGTGAAATCGCTCCCTGAAACCATCGTCACACTGCTCAACAACAGCACCTTCCAGGTTCTGTCCACCAAGTACGACGCGGCGAACCTGCCTGTGGTTCCTGCAAACATTGCGGCAAAGGCAAAATACGGCAAACTTTACTGGAAGACAAACGTTTCCGTACTGGACGGTCTGGACGGCGACTACGACGGCTTCGAATTCTGGTATTCCGTTGCGGGAAGCAGCAGAATTCACGAAGCTCTCACCGTCACGCACTACGACCGCACCGTTTCGGAAGTTACGCTTCCTGACGAAGAACGTTTCAACATGGTTGTGAACGGCACGGGCGACGTTCTGGCGCTCACCGAAGAAACCTACGACGTCGTAGCAAACTTCGAGTCGCTTACCACCGTTGAAGTTACCTTCACCACCGGCGAAAAAGCCACCCTCAGCGTCGAATGGGATCTGTCGAAGCTCAAGAAGTCTTACGACAAGAAGAAAGCTTACCTCGGTCTCGACAGCGAAGTGGTTGCAAAAGTCGGCGTTAAAGAAGGCTTGACGCAAAAAGTTACCATTCCGGTGCATCTTGACAAGAAAGTGTTCGACAAGATCACTCCGGACAGCGTAACGGGCAAAACTCCTACCTTCAGCTTCAATCCGTACGACGAGTACACCGGCTCCAGCATCAGCCTCACCGACGGCAACATGCTCGACGTCGAACTCTTCGTCGGCTCCGCGGCAGACAGCGCAACCACCAGAGTGGCCACCACGCTCGTTCTTCCGGACAAAGACAAGGTAGATCTTAGCTACAAAGGCACCGGCAGCTTCATCGCTACCGTGCAGATAGGCGGCGTGTTCGCGGCGGACGGAACGGTTCTTTCCGAACCTCAGAAAGCCAACGTCAGAGTGAACGTTCTCGACAAGACCGTTAAGAACGCAAACGTTCAGTTTGCAGACGGCGCGGTTTGGAAGATCGCAGAACTCTCGCACGGCCAGGCAATAGATATCACCGAGTACGTGCTCGGCACCGCGGGCGTAACCTTCGAAGACGGCACCGTATCCACTATGTCCGTCGTAGAAGTCGACCTCAAAGAAAATCAAACCGTAACAAACAGCGGCGGCAGCCTGAAAGCGGTTGTCAAAGTCCGCGGCCTGATGGACACCGACGACGGCAACATGCAAACCATCGACACCGTCATCATGCTCCCGAGAAACGAAGTTCTGAAAGTGTACGTTGACAAAGCGACCTACGCTTCCACCGGAAGCCTCCTCGTCGAATACACCAAGGGCGGCAAGAAGAACGACTACAGAACGGAATATTCCGTTTACGTTCCGGGCCTTGCCGAGGAACTTGCGGACAAAGTTTCCGGCGACGAAATCACCGTTGACGCAGGCATCGTTATAGGCAGTCAAACCGTGTTCTCCGTTATCGTAACGGATAGCGGCGCGGGCGGCTCTGCCGAAGGAGAATCGGCGGCAAGAAGGGCAGGCACGTTCAGTATTCCGGGCGAAACCCGCTCGGCAGACGATTCCATAACCGTTAGCGGCGATTTGGAAGTTCTGGAGATTCTGGACGCGGACGCTCTCAGCATCGTTTGCGATCCGATGGAAGACGACGCTATTCATTATCCTTCCGCGGTTTACCTCCGCGTAAGGATTGACGGAGTCGAACAAACCGTTCTCGCAACTGCGGAATTCTTCTCGTTGTACGGCGACGTAACCAACCCTGTTACCGGCCTTCCGTTCTCCGTTGAGAGAGTGGAAAGCGCTTCCGGCGCGGTTTACGAAAACCCTCAATACGAAGGCGGTGACTTCGACGGCGCTTTGGTAAGGTTCTGGTACGGCGGCAAAAGCGCAATCGTCAACGTTCCTTTGACCGTTCTCAACAGAGTGGTCGTGAACGACGATATGCAGGCGCAATTCACCGTTGTCAACCCGTACGAATACGACAGCGATCCGTTCTCCCCGACGTTCAGTCTGGCCAGATACGTTATGGTCACTTTCGAATCGGGCGAAATAAAAGAATATCCCGTTTCCTGGGAAAACATCGACGTTGACGTTACGGCCGCAGAAGGCAAGACCTTCACCGCAACCGTAACCTACGGCAAGGGCATGGGTTATTTCAAAAAAGACATAACCGTCATCATCTACGCTTACACCCCGACGGCCGAAAAGCTTTCCGAGGTGCAGAGCGCGCTTGACGAGCAAAACTTTTACGCTTACGTTTCGGAAGGCAGACCGGAAACCGATCCCCTGAACGTTGCGAACTACCCGCAAACCGCCACCGTCCAAATCGGCAAAACGCAAACCGTTTTGCAGCTCAGGTGGGACCTTTCGGGCATACACTACACCTATGAAGGCGGCACGTTCAAGGTTCCGTGCAAGGTCGGCAAATCCGGCTACGGCGAAACCGACGTGGAATTTGAAGTAAACGTCAAACCGTGCGTGGTCGTTTCCAGCGACCTCGAGCAAAGGCTGGCTGCGCTTTCGGGCTTTGCAGGCTACAAAACCGGCCTCAACATGTTCGACGTCGGCTACGACGCTCCGAGCATTTCCGAATGTAATGTTAGCTTCGAAGGTATCGGGGAAGTTACCGAAAAAGTAACCTGGGACATGTCGCAGGTGAAAAAAGGCCTCAACGTGGCGGCTTATTCGGAAGACAACACCTACACCTTCACGGTGTATGCAATCATCAGAAACAAGGAGTACGCAGGTCCGCAGAAAATTCCGTTCACCTTCAAGTACTACGCTTACGAGGTAGCTGAAGTTTCCAAAACCGACGGTTCCTATTCGGCCATTTTCGACACGGAAACCAAGATAGACCCGTACAACGCTCCGTTCCCGTCCTTCCCGAGGACCGTGTACGTCAAGTTCAAAAAAGCAGGTACGACGGAAACCACCCGCTACTACGCTTTTTCCACCACCGACGCAACCTACAACCTCGTTTGGGACAAATCGGGCTACAACACCAAGTACAACAGCGAATCCTGCAAAATCGTGGCCAAGCTGTCGAGATCGGGCCTTAACTTCGAAAACGCTTTCGAATTCGAAGTCATAAACAAAACGGCAGTCAAGTTCAAGTTTGCCGATTCCGAAACCGTGTACTATGTGAAGGACAGCGTCATTTACACCGACGCGGCTTGCACCGAAAAATACGTTCTGGTTGTGGATGCCTACGGCAATTCGTCCGACGGCATAATCTCCAGAATCGTCAACGTTGCGTTCAGCGACGATCCGGATACGTTCATACAATACAACTCCACCGTCAGCACGCAGGGCGGCTACAAAGTTACCTATTCCGGCAGCGCCGAAAACTACGGTTTGAGGTTTGAAGTCGGCGGAAACGAGACTTTAAAGGCTGAAATTCATGTTTTACAGCGTTCTATTGACGTTTCGGCGTATAACACGAACGAGGAAATCGAAGCCTACTTAAAGGGCAAAATCCCCGGCCTTTCGGACGGAAACAAGACCTCGGCGGTTTCGCTTCCGAAGCAAATAACCTTGGATCTCGTGGACGACGAATATGCAGGCAAGACCCATCTCGGCACCTCCTTTAAGTCCAACAAAAACTTCACGTTCAATCTTTATTACAAGTACACCAAGTACTACTATAAAGACGACGCCCTCACCGACGTCAACGTGTTCACCAAGGACGGTCTGGACTTTAACGGCAACGTGACGGGCGAGAAAAACGTCAAGTATCTCACGCAGATCCTTACGTCCGAAACCTTCACCACCAGAAGCGACTGGATGACGGCGGGGCTTTCTATCGGCGGCGGCAGCGAGAAATGCGCTTACGTCATCACTTGCTACGTCGGACGTTACTACGAAGACGGCTCGATGGTCGTAAAATATCAGTACGCGCTCACGTACACGCTGATCTTCAACGGTTATGCGGAAAAGCAGATTTCCTTCGACTTCTCCGGAGCGTGGAGATCGGCCGACCTTAACTACAACTACATCGTGTTCGACGCAAACTACGATTACAGCTTCCGCACGGACGGCAAAACGCAGAACTCAAACTTTGCTTTTGTGGCGGCGACGGACGGCAGATACGTCGTTGTGGACGGCGAATATCAGGTTTACGATCAAGCTAACGCAAAACACCAAGGCCTCCAAAGATACAAACTTCAGGCCGCAGGTAAGGACGTTACCTTCCTTTCGAACGGCAACATAATTTACGATGGCACCGAGTACTGCAAGTACGACTTCAAGACGGCCGTCAAGTCCTAAAATCACACCGCTTCGCATTTTTTGCGGAGCGGTTTTTGAATATATCGAAAAACTATTGAAAATTCAAAAGTTTTATGCTATAATCTTTTTACGATAAAAAACAACCTTACGGAGGATATATCATGGGTTTCATTAAAAAACAAATGCTCAAAGTCATCGAATGGAAGGACGACAGCACCGATGTCATCGTGCAGCGTTTCGACATTCCTGACAGATATGAAATTATGAAGGGTTCCCAGCTCACCGTCAGAGAATCGCAGGCTTGCATTTTCGTGAACGAAGGCAAAATTGCCGACGTGTTCGGACCGGGCAGATATAAACTTGAAACGGCCAACCTTCCGTTCCTGACTGCCATTTACAGCTGGAAATACGCGTTTGAAACGCCGTTTAAAGGCGACATTTACTTTGTAAACACCAAACAGTTTGTCAACCAAAAATGGGGCACCACAAACCCTATCATGCTCAGGGACGCGGATTTCGGCGTCATCAGACTGCGCGGCTACGGCATCTACAGCTACCGTGTCGTCGATCCTAAGAAACTGATGACCGAACTGACCAGCACTAACAAAGTTTACAAAACGGAAACCATCAACGAAACATTCCGAAAAGTTATCGTTTCCAAGATAACCGATATCATCGGCGAAAGCAAACTTTCCGCTCTGGACCTTGCCATGAACTACAACGAGCTTGGCGAACAGGCCGCGGCGGCGATAATTCCGGAGCTTGGCAAATTCGGCTTGGAAGTTACCGGTTTCCACATTGAGAATCTGTCGCTTCCTGAGGAAGTGGAGAAGATGATCGACAAACGCACCTCCATGGGCGTCATCGGCGACAAAATCGGCACCTTCACGCAGTATCAGACCGCGGAAGCCATTCGCGAAGCGGCCAAAAACCCGGGAACGGCCGGCACGTTTGCGGGCGCAGGCATCGGCCTCGGCGCAGGCATCGGCATGGGCGGCGCTTTTGCGGACAGCCTGAAGGCGGCAAAAGACGAAAACAAAGCGGCAGGAGGTCTCGGCGCGCAGAAAGCCGTCTGCGCAAAATGCGGAGCAAGCATATCGGCTAATGCAAAATTCTGCCCTGAGTGCGGCGAAAAGGTTCAGCCGAAAGCGGCGTTTTGCCCTGAATGCGGCAAACCTGTTGCTCCGAATGCAAAATTCTGCCCTGAATGCGGAACCAAAATCAAATAAAAATGTCTGATATTTCTTCAAGCGACGTCATAAAATGTCCGTCGTGCGGCGCAAATATGGAATACTCTCCGGCGGAGGGTTGTCTGGTTTGCCCGTATTGCAAAACCGAGAAGCTTGTCGACAAGGTTCCGATCGGAGAAGGTTGGGACTTCAAAACCTTTGACGAAAAAGGCGAGGTTCCGGAAGCGGGCGCAAGCGTTTATATTTGCCCTAACTGCAAGGCGGAAACAGTGGTTACGGGGTTCAGAACCGCAGAGCAATGTCCGTTCTGCGGCTCTACCAATGTCATTTCGGCGGAGAATCTGCAGGGCAAAAAGCCCGATTGCATTCTGCCGTTTATCGTGACCAAGGAGCAAGCCGTCGCCGGTAGCAAAAGATGGATAAAAAACAAATGGTTTGCGCCGTCGAAATTTAAAAAATCGTTTAAACCCGAAGCAATGAGGCCCGTATACGAGCCGGCCTATGCGTTCACGTCGGACACCGAAAGCGCCTACGACGGCCGCCTTGGCGAAAACGAAACGAGGACGGTGGGCAGCGGCGAAAACAGAAGGACTGAAACCTACATCAGATGGTTTTACGTCAAAGGCACCTACGTCAAAAGGTTCGAGAACATGGTTATCGAAGCGTCCGTGCACTTGGATCAGAGGCAAATGGACAAAATCGGTCCGTTCGACACGGCAAACGCGTTGGAATACAGAAAGGAGTTTCTGGCAGGCTATGTGGCCGAGCGCCCGTGCGACAGCGTGCAAAAGTGCTTCGAAACGGCCAAAAGCAAGATGGATGCCGAAATCAAACGCGGAATCCTGAACAAATATTCTGCCGATCACGTCGATTATCTGAATATCTATACAAACCATAAAACCATATTCTTTAAGGCGATATTGTACCCGATTTATCACAGCTTTTTTGCTTACCGCGGCAAAAAATACGAGTTTTTCGTCAACGGCAGATCCGGCAGAGCAAGCGGAAAAACGCCTGTTTCACCGTGGAAAGTCGGCATAGCCGTGCTGGTCGCTTTGGCGGTTCTGGCGGGAATACTGTATCTTATGGGCATTTTTGAGTAAAATAAGGATAAAACCTCAAGGAGATATACAATGAAAAAAATCGCAAAGGAAATGCTTATTTCCGAGCTTATTGATCAAGTGGAAAACAAAGACGCCGTAGTCGACAAACTTATGGAATGCGGCATGCACTGCCTGGGCTGTATGATGGCTCACGGCGAAACCATCGAAGAGGCGGCAATGGTTCACGGGCTGGACGTTGACGTGCTTATCGACGAACTCAACAAAGTTGCTTTTAACGACTAACGAAAAATCCGCCGAACGTTCGGCGGGTTTTCTTTTTTAAGGAAGGTTTTCGGCTTTGCATAATTAGGCAAAAGGGCGGCAAAATAAGGGTATGAACAAAAAGATTGTGAAATACATCGTGCTTGCCGCCGCATGCCTTGCCGTGGCCGTGAATTTTGCGGGGGCGGTCGGAGTTCTGAAAACCGTTCTGTCGGCATTCAAAACGCTTCTTATCGGCGTTTTTTTTGCTCTTGCCTTGAAGGGAGCGGTTGATTTTTTCCAAAAGAAGATATACAAAAACAAAAAATATGCGGGCATTTTTGCAATAATCACCGTGTACGTTTTGTTCGCGGGAGTGGTGGCGGGCATCGCTTTCGTGCTGGTGCCACCGCTTGTCGAAAGCGTCAAATCGGTGGGCAAAAACTTGCCGAGCTACGTTGAAACTGCCAAAAAGTTTGTTATGGATTTGCTGCAAAAATACGGCGTTTCCGAAGAAAAAGCAGCTTCGCTTCTGGACGGCTTGCTTAAAAAAGGAGAGGAGTTTTTGTCCGGATTTATGGAGAACATCTCCGCCGTGGCCGAGCGCATTATACGCTTTATTTCAAGCGCCGTGGACGTGTTTTTCAGCATAGTCATATCTGTCTATATTCTGTCGGAGCGCAAAATGCTCGGAAACTCACTTAAGAGGTTTATACGGTCGATTTTGCCTGTTAAAGTGTCTGATTGGTTGTTAAGGTTCTGTTCGGTGTTCGGAAAAGTGTTTTCCAGATTTATGACCGGGCAGGCGCTGGAAGCCTTCGTTCTGGGCGGAATGTGCTTTTTGGGAATGCTCGTTTTCAAGCTGCCGTATGCGCCTGTGGTGTCCGTTGTGATAGGCTTCAGCAACCTGATTCCGATACTCGGCGCTTACGTCGGAACCACGTTCGGATTTTTGCTGATACTTATGGTAAGTCCGAAAAAAGCTTTCATATTCGTGGCGTTCGAGATACTTTTGCAACAGGTCGAAAACAATCTGACATACCCGAAGGTGGTGGGAAAGACGTTGGAGCTTTCGGGCTTCTGGACTATAACGGCAGTGCTTGTCGGCGGCGCGCTGTTCGGTTTTTGGGGAGTTATGCTTGCGGCGCCGACGATGGCAGTCATCTACAAAATGATCGAATACAGATTGGGGCAAAACCCGAATCCGGAGGCACTTATGCCTAAGCTATCCGAGCCGACAAAGGAGGCAGGCGCAGACGGCGCCCAAAAGACTGCAAAATAGGCTTATGGCTATGGCGCCCCTCAGTTTTTTGACACCCGTGCCCGAAAAATAGACGGCGGCGACGTAGAGTATCGTTTCCGAACTGCCCATGATTACGGCGGCGCACTTCGCTTCGAAGCTGTTGCCGCCGTATTTTTTCAGTAAGGTTTCGAAATAGGCGAGTGTGCCGCTTCCCGAAAACGGTCGCAAAAGAAGAAGCTCGGCCATAGAAGGGGGGATTCCCACGGCCGAAAGCGGCTTTTCGAGCGCGGCGGTGAGCATTTCCGAGAGGCCGCTTTCCCTAAAAAGCGCAATCATGATAAGCACGCTCGACACGAACGGAAAAACGACGTAGGCAAGCTTTAGCGCCTTTTTGCCGCCTTCGACGAACGAGTCGTAGACGTTAACTTTTTTTGCGGCGGAATATATAAGCACGACGGCCACGAATGCCGGAAGAAGATAACTCATTTTTTATACAGCGCTTTGACCAGAATTATGCCCGTAACGGTGGAAACGGCGGTGGAAATAAGAGTAGGCAGGATTATAGACGACGGATTCGTCGCTCCGTTAGAAGCGAGAAGCGACATAACGGTTGCGGGGATAAGCTGAATGGATGTTGCGTTGACGACGACCAGCATAATCATGTTTTTCGTCGCCACGCCGGAGCCGTTGTCCATAAGCGAAATCGCCTTTATGCCGGCAGGCGTAGCGGCTCCTCCCAGCCCCAGCATGTTCGACGCCAGATTTACGGTGATATATTTTTTGGTTTCGTCCGATTCGCCCTTGAAAAGGGCGTTTGTCAAAGGACGGCACAGCTTTGTCATTTTTGCGTTAAGGCCCGCGCGGTCCATCATTTCGAGGACGCTCATCCACACCGCGTAAACCGCCACCAGCTTTACAGAGAGCGTTACGGCGTCGGTCGCTCCCGACAGCATTATCCCGACGAAATTCTCCGGATTTATCACCGCTACGGCCACGGTTGCTATAAGCACGGTTATCAAAAATATGACGTTCACGACTTCACCTCGGGCTATTTTATTCGGCGTTTTTCAAAATAATAACTTTTTTTGTTTACATTTCGGGCGAAGTAGTGTAAACTACTTATGATTTGTAAGTACTTATTAAGGAGACGTTTGTATGACCCGTAAACCGAAATATTATATCACCACGGCCATTGCCTACACTTCGGGCAAGCCGCATATCGGGAACACCTACGAAATTATTCTCACCGACAGTATAGCCCGCTTCAAGCGCAAGCAGGGCTACGACGTGTTTTTCCAGACCGGAACCGACGAACACGGCGAAAAAATCGAGCTTAAATCCGCCGCGGCCGGCAAAACTCCGAAGGAGTTTGTCGACGGTGTCGCCGGCGAGATTAAGAGCATCTGGGATCTGATGAACGTGTCTTACGACAAATTCGTTCGCACGACCGACGATTATCACGAGAAACAGGTGCAAAAAATATTCAGAAAAATGTACGACAAGGGCGACATTTACAAGGGAAGCTACAAGGGGCTTTATTGCACGCCTTGCGAGTCCTTCTGGACGGAAAGTCAGCTTGTGAACGGCAAATGCCCTGACTGCGGCAGAGAAGTCAAACCGGCGGAAGAAGAGGCTTATTTCTTCAAAATGAGCAAATACGCCGACCGTCTGCAAAAGTTTTTGGACGACAATCCGGAGTTTATTTCGCCTGTTTCCAGAAAGAACGAAATGGTGAACAACTTCCTCAAGCCCGGTCTTCAGGACCTTTGCGTAACCAGAACCTCCTTCAAGTGGGGTATTCCGGTGGATTTCGATCCTAAACACGTCGTTTACGTATGGCTGGACGCTCTCGCAAACTACATAACGGGCATCGGCTACGACGCCGAGGGCAACAGCTCCGAGCAGTTTGAAAGGCTGTGGCCTGCCGACCTTCACGTTATCGGAAAAGATATCGTCAGGTTTCACACGCTTTACTGGCCGATCTTTTTGATGAGTCTGGATCTGCCGCTGCCAAAGCGCATTTTCGGCCACCCGTGGCTGTTGCAGGACGGCGGAAAAATGAGCAAATCCAAAGGTAACGTCATTTATGCCGACGATATGGCGGAGATTTTCGGCGTGGACGCCGTGAGATACTACGTTCTTTCCGAAATGCCGTTCGACAACGACGGCGTCATCGGCTGGGGGCTGGTTACCGACAAGATCAATTCCGACCTTGCCAACGTCTTCGGCAACCTCGTAAACAGAACCGTCGCGATGAGCAACAAATATTTTGGCGGCGTGGTCGAGAACAAGCACGTTTGCGCGGACGTTGACGACGACCTCAAACAAACCGTCGTTTCCGCATACAAAAAGGTTGCGGCAAAGATGGACGAATTCAAAACCGCCGACGCTTTGGACGAGGTGTTCAAAGTGTTCAGAAGGGCGAACAAATATATCGACGAAACCACTCCGTGGGCCCTCGCGAAAGATCCTGCAAACGCAGACAGGCTGAAAACCGTGCTCTACAACCTGACCGAAACCATAGTTATAGGTGCAAGTTTGCTGGCGCCGTTTATGCCTGAAAAAGCCGAAAAGGCGGCGGAACTCGTGGGCGCAAAATTGCGCGATTTCGACAGCGTTGAAGAATTCGGCCTCACGAAAGACGGCACCAAGGTTTCGGACAAACCGGAATTTCTGTTCTCGAGACTTGACGCGGACCAAGTGATGGAAAAAGTGGAAGTTATCCAACAGAAATATTCCGTCGAGCCTAAAGAGGAATACGTCGAAGTGCCGAAGGCCGACGAAATAACCATCGACGATTTTGCCAAAATACAACTGTCGGTCGGCAAGGTTCTTACCGCCGAAAAAGTCGAAAAGGCAGATAAACTGCTCAAAATGACGGTTAAAGTAGGACAAACGGACAGAACCATCGTTTCCGGCATTGCAAAATGGTATAAACCGGAAGAAATGGTCGGCAAAGAAGTGGTGGTGGTTTCCAACCTTAAGCCTGCAAAACTCAGGGGCATAATGTCGGAAGGCATGATTCTTTGCGCAGACGACGGCAAAGGAAATTTGTGCGTGGTAAGCCCGGAAAAAGCAATGCTTTCGGGAAGCGAAGTAAGATGATGCTCGTCGATTCGCATTGTCATCTTGACGACGAAAGGCTGTACGGGCAGGCAGACGAAATCGTGGCGTCGCTTGCCTCTGACGGCGTCGGACGGGTTATAGACGCAGGGAGCGACTTAGTAAGCTCCGAGCGCGCCGTCTTTCTTGCCGAAAGGTTTTCGGAGGTTTACGCGCTTGTCGGAGTGCATCCGCACGAGGCGGAAAAGGCGACGGACGACGATTTTTCGAAAATCGAAAATCTTGCCAAAAACAACAAAAAAGTCGTGGGCATAGGCGAAATAGGCCTTGACTATTTTTACGATCTGTCCCCGAGAAGCGTTCAGGCGGAAGCTTTCGTCAAACAGCTGGAAATTGCCGACGGATTGAAATTGCCGGTGGCCGTTCACCTTAGGGACGCCTACGGCGACATGTTGGAGCTTGTCAGACAAAACGCCGACAAAATCAAACACGGATTTTTGCTTCATTGTTACGGCGGAAGTCCGGAAACGGCAAAGGAATTTATGAGAGCGGTGGACGCGTCGTTTGCGTTCGGCGGAACTCTCACTTTCAAAAACAACGTCCGCGCGGTGGAAACGGTCAGAATGTTGCCGGAAGATAAGCTACTTCTGGAAACGGACAGTCCGTATCTTGCGCCCGTGCCGATGAGAGGAAAAACAAATCTTCCGAACTACGTGGGTTACGTCGCCGCAGAAATGGCGAAGGTCAGGGGCGTGTCCGTGGAAGAAATAGCAAATGTAACGACGAAGAACGCCTACGGGTTGTTTTCGAGGTTGAAATGAAGAATAACACCATTGTCTATGACATAGACGACAAAACTTATATAAATCTTACAAACGAGTGCAGCAACAACTGCACCTTTTGTTTGAGGAGAAATCACGACGGAATCGAGAACTATTATCTTTGGCTCACAAAAAAACCGACGGCAAAAGAGGTTATTTCCGAGCTTGAAAAACGGAAAGTCGAAAAAGCGGTTTTCTGCGGTTTCGGCGAGCCGCTGTATGCGTTGGACGTTCTTCTTGAAGTGGCGAAATACCTGAAGAAAATAGGCGCGTCCGTCCGCGTGAACACCAACGGCCAGGCAAAGCTTATCGCAGGTAGCGGCGTGGCGAAAAAGATGAAAGGCCTTGTGGACGTTGTCAGCGTCAGCCTCAACGCCTCTACGGCCGAAAAATATCAAAACCTATGCCATTCGATATTCGGAGAGCAAGGATTTTACGCCCTTCTGGATTTTGCGAAAGAATTGAAGGAAGAGGGCATAAAGGTGGTTTTCAGCGTGGTTGACACCATCGGCGCAGAGGAAATCGAAGCCTGCCGCAAGGTGGCCGAAAGCGTGGGCGCCGAGTTCAGGGTGAGGACGTATATAGAATGAGAGAGCTCAAGGAAATTTTGAAAGAAAAGTCCTTCCGCTTCAACAAAAATCTGGGGCAGAACTTTTTGACGGACACCAACCTATTGAGGGCCATAGTGTCCGACAGCGGCCTCGAGGAGGGCGAAACGGTTGTCGAAATAGGGACCGGAGCGGGCACTCTTACCCGCGCTCTTGCCGAGAAAGCGGGGAAGGTTATAAGCTTCGAGGTTGACGAAAACCTGAAACCCGTCTTGGAAGAAACTTTGTCGGGGCTGGACAACGTCGAGGTGATTTTCGGCGACGTTCTGAAAATGTCCGACAAAGAAATCGCCGCGATAACCGGCGGCGAATTTCGCGTGGTGGCGAACATACCGTACTATATAACCACGGGGCTTATCATGCGGTTTGTGGAAAGCGGACTTCCGGTCAAAAGCATCACGGTTATGATTCAAAAAGAAGTGGCGGAAAGGCTGGTGGCAAAAGAGAACACCGGCGACTACGGCGCGATAACCATGAGCGTCAGAATGCGCGGCGACGCCGTGATAACCCGAAAAGTTTCCCGCACGATGTTCTATCCCGCGCCTAACGTCGACAGCGCGGTGGTGAGAATAGACATAGATCCGCACAAGTTTGAAAACGAGGACAAAGAGCTGTGCTTAAAGCTTGTAAAAGCGGCCTTCGGAATGAGAAGAAAAACCTTCAACAACAATCTTTCGGCGTCGTTTTTCATCTCCAAAGAAACCGCGGCAAGAGTCATTTCGGAAGCGGGATTTGAGCCGATGATAAGAGGCGAGGCCTTCAGCGTGGAAGACATCGTGAAAATATCGAGAGTGCTGAAAAAGCACTTAAACAATTAAAAATAGTCAAAAAAACCGTCGTTTACGTTGAAACGGCGGTTTTTGTTTGTGCATAAAATAATTATTTCAAAACGGTTTTTCCGGTGCTTGCGTCCTGATAAATCATCCACCAGCCGCGGCCGAATTTTTGAGAAAGATCCGCCGGCACCCAGCTGCAGATGTCTGCAATCTCCACGGGCGGCTTGACGTCGTAGGTGCCGGCAACTCCGTAGCAGACGAATTCGGGTTCGTCCAGATTGTAGGTTATGCCGATGACGTAAAAGCTGTTTTTCGTGTCCACTCGGATCCATTTGCTGTTGGGGATAACGCTTTCCGGTTCGTTGTCTTCCGGGTAGCAGACGAACATTTCGTCCAGCTGCGGTTTTATGGAAGCGTAAAAGTTTTCGCCGGAAAATCCCGGTGCTTCGGAAAACGGCCTGACCTCGGGTTTTTCTTCATCAAGAGTTTTTGCTTCGCTATCTTCGTCCGAAAGCACTTTTGCGCCTTGAACTTGGCGAGCAGGCTCGTTTTCGGCCTTTTTTTGCGGCTCCCGCCTGTCCTGTTTTTTCTTTTCGTCCAAAAGAGAGAAGCAGCTTATGGTGTCGCCGCTTGCGCTTCCGTAGTAGAGCGGTTTGTCAGCCGCGGCAATAAGGCACAACGCTTTTTCGGCGTCTATGGAGCCTGCGTCCAGAAGATTTCTGCCGGGACTTATTTCAAAAGAAAGCAACCTGTCGCCTTTTACGAAAAGCGTTGCCTTGCCCGAAAATTCGGGAGCAGTCAGATCTATCATGACGCTTTTCGGATTTTTGGTGAATTTGACGGCCAGCGGAGCGGCCTTTTGCGACACCGGCCGCATAAATATGATTTTCCTGTTCATTTTTTGCCTCCGCAATAACGTATGCAAAAAATCTTTTAGGTATGCCAAAAAAAACCGCGACCGTATGGCCGCGGAAACGTCAGTTGGCGTCGGATAGCAGAACCGTTGCGACTGCGGCAATCGCTTCGCCGTCGCCAATGTCGCCGACTTTTTCGTTCGTCGTTACGGATATGCCGATCTGAAGCGGATCGATATGCGCAATTTCTGCCACTTTATCTTTCATTTCGTCCACGTAAGGTGCCAGTTTTGGTTTTTCGGCGATAATGGCTATGCTTGCGTTGACGAGGCGCAGACCTTTTTCGTAAACGGTTCTCAGCACCTCGAGAAGAAGTTTTGCGCTGTCCGCGCCCTCGTATTTTTCGTCGTCCGGAGGGAAGAAATGACCTATGTCCGGAAGACCTGCCGCCGAAAGAACGGCGTCCATGAGCGCGTGCAGAGGGGCGTCGGCGTCGCTGTGTCCCGAAAGACCTTTTTCAAACGGGATTTCCACTCCGCAAAGCAGGAGCTTTCGGCCTTCTGCGAGACGGTGAACGTCGTACCCCGTGCCTGCGCGGAAAGTCGGAACGTCGGAAGGATAGGTGATTTTTACGTCTTTCGGATCGCCCTCGGTGAGGGTTACGTTGCCGTATTCGAGGTGGTACAAAGCGGCGTCGTCGGTGGCGATTCGGCCGTGCGAATAGGCGCTTTTAAGCTTTTCGGTCAAAAAGCCCTGAGGCGTCTGAACGGCGCGGACGACGCTCCTGTCCACGGGTTTGCCGTCGCATCTTGCTAAGCTGTCCGAAAGAGGGACTGCCGGCACGCCGGTTCCTGTTTCTTCCACGGCGCACATAACGTCGGTGATGACTTTCGGGGAAACGTAGGGCCTTGCTCCGTCGTGCACGAGAACGTATTTTGAGGAGCAGAGCGCCAAAGCGGCTTTTACGCTTTCGGTGCGGTTTTTGCCGCCGGCAACTATTTTCAGTCTGCCGTCGAAGCCGTCAAAAAGCTTTTGAAATTCTTCCGTCCTCTCCGGCGCGACGACGAGATATATCGTCGCCACGTTTTCGAAACGGGTGAAAGGAAGAACCGCCGATTCCAGCACCGTAAGGCCGGACGGCAGTTTTTTGGTCAGTTTGTCTGCGTTAAAGCGGCGGCTTTCTCCCGCCGCCGCCACGATTACGTCGAAATTATTCATTGATGATGCGGTACATTTCGCCCGCGTCTTCCTTGCGGACGGTGTCCTTTACCTCCAGCACTTCGAATTTTAAGGTGCCGCCGCCGAACGCCACCTCGACCACGTCGCCTACCTTGACTTCTTTTGCGGGTTTGACGCTTTTTCCGTTGATGATTATCCTGCTTGCGTCGCATGCGTCGCGAGCCGCGCTGCGGCGTTTTATCACCCTTGAAACTTTGAGAAATTTGTCGATTCTCATGGGATTTGACCTCTTGAAAAAAATTTTTATAAAATGCAAAAACGCAAGGCGAATCGCTTGACTTTTCCATATTTTAGCACTAAAATAGATAAATGCCATTTAATATAATGCGTAGTGCGCCCTATGGAGATAGGGTAGGGGGATATTTTCGCCCGCTCGCGATTTTCGCTTGATGCTATTATACATTGATTTCGGGCAAATTACAACGAAATTTCAAGCATTTTTGTGCGTTAGATTTTAATTTTTTTGAAGGAGCGTGAAATATGTCGCAACAAAGAATTCATAAGGAAATGTACGGCACCACCGAGAGAATGACTTTTTCCAAAATCAAAGACGTCCTCCCGATTCCGTATCTTATCGAAGTTCAAAAAGATTCCTACAAAACCTTCATTGAAACGGGTATCAAAGAGGTTTTCGAAGACTATTCTCCGATACGCGATTTCAGCGACCGCATGGAACTCCGCTTTTTGGATTACTCGCTGGACCCTGTGCCGAAGTATTCCGTCAAAGAGTGCAAAAACCGTGACACCACCTACTCGGTAGGCCTGAGGGTGAGGGTGCAGCTCGTCAACCTCGAAACCGGCTCTATCGTCGAGGACAACGTGTTTATGGGAGATTTGCCTCTCATGACCGAAAGCGGCAGCTTCGTCATCAACGGCGCGGAACGCGTTATCGTCAGCCAGCTGGTCAGGAGCCCGGGCGTTTATTTCGGCGCGGAACCGGACAAGAACGGCGTTCCTCGTTACGCAGGCACCGTCATTCCTAACCGCGGCGCATGGTTGGAATTCGAAACCGACGCCAACAACGTTTTGTGGGTTCACGTCGACCGCACTCGTAAAATCACCGCAACCACTCTGATCAGGGCTTTGGGCTGGGGCAAAGACGAAGAAATCATCGCTTTGTTCGGCGACGAACCTATTTTGCAGGACACCATCGCGAAGGATCCTGTCGAAGCGAGAACTCTCGAAAGAGGTCAGATAGATCTGTTCAGAAGGCTCCGTCCGGGCGAAGTTCCGACCGGCGAAGGCGCGAAAATCCTCATTGAAAACACCTTCTTCGACTCCCGTCGTTACGACGTGAGCAAAGTCGGTCGTTATAAATTCAACAAAAAACTCGGCATTGCAAACCGCATCGAAGGTTACAGAGCCGCAGAAGACGTCGTAAGCCCGCTTACCGGCGAAATTCTGGTTGAAAAAGGGCAATACATCACTCGTCAGATGGCGGAAGAAGTTCAAAAGAACGCCGTCAACGTCGTTATGCTGAAAAAAGAAATCAACGACGACGGAAAAGCTTTCAAAGTTATCGGCAACAACACAGTCAACCTCGCCGACTTCGTCGATTGTAACCCTAAAGAGCTCGGTATCACCGAATTCGTTTACTATCCTGCCCTCAAGGTTATTCTGGACAGCGTGGAAGACAACGCCGAACGCATTAACGTCATCAAGCAGAACGTTCACGAGCTTGTGCAGAAGCACATCACCCGCGACGATATCGTTGCAACCGTAAGCTACAACCTCGGTCTTACTTACGGCATCGGCGACATCGACAACATCGATCACCTTGCAAACCGCCGCGTACGCTCCGTCGGCGAACTTTTGCAAAACCAGTTCCGCATCGGTATCAGCCGTCTGGAAAGAGTTATCAAGGAAAGAATGAGCATCGCGCAGGAAGATAAGGAAATCAACCCGCGTTACCTCATCAACATCAGGCCTGTCACCAGCGCCATCAAGGAATTTTTCGGAAGCAGCCAGCTGTCCCAGTTTATGGATCAGCCTAACCCTATCGCCGAACTTACGCATAAGCGTAAGCTTTCCGCTTTGGGCCCGGGCGGTCTCAGCCGCGAAAGAGCAGGCCTCGAAGTTCGTGACGTTCACCACACTCACTACGGCAGAATGTGCCCTATCGAAACCCCTGAAGGTCAGAACATCGGTCTTATCACGTCCCTTTCTACCTACGCACGCGTAAATGAATATGGATTTATAGAGTCCCCGTATAGAAAGGTAGATAAAGCCACCGGCATCGTAACCGATCACGTCGACTATCTGCCGGCAGACGTCGAGGACAGATACGTCGTCGCGCAGGCAAACGAACCGTTGGACGAAGAAGGCCATTTCGTTCACGACCGCGTAAACTGCCGCTTCATCACCAACGAATATAAGAAAGGCTGGAAGGAACCTGTCGACAGAATCAAGGAAGTCGAAAAGGAACGCGTCGATTATATGGACGTTTCTCCTAAACAGCTTATTTCCATAGCTACCGCGCTCATCCCGTTCCTCGAGAACGACGACAACAAGCGCGCGCTTATGGGCTCCAACATGCAACGTCAGGCAGTGCCTCTCATTCGTCCGACCGCTCCTATGATCGCAACCGGCGTGGAACAGAGAATCGCTTACGACAGCGGCGTGTGCGTCATCGCCAAAAACGGCGGCACGGTTACATACGTCGACGCGGATCGTATTCTCGTCACCCGTCCGTCCGGCGACGTCGATACCTATGAAATGCACAAATTCCAACGCAGCAACCAGTCCACCTGCATCAATCAGCGTCCTATCGTTTACAAGGGACAGACCGTAAACGTAGGCGACGTTCTCGCAGACGGCCACAGCTGCGATCACGGCGAACTTGCTTTGGGCAGAAATATCCTCGTCGGCTTTATGAGCTGGGAAGGCTATAACTACGAAGACGCTATCCTCATCAGCGAAGAACTCGTCAGGGACGACGTTTTCACCTCCATCCACATCGAGGAATACGAAAGCGAAGCCAGAGATACCAAGCTCGGCGAAGAAGTTATCACCAGAGATATTCCGAACCTCTCGGAAGAAGCTCTGAAATATCTGGACGAAGACGGCATCGTTATGGTGGGCGCGGAAGTCCACAGCGGCGACATTCTGGTCGGCAAAGTTACGCCTAAGGGCGAAACCGAGCTTACCCCTGAAGAGAGGCTTTTGAGGGCCATCTTCGGCGAAAAGGCAAGAGAAGTCAGGGATACCTCCCTCAGAGTTCCTCACGGCGAAAGCGGCATAGTCGTTGACGTCAAGGTGTTCACCAGAAAGAACAAAGACGAACTCGATCCGGGCGTCAACAAACAAGTCAGGGTTTACATCGCGCAGAAACGTAAGATCAGCGTCGGCGACAAGATGGCCGGACGTCACGGCAACAAGGGCGTTATTTCCAGAGTTCTTCCGAAGGAAGATATGCCGTTTATGGCAGACGGAACTCCGCTTCAGATCGTTTTGAACCCGCTCGGCGTTCCTTCCCGTATGAACATCGGACAGGTTCTCGAAGTTCACCTCGGTCTCGTTTCCAGATTGCTTGACTGGAAGGTTTGCACCCCTGTTTTCGACGGCGCAAACGAACAGGACATCAAGCGTTTGTTCGAAGAAAACGGATTGCCTGCCGACGGCAAGATTCAGCTTTACGACGGCAGAACCGGCGAACCGTTTGAAAACAAAGTTACGGTCGGCGTTATGTATATGCTCAAGCTGCATCACCTCGTCGACGACAAAATCCACGCTCGTTCCACCGGTCCGTACAGCCTCGTTACGCAGCAGCCTCTGGGCGGCAAAGCGCAATTCGGCGGCCAGCGTTTCGGCGAAATGGAAGTTTGGGCGCTCGAAGCTTACGGCGCGGCAAACGTTTTGCAGGAAATCCTCACCGTCAAGTCCGACGACGTGGTTGGCCGCGTGAAGAACTACGAGTCCATCGTCAAGGGCGAAAACATCAACGAACCGGGTATTCCTGAAGCGTTCAAGGTGCTCATTAAAGAAATGCAGAGCCTTGCTCTGGACGTAAAAGTTCTCACCGAAGATCACGACGAAGTTTCGCTCAGAGATTTCGTGGACGACGACGAACTTTCCGACGCTCCGGTATCCGCGGTTCGTCCGAAGGAAGACGACAAGGAAGAAATCGATCCGAGCCAGTTCTTCAATCTTTCGGATAACGACGAAGAAAAGAGCGACGACTTGTTCTCGGGCGGCCTGAGCGACTTGTTCGACAACACCGACAGCGACTACGACGCCGACATCTTTGCCGACTTCGAAGTTACCAAAGCTCCGAACGAATTGTTCGGCGACGACGACAACGACTAAGAGCGGACAGGAGGTTAAAAATTTATGTACGAATTAAGCAGTTTCGATTCAATGCAAATCGGTATAGCTTCGCCTGAAAAAATCCGCGAATGGTCTTACGGCGAGGTTACCAAACCTGAAACCATCAACTACCGCACTCAAAAACCGGAAAGAGACGGCCTGTTCTGCGAAAGAATTTTCGGGCCGGTAAGAGACTGGGAATGTCATTGCGGTAAATATAAACGTATCCGTTACAAGGGCATCATTTGCGAAAAATGCGGAGTTGAAGTTACCAAATCCAAAGTTCGTCGCGAAAGAATGGGCCACATCGAACTGGCCACCCCTGTTTCTCACATCTGGTATTTCAAGGGCGTTCCTTCCAGAATAGGTATCTGCTTGGATATGAACGTCAAAGACCTTGAAAAAGTTTTGTACTACAGCGCGTATGTCGTTCTGGACAAAGGCGACAGCGCGTTTGCGGACAAACAGGTCATCGACGACAGAGAATATCAGGAAGCAAAAGACAACGGCTGCACTTTCAGAGCAGGTATGGGCGGCGAAGCTATCAAAGAGCTTCTTGCCCGCATCGATCTCGACAAGGAATGCGCCGACCTCAAAAAAATCGTAACCGAAAACGTAGGTCAGAAGAGACTTAAGGCCGTAAAACGCCTTGAAATTCTGGACGCGTTCAAAGAAACCAGCCAAAAACCGAGCTGGATGATTCTGGACGTGCTTCCTGTCATTCCTCCCGATCTTCGCCCTATGGTTCCGCTCGACGGCGGCAGATTCGCCACCAGCGACCTCAACGACCTTTACAGAAGGGTTATCAACCGCAACAACCGTCTTAAACGTCTTAAGGAAATCGGCGCGCCTGAAATCATTGTAAGAAACGAAAAACGTATGCTTCAGGAAGCCGTCGACGCCCTCATCGACAACGGCAGACGCGGCAAGCCTGTGGCAGGCCCGGGCAACAGAGATCTCAAATCTTTGTCCAGCATGCTCAGAGGTAAGCAAGGTCGTTTCCGTCAGAACCTTTTGGGTAAGCGCGTCGACTTCTCCGGTCGTTCGGTTATCGTCGTCGGACCTGAACTGAAGCTCTATCAGTGCGGTCTGCCGAAAGAAATGGCTTTGGAACTCTTCAAACCGTTCATCATGAGAGAACTGGTTTCCAGAGGCATTTGTCACAACGTCAAAAACGCAAAACGCTATGTCGACAGCCAAAAACCGCAAGTGTGGGATATTTTGGAAGACGTCATCAAGGATCACCCTGTTATGCTCAACCGTGCGCCTACGCTGCACAGGCTCGGTATTCAGGCTTTTGAACCGGTGCTCGTTGAAGGCAGAGCAATCAAACTGCATCCGCTCAGCTGCGGCGCGTTCAACGCCGACTTCGACGGCGACCAGATGGCAGTTCACGTTCCTCTTTCCATCGAGGCTCAGGCCGAAGCAAGGATTCTGATGCTGTCCACCAACAACATCTTAAAGCTTTCCGACGGCAAACCTATCGTCAGCCCGACGCAGGATATGATTTTGGGCAGCTACTACCTCACCATCATTCGTCCGGGAGCCAAAGGCGAAGGCAAATCCTTCAGGGACGAAAACGAAGCCCTTATGGCTTATCAGGCCGGCGTTATCGAACTTCAATCTCTGGTTTACATCAGAAGAGAGAAAGAAATCGACGGAGTCAAGTATTCCACAAGGCTGCACACGACCATCGGTCGTATCATATTCAACCAAGCTATCCCGCAGGATTTGGGGTTTGTTGACCGCGAAAAGGACAAATTAAGTCTGGAAATTGAGGAAGTGGTCGGCAAAAAGCAACTTTCCAAAATCGTTGCCGCTTGCTTCAAGCGTAAAGGCGCAACGGGAACTGCGGAGGTTCTGGACAAAATCAAAGCGCAGGGCTACAAGTACAGCACCGTCGGCGCGCTCACCGCGTCCGTGTTCGACATGAACGTCCCTGCCGCAAAACAACAGATCGTTCACGAAGCCGAACAAGAAGTTCTCGGCATCGAAAACAAATACCGCCGCGGCTGGCTCACCGAAGACGAACGTTACAAGGCGAGCATCGAAACCTGGAAAGACGCTGCGGATAAAATCGAAAAGAGCCTCAAGGAAGGCGTTGACGAGTTCAACCCTATCTGGATGATGGCAAACTCCGGCGCCCGCGGAAGCATGGGGCAGATTCGTCAGCTTTGCGGTATGCGTGGATTGATGAGCGACCCGTCCGGCCGTACCATCGAACTTCCTGTAAAGGCTAACTTCAGAGAAGGCTTGTCCGTTCTGGAATACTTCATTTCCTCTCACGGCGGCCGTAAAGGTCTTACCGACACCGCATTGAAAACAGCAGACTCCGGTTATCTTACCCGTCGTCTGGTCGACGTTGCTCAGGACGTTATCGTCAGAGAAGCGGATTGCGGCGACACCAGAGGCGCGTGGGTATCTGCGATTCTGGACATCAACAACAGCGTTATCGAACGCCTCAGCGAACGCGTGAACGGCCGTTTCGCTTTGGACGACGTAGTCGATCCGAAGACCGGCGAAATTATCGCCGAAGCCGACAAGATGATCACCCCCGATCAGGCGGACGCCATCGAAGCGGCAGGCATCAAACAGGTTCACATCAGAAGCGTTCTGACCTGCAAAACCCGTCACGGCATCTGCACCAAGTGCTACGGCAAAAACATGGCCAGCGGCAATCCGGTTAAACTGGGCGAAGCCGTCGGCATCATCGCGGCGCAATCCATCGGCGAACCGGGCACGCAGCTTACCATGCGTACCTTCCACTCGGGCGGCGTTGCAACCAACGACGATATCACTCAAGGTCTGCCGCGCGTCGAAGAATTGTTCGAATCCAGAAAGCCGAAAGGCCAGGCGGTTATCACCGAAAACAGCGGCGTAGTTTCCAGAGAAGAAAACGACCGCGTGATCAGAGTCAAAGCCGTGAACGGCGGCGTTGAAGACGTCAAGTCCTACAACATTCCGTTCGGCGCAAAAATCAAAGTTCAAAACGGCGAATTCGTCGAAGCGGGCGACGCTCTCACTCAAGGTAGCATCAATCCGCAGGATATGCTGAGAGTCAAAGGACCTAAGGGCGTTCAGGATTACCTTGCCAAGGAAGTTCAGGCAACCTACCGCATTTCCGGCGTTGAAATCAACGACAAACACATCGAAGTTATCGTTCGTCAGATGCTCAGAAAGGTCTGCATCGAAATGCAGGGCGACACCAAGATGCTCCCGGGCACCATGGTTGATCAGTTTGCTTTCGACGACGAAAACGAAAGAGTGCTCGAAGCCGGCGGCGTGCCTGCAATCGCAAGCCCGAAACTTTTGGGTATCACCAAAGCCGCTTTGGCAACCGACAGCTTCTTGTCCGCATCCTCCTTCCAGGAGACCGCAAGAGTGCTGACCGAAGCCGCTATCAAGAACAAAACCGATCCGCTTCTCGGCCTTAAGGAGAACGTTATCATCGGTAAACTTATCCCTGCCGGCACCGGCATGAAGATTTACCGCAACATAACCACCGTTCCTGCCGTCGAAAACAAAATCGAACCGGTCGTTCCGGAATATGCGGTCGACTACAGCAACATCGTCAAGGACGTTTATCCTGAAGACGAAGAATAGCACTTTGCTCCCTGCAGGCGGTTCGTTTGCAGGGAGATTATAACAATAGGTATATATACGTTATTATGACTAAAAAATTATTTACATCCGAAAGCGTAACCGAAGGGCATCCGGACAAAGTCTGCGATCAGATTGCCGACGCCATTTTGGACGACATCATTTCCAAAGACAAAAACGCCAGAGTGGCTTGCGAAGTTTGCGCAACCACGGGTTTGGTGCTGGTTATGGGCGAAATTTCCACCAAAAGCTATTGCGACTTCACCGGCATTGCCAGAAAAGTTATAAAGGACATCGGCTACGACAGCAGCGAGCTGGGCTTTGACGGCAACACTTGCGCGGTTATCAGCGCAATCGATGAGCAGTCTCCGGACATTGCTCAAGGCGTGGACAACGCGCAGGAATTCGAGGGCGACGAAGCCGACAAAATCGGCGCGGGCGATCAGGGCATGATGTTCGGTTTTGCAACCGACGAAACCGAAGAGTTTATGCCGCTTGCAATCGTTTTGGCGCACAAGCTTACCCGTCGTCTCACCGAAGTCAGAAAGAGCGGTGAAATAAGCTATCTTCGCCCTGACGGCAAATCGCAGGTTACCGTGGAATACGACAACGGCGTACCTACGAGAGTGGATGCGGTGGTTATTTCTGCGCAGCACAACCCGGACGTCACGCACGAGCAAATCGAAAAAGACATCATCGAAAAGGTCGTGAAGGTTGCAATCCCGAAAAATCTTCTGGACGACGAAACCAAGTTCTACATCAACCCGACGGGACGTTTCGTAAAAGGCGGCCCGCACGGCGACAGCGGCCTTACCGGACGCAAAATCATCGTCGACACCTACGGCGGTTATTGCGCTCACGGCGGCGGCGCTTTAAGCGGCAAGGATCCGACGAAAGTGGACAGAAGCGCACTTTATATGGCCAGATACGTCGCTAAAAACCTCGTTGCGGCGGGAGCTTGCAAAAAATGTGAAATCGAAGTCGCTTACGCGATCGGTCGCGCGCACCCTGTTTCGCTGACGGTGCAGAGCTTCGGCACGGGCGTCGTGTCCGACGACAAACTGGTGGAAATCGTCAAAAAGGTGTTTGATCTCAGACCGCTTTCCATCATAAAACATTTGGATCTCAGAAGACCTATCTATCAGGCCACCTCCAACTACGGCCATTTCGGCAGAAGTGAATTTGCCTGGGAAAAAACCGACAAGGCGGAAGAGATCAAAAAACTTTTGGAGAACAAATAGCACTTAATGGAAATTCAAGGCGAAATAAAAACCGTAATTTTCAATAATCCCGAAACAGGATACACTGTTTTGGACGTAGCGATTGGCAGCGGTGAGGTTATCACCGCTGTCGGCATATTCCCGCCTGTGGCAGAAGCCGAGCGGGTAGTTTTGCGTGGCACGTTCAAAAACAATTCGAGACACGGTTATCAATTCGTCACAGAAAACGTTGAGGTTTATCCGCCGGAGCAGGCGGATGCTATCGTCAAATATCTGTCGAGCGGACTTTTCAAGGGAATCGGCGAGGTTACGGCGCGCGCCATTGTTACGGCGTTTGGCACCAGAACGCTGGACATCATCGAAAATTCTCCGACTCAGCTATACAAGGTCAGAGGCGTAAGCCTCAAAAAAGCGATGGAAATCGGCTTGTGCTACAACGAAGTCAAGCGCATGAACGAAGCCATAATGTTTTTGCAGCAGTTCACAATCAGCCTGAATATGGCCTTGAAAATTTATCAGATTTACGGGGACAAAACCGTCAAAGTCGTCAAGGAAAATCCGTACAGACTGGTTGACGACGTTGACAGAATAGGTTTTGCCACCGCAGACCGCATCGCAAAAGAAGAGGGCATTGCCGAGGACAGCGATTTCAGGATAAAAGCCGGCATAACCTTCGTGCTTAAAGAGGCCGCGTCGAAAAGCGGGCATACCTATCTTCCGGAAGACGAACTGGTGAAAGAGGTTATGGAGCTTCTGAAGTTTCCGTCGGAGGACGTGGGAAAAGTGCTGTCGAACATTGACGATATGCTGTTTTTAAGCACGCTCGCCGAGTACAATTCCTTCGATCACCGTGGGATTATGCTCTACAAAAACTACGTCACAGAAAAGAAAATCGCAAGGCGGCTTATAAGGCTTCTGGACGAGCACAGGCCGCTTTCCATAGATCCGGAGGACGCCATTTGCAGGTACGAACTGATAAACAAAATCACCCTGCACGAAAACCAGAAGGAAGCCGTGAAAAAAGTGCTTTCAAGGGGCGTGGAGGTCATAACGGGCGGCCCGGGAACGGGCAAAACCACCATAGTTAAGTGCATAGTTTCCATTTTCCGTTCGGCGGGCTACAAGGTCAATTTGTGCGCGCCGACAGGCCGCGCGGCAAAGAGGCTGTCGGAGGCTACGGGCGAAGAAGCGAAAACCATTCACAGGCTTCTGGATCTCGATTATAAGGACGGAAAGGGCTTTTTCACCTACAATGAAAACACCAGGCTGGACAGCGACGTCGTTATCGTGGACGAAGTCAGCATGGTGGACGAATACGTTTTCAACGCGCTTATTTCCGCCGTCAAGACGGGCGCAAGCCTCATTCTGGTGGGCGACAAGGATCAACTGCCGTCGGTGGGCGCAGGCAACGTTCTGGCGGACATAATAGGCTCGGAAGTGTTTGACGTAACCTATCTTACGCACATTTACAGGCAGGCCGAAGAAAGCCTTATCGTAACCAACGCGCACCGCATAAACCGCGGCGAAATGCCTGTTTTGGACGCCAAAGACAAGGACTTTTTCTTTGAAGAAAAGGCCGATCCGTTGCAGGCAAAGCAGGCCGTTGTGGACCTCGTAACGTCAAGGCTTCCGAAGTTTACGGGAGAGTCTGCCACCGACATACAGGTGCTTTGCCCGATGAAAAAAGGCGTTGTGGGAGTTGAAAATCTGAACCGCGAAATCCGCAAAAATCTGAACCCTAAAAAGGCTTCGGAGCCGGAGATAAAGCAAGGCGAAAACTCCTACAGAGTAGGGGACAAAATTATGCAGATCGTCAACAATTATCAGATGGAATGGACGGTCAGACGCGAAAATTATTCGGAATCCGGCACCGGCGTTTACAACGGCGATATCGGTTTTATAACCGAGATAAATATGCCAAATCAGAAGTTTACCGTCACGTTTACGGACGGTAAAGTGGCAGTTTATTCGTTTGGTGAGTTGGATCAGATAGTTCTTGCCTATGCGGTGAGCATACACAAAAGTCAGGGCAGCGAGTTTGACACGGTGGTCATAAGCGTGTCGCAGGGCAACCCGTTTTTGCTCACCAGAAACCTTCTTTACACCGCAATCACCAGAGCCAAAAAAACCGTGGTCGTGGTGGGGACGAAAGAGGCCGTCGGGCGTATGGTCCGAAACAATTATACCGCCACTCGCTACAGCTTGCTAAAGGAGTTTGTGAGGGAGGAGGTCGGCCACGATGAATAGCCTGCCGAAGCTTAAAAATTTTCTCGAAAAGCTGAAAGCTGCGGTATATCCCGCGAGTATCACCTGCGATCTTTGCGGCAAGGAGCTTTTCGGGAAAGAAAGAGGCGCGTTTTGCGCCGAATGCAGAAAAGCGCTGCCGATAATAAAAGGCAAAACATGCGTTTTCTGCGGCGTTCCGATGGATAACGACGCAACGTACTGCGACCGCTGTCAAAACAGCAAATCGGTGCTTACGAAAAACCGCGCGGCGCTGGAATACACCGACGAAGCGAGGAGAATGATTTACGGCGTAAAGTTTGGCGGCAAACGCTATTTGTTGAAGGATTTGGCCGTGCTTATGACGGACACTTATCTTTCGGAGGGGTTTACGGCCGACGTTCTGACATACGTTCCGATGACGACCGGGGAGAAACGAACCCGCGGATTCAATCAATCGGAAATCCTTGCCGTGGAAATAGCAAAAAGAATTAAGCTTCCCGTTTCCGACGAGCTTACCAAGATAAGAAACACCAAAGCGCAGAAGAAGCTGACGGCAAAGGAAAGAGCCGCCAACCTCGAAGGCGCGTTCAGAGTGACGAATCCCGACGCTTTCAAAAACAAAGACGTGGTGATCGTGGACGACGTTTACACGACGGGCGCAACTCTTTCGGAGTGCGCAAGCGTTTTGAGAAAAGCCGGCGCGAAGTCGGTGTCGGGGCTGACTGCGTGCATAACCAAATATCACGTTGCGGGAGAAACAGCAAAATCCGACGAAAAAGGTCAAAATTAACCGAATGCGAGGCGATGCCTCGCATTTTCGTATGTATAAATTATATTTGACAACGGGGCGGCAATAATGTAGAATATAGTTTATAGAAAATATAACGGCCTTACGGCCGCACCCAAAAAGGAGAAAAATGGGACTTTTTACAAAAATATTCGGGTCTGAAAACGACCGCAATCTGAAAAAAATCTATAATATCGCCGACAGCGTGCAAGCCTTGGAGGAGGAATACAAGCAAAAATCCGACGAGCAACTTAAAGCCAAAACCGACGAGTTCAAAAAACTTCTTTCGGAAGGCAAAACGCTTGACGACGTATTGCCCGAGGCTTTTGCGACGGTCAGAGAGGCCTGCGCGAGAGTTCTGGGCCTGAGGCCTTACTACGTTCAGGTGGTGGGCGGCATCGTTCTGCATCAGGGACGTATCGCCGAAATGAAAACCGGTGAAGGCAAAACCCTCACCGAAACTTTGCCTGCCTATCTCAACGCGCTTACCGGAAACGGCGTTCACATCGTGACGGTCAACGACTATCTCGCCCGCCGCGACGAAGAATGGATGGGCAAGGTTTTCCGCTTTTTGGGACTTACCGTCGGCTGCATAGAGTCGCAGATGGATCCCGCGCTCAAGCGTCAGGCTTACAACGCGGACATCACCTACGGCACGAACAACGAATTCGGCTTCGACTATCTTAGGGACAACATGGTCGTTACAAAAAGCCGCATGGTTCAGCGCGACTTCAATTTTGCAATCGTTGACGAAGTGGACAGCATTCTGATTGACGAAGCGAGAACGCCGCTTATCATTTCGGGGCAGGGAACAAAGTCCAGCGAAATGTATATAATCGCAAACCGCTTTGCAAAAACTCTTCTTCCGGGCGTGGATTTTGAAATCGACGAAAAGGAAAAGAGCATAAACCTCACCGACGACGGAGTGCAGAGGGCGGAGAAATTCTTCAAGGTTTCCAACCTTGCCGACCTCGACAACACCGAGCTTAACCACTATATCCGTCAGGCGCTCAAGGCAAACTACATTATGAAGCGCGACAGCGACTACATCGTCAGCGACGGCGAAGTGCTTATCGTCGACGAGTTCACCGGTCGTATAATGATAGGCCGCAGATACAACGAAGGTCTGCATCAGGCAATCGAAGCCAAGGAAAACGTCCGCGTCAGAAGCGAGGACAAAACCCTTGCCACGGTTACTTTGCAGAACTATTTCCGCCTCTACAAAAAGCTTTCGGGCATGACCGGTACGGCCAAAACCGAAGAAGAGGAATTCAAGGGCATCTACGGGCTGGACGTCGTGGAGGTTCCGACCAACCTTCCGATGATAAGGGTGGACGAGGAAGACATTATCTACACCACCAAGGCCGGCAAGATGCGCGCAATCGTTCGGGACGTCAAGGACTGCTATGCCAAAAAACAACCTGTTCTTATCGGCACGATAACGGTTGAAAAGAGTGAGGAGCTATCGAAAATGCTCACTCGCGAACGCATACCTCACAACGTTCTCAACGCCAAAAACCACAAAAAGGAAGCGGAAATCATCGCGCAGGCGGGCAGAAAAGGCGCCGTTACCATAGCCACAAACATGGCGGGCCGCGGCACGGATATCCGCCTCGGCGGCAACCCTGATTATATGGCCCGAGCCAAGATGGAATCGGACGGATACAAGCCCGAAATCATCGAAGCCGCCACCAGTTTTGTCAAAATAGAGGATCCGGAAGTGCTTCTGGCAAAGGCGGAATACGAACGCCACTACGAAGCCTTCAAAAAAATAACCGACGCCGAAAAAGAAGAAGTGATAAAGGCCGGCGGCCTCAGAATCATCGGCACCGAACGTCACGAAAGCAGGCGTATCGACAACCAGCTCAGAGGCAGAAGCGGCCGTCAGGGCGACGCGGGCAGCAGCGTGTTCTACATCTCGCTGGAGGACGATTTGGCAAGGATATTCGGCGGCGACAAATTGCAGTCGGTCATGGGCTTTTTGAAGGTTGACGACGACACGCCGATATCTCACGGCATGGTTTCCAAACAGATCGAAAAAGCGCAACGCATGGTTGAAAGCCGCAATTACAGCGTCAGAAAGCACGTTTTGAGCTATGACGACGTTATGAACAAGCAGCGCGAAATCATTTACGGCGAAAGAATGAAGGTTCTTAAGGGCCTCGATATACACGAACAGATCCTCAAAATGCTGGATCCGGTCTGCGAGCAGATTATAGGTTATCACGCCGACTACAACGTCGATTTTCAGTCGTGGGATTACGACGCTTTCAACCGCGCGATAGAGCAGCGTTTGCTCCCGGAAGGAACGAATTTCATGACGCCGGAAAGGGCAAGCTGCATGGACGTTTACAAGCTTAAAGAACAGCTTATCGAAAAAGTCACGGAGTGCTACGAAGCAAAAATCGCCGCGGCGAAAGAAGACGGCGTGGACTTCGGCGACATCGAAAGAATCGTTATGCTCAGAACCGTCGACAGCAAGTGGATGGATCACATCGACGCCATGGATCAGCTCAGAAAGGGCATAGGCCTCAGGGCGTACGGCCAGCGCGATCCTATCATTGCTTATCGTCAGGAAGGCTTCGAAATGTTCGACGATATGATCGACCGCATTCAGACAGACACGGTTTGCACGCTGATGAAGATAGTCGTCGAAAAGCGCGAGGATGGCTCGAAAGGAATGAAAGTCGAAAAGAAAAACGCCCCTAAAACCGCGGTAAGAGGCTCGGAAAAAGTGGGCAGAAACGATCCGTGTCCTTGCGGCAGCGGCAAAAAATACAAAAATTGTTGTGGAAGGAATTTATGATAGATTTGACCGAACAAACCAAGACGCTTTCGGAATTTAGGGACGAACTGAAATTTTTGGGCGAAAGTCTTGACGTCGCGGCCCTCGAAAAGAGGGCGGCGGAGCTGACTGCCGAACAGCACAAGGAAGGCTTTTGGGAAGACGTTTCGCACGCGCAGGAAGTCGGCAAAGAGCTGAAAGCGACGGAAACAAAACTGGAAAACTACAAGAAGCTTTGCGCCAAAGTGGACGACGCGGAGGTGCTTGCGGAAATTATCGTCGAAACCGATGACGACGCAGAAGTAGCGTCGTTAAATGACGAAATCGCCGCATTAACCGTCGATATTGAAAAATTAAGGCTGGAAACTTTGCTTAAAGGCAAGTACGATGCGTCCGACGCCATACTGTCGCTTCACGCAGGCGCCGGCGGCACCGAAGCTCAGGACTGGGTGAGTATGCTTTACAGAATGTACACCCGCTACGCCGAAAGAAACGGCTTCAAGGTCAAAGTGATGGATATGCTTCCGGGCGACGAGGCCGGCATAAAAAGCGTGACTTTTGCCGTCGAGGGCACCAACGCTTACGGCTATCTTAAAGCGGAAAAAGGCGTCCACAGACTCGTCAGAATAAGTCCGTTCGACGCAAACAGCCGCCGTCACACGAGCTTTGCTTCTTTGGAAGTTATGCCGGAAATAGAAAACGACGACGAAATCAAAATTTCGCCGGACGAGCTTAAGGTGGACACCTACCACTCCAGCGGGGCGGGCGGTCAGCACGTCAATAAAACGGAATCTGCCATAAGAATTACGCACCTTCCGACCGGCATAGTGGTCGCTTGTCAGAACGAACGCAGTCAGCTTCAGAACAAAGAAGCCGCCATGCGTATGCTTATGAGTAAGCTCGTCGAAAAACGCGAAAGAGAACAACAGGAAGAAGTGGCGGGCCTTAAGGGCGAGCTTAAAAAAATCGAGTGGGGCAGTCAGATCCGAAGCTACGTTTTCTGTCCGTACACTCTCGTCAAGGACCACCGAACCGGCTATGAGGACGCCAACGTCCAATCGGTTATAGACGGAAACATCGACGAATTCATTTTCGAATATCTCAAAAAATCTTGCTGATGAACTATACCGAAACCGCAAAAATCAAATTTGAAGAACTGATCGGCAAAAAAGACGTGGTCGTTCTGGCAATCGAATCCAGTTGCGACGAAACCGCGGCGGCGGTGGTCAGAAACGGCAGGGAAATTCTGTCGGACGTCATCGCTTCGCAGATCGAAATTCACAGAAGATTCGGCGGCGTGGTGCCGGAAATTGCCAGCCGCAACCATACCGCGGCCATCGACGAAACGGTGAAGGAAGCCGTTTTGCAGTCCGGACTTACCTGGGACGAAATCGACGCGGTCGCCGTAACCTACGGAGCGGGCCTTCTTGGCGCGCTTCTGGTGGGGGTTTCCTATGCAAAAGCGCTTGCTTACGCAAAAAACAAACCGCTTATCGCCGTCAGCCACATAAAGGGGCATATTTCGGCGAACTATCTCGCCGACAAAACGCTGACTCCGCCGTATATATGTCTGCTTTGCAGCGGCGGCCATACGGCAGTGCTGAAAGTTACCGACTACGAAGAATTCGAGGTTCTCGGCTGCACGCAGGACGACGCGGTGGGCGAAGCCTTCGACAAAGCGGCGAGAGTTCTGGGTTTGCCGTATCCCGGCGGGCCGGAAATTCAAAAGCTTGCCGAAAAAGGAACGGCGTCCGTTGCTTTTCCGAAAGCGTACAGGAAAGAAGATACTCTCAATTTCAGCTACAGCGGCCTGAAAACCGCAGTCATCAACTACGTTCACAACGCAAAAGACAGAGGCGAACGGATAAACGCCGCCGACGTTGCGGCAAGCTTTCAGGCGGCGGCAACGGATATGCTGGTGGAAAACGCGGTGAAGGCCGCGCTTAAAGAGGGGCTCGGCACCATTGTTATTGCAGGAGGCGTGGGGGCAAACTCCGAGCTCAGAAGAAAAATGACCGAAGAGGGCCGAAAGCACGGGCTGAAGGTGGAATATCCTCCGCTCAGGCTTTGCACCGACAACGGCGCCATGATAGGCTCCGCGGCGTATTTTTCCATAAAAAACGGCAAGGGGCTTGCGGGATTGGATCTCGACGCAAAGGCCACGGTAAGGCTGGATATGGCAAGTTTCTGAATTTATGTCCGACGCACGGCGCGTCGGACTTTTTCTTTGCGTGCGCATACGCAATTCGAGCGCAGGCGCGCCATTTTACTTTACTTTTTCGGCTAAATATGCTAAAATATCAAAAGTAAAGTGCAAAAAAAGGCCAAAGGGTAAAAAATTTTTCGCAAAGGGTTGATTTTTCGTTGACATATTTGCGATAAATTGATAACATATTAAGGCTTGTAGTATTGATACAGGTTTTTTATTCTATGGATTTTTTCAGGAGTTTAAAATGACGGACGAATTGGTAAGTCTTATCAAGTCCTCCGACAAAGTTGTCGGTACGAAACAAGTTATCAAGGCAATTATGGACGGCACGCTCAGGTGTGTGATTGTGTCGGACGATGCCGACGGATATATGGTTGACAAGGTCGAAAAGGCCGCGAAGAGCGCAAACGTAAAAGTGTATCACACTGCGAGTATGGTTGAACTCGGCAAGGTTTGCGGCATCGAAGTGGCGGCGCTTACGGCCGGAATCAAGAAGTAGATTCGTCCCCGGGCACGGGATACATGCGTTTGAGTTTATCCTTCGGGTTGCTGGACAAGCTCATCCGATTTTATTCTTCAAGGAGGTAACATAATGCCAACAATCAATCAATTAATCAGACACGGCAGGGAACGTCAAACCAAAAAGACCACGACTCCTATCATGGGTGCATGCCCGCAGAAAAGAGGCGTTTGTTTGTCCGTAACCACGACTTCCCCTAAAAAACCTAACTCCGCGCTTCGTAAAATCGCAAGGGTTCGCCTTGTGAACGGTATGGAAGGTACGGTGTATATCCCGGGTGAAGGTCACAACCTTCAAGAGCACAGTGTCGTATTAATTCGTGGCGGACGTGTCAGAGACTTGCCGGGTGTGCGTTATCACATCATTCGCGGAACTTTGGATACCGCAGGTATTCCTAAACGCAGACAGGCTCGTTCCAAATATGGCACCAAGAGGCCTAAATAACAAATTCGGATGAAAACCCACAATTAGAAAATCAGGAGGTAAACTAATATGCCAAGAAGAAGTGGCGTGCCAAAACGCGATGTTCTGCCTGATCCGGTTTACAACAGCAAGGTCGTGACCAAATTGGTCAATCAGATCATGTATGACGGTAAAAGAGGAACGGCTCAACAAATCGTTTACGGCGCATTTGATATAATGCAACAAAAACTTAACGTTGACGCAATGGAAGCCTTCACCAAGGCTTTGGAAAACATTATGCCTGTGTTGGAAGTTAAAGCTCGTCGTGTAGGCGGCTCTACTTACCAAGTACCGCTGGAGATCCGTCCGGACAGAAGACAGACTCTGGGTATCCGTTGGTTGGTTCTGTTCGCTCGCAAACGCGGTGAAAAGACCATGGCCGAAAGACTCGCAGGCGAACTTTGCGACGCTTACAACAACGCAGGCGGCGCAGTCAAGAAACGCGAAGATACGCACCGTATGGCAGAAGCCAACAAGGCGTTTGCGCATTTCCGCTGGTAACAAGCTGTTATTGATAGGGGGTCATAAGCAGCAGGAGATTCGATATGAGAAATATTAAATTGGAAAACATGCGAAACATCGGCATTATGGCCCACATCGACGCCGGTAAAACAACAACTTCCGAACGTATTTTGTACTATACGGGAAGGACTCACAAACTCGGAGAGGTTCACGAAGGCGCGGCCACCATGGACTGGATGGAGCAGGAACAGGAAAGAGGTATAACCATCACTTCCGCCGCAACCACCACCTACTGGAAAGGCCACATGATAAACCTCATCGACACTCCGGGACACGTCGACTTCACCGTCGAGGTGGAAAGAAGTCTGAGGATTCTGGACGGAGCAGTAGCGCTGTTTTGCGCAAAAGGCGGCGTGGAACCGCAATCCGAAACCGTATGGCGTCAGGCCGACAAATATCACGTTCCTCGCCTTGCGTTCGTCAACAAGATGGACATCAAGGGAGCAAACTTTTTCAACGCCGTCGAAATGATGCGCGAAAGGCTGAAAGCCAACGCAGTGCCTATTGAACTTCCTATCGGCAAAGAAGAGGAGTTCAAGGGCGTCATCGATCTGGTGGAAGACAAGGCCGTCATCTACAAGGACGACCTCGGAAAAGAGTTCGAAGTGATCGAAGTTCCGGCAGAGTTCAAGGAATCCGCCGAAGAAGCCAGAACGGAGCTTATCGAAGCCGTTTCGGACTTTGACGACGACATCGCCATGAAATATCTGGAAGGCGAATACGTTTCCGCCGAAGAGCTGAGGCCCGCAATCAGAAAGGCGACCATAGCTCTCAAAATGACTCCGGTGCTTTGCGGAAGCAGTTATCGTAACAAGGGCGTACAAAGCCTGTTGGACGCGATAGTGGCTTACCTGCCGTCCCCAGTGGACGTTCCGAGCATCGAAGGCAAAAATCCTAAGACGGACAAAACAGAATTCAGAAAATCTTCCGACAGCGAACCTGCATCGGTGCTGCTGTTCAAGATTATGACCGATCCGTACGTCGGAAAGCTCGCCTTCGTCAGAATTTACAGCGGCAAAATCACCACCGGCAGCTATATCTACAACGCAAACAAAGACAAAAAAGAACGTATCGGCAGGCTCCTCAGAATGCACGCCAACAATCGTCAGGACATCGAAGAGGCTTACGCGGGCGACATCGTCGCAATCGTCGGTCTGAAGGATTCCACCACGGGCGACACGCTGTGCGATCAGGCGCATCCGATTATTCTGGAAAGCATGGTTTTCCCTGAACCGGTTATAAGGGTGGCTATCGAGCCTAAAACCAAAGCCGGACAGGAAAAAATGGGCATAGCCCTCCAGAAGCTTTCCGAAGAAGACCCGACCTTCAAGGCTTACACCGACAAGGAAACGGGGCAAACCATCATCGCAGGCATGGGCGAATTGCACCTCGAAATCATCGTGGACAGAATGATGAGGGAATTTAAGGTCGAAGCAAACGTCGGCAAACCGCAGGTTGCTTACCGCGAAACCATCACCAAGTCCTCCAAGAAAGAAGGCAAGTTCGTTCGTCAGTCCGGCGGTAAAGGTCAGTACGGCGACGCAGTTATCATTCTCGAACCTCAGGAGGCCGGCAAAGGCTACGAGTTCGTGGACGAAACGGTGGGCGGAGCGATTCCGAAAGAATATATTCCGGCGGTCAACGCAGGTATTCAGGAAGCGGCTCTCTCGGGCGTTCTGGCAGGTTACGAGATGGTGGACTTCAAGGCAAGGCTTGTCGACGGCAGCTATCACGAAGTCGACAGCTCGGAAATGGCCTTCAAAATTGCAGGCTCCATGGCGTTCAAAGAAGCGGCCAGAAGCGCAGATCCGGTACTTCTTGAACCGATTATGAAGGTTGAAGTGATAACTCCGGACGAATACATGGGCGACGTCGTCGCAAGTGTAGTCGGCAGACGCGGCGCAATCAAGGGCATGGAAATGCGAAACGGAATGCAAGTCATCGACGCGGAATGTCCGCTTTCCGAAATGTTCGGATATGCAACCGGGCTTCGCAGTTCGACGCAGGGCAGAGCTTCGTTCAATATGCAATTCAGCCACTACGCCGAAGTTCCTAAATCCGTGGCAGAAAAAGTCGTGGGCAAAAAATAGCCCCTAAAACCTAATAATAATGCGCACACGCGCGTTAGTATAAAAACAAAAAAATAAAAAGTATCAGAATTTGTAGGAGGATTCAAACAATGGCAAAAGCTAAATTTGAAAGAACAAAACCGCACGTTAACATCGGCACTATCGGCCACGTTGACCATGGTAAGACCACCCTTACTGCTGCAATCACCATGTATTGCGCATCCCAGGGTAAAGCAAAAATCATGAAATACGACGAAATCGACAAAGCTCCGGAAGAGAAAGCTCGTGGTATCACGATCAACACCGCTCACGTCGAATATGAAACCGAAACCCGTCACTACGCTCACGTTGACTGCCCGGGACACGCCGACTATGTTAAAAACATGATCACCGGCGCTGCTCAGATGGACGGCGCAATCCTCGTCGTTGCAGCTTCCGACGGCCCGATGCCACAAACTCGTGAACACATCCTGCTTGCTCGTCAGGTTGGCGTTCCTTACATCGTTGTATTCCTTAACAAATGCGACCAAGTTGACGACGAAGAACTTTTGGAACTCGTCGAAATGGAAGTTCGCGAACTCTTGAACGACTATGACTTCCCTGGCGATGATACTCCTATCATCCGTGGTTCCGCACTCCTCGCAATGCAGGCTGGCCTCAGAGGCGATTTCGCTTGCAAAGAATGGGATTGCATCCGTGAATTGCTCGCAGCAGTCGACTCTTACATTCCGGCTCCTGAACGCGACACCGACAAACCGTTCCTTATGCCGGTTGAAGACGTCTTCACCATCACCGGACGTGGCACCGTTGCTACCGGCCGTGTTGAACGTGGCGTTTTGAAACTCTCCGACGCTGTCGAAATCGTTGGTCTCAGCGACGAAATCAAAAAGACCGTTGTTACCGGTATCGAAATGTTCCGCAAACTTTTGGACGACGCTCAAGCAGGCGACAACATCGGCGCATTGCTCCGTGGTATTCAACGTACCGAAATCGAACGTGGCCAAGTTCTTGCTAAACCGGGCAGCATTCATCCACACACTCACTTCACCTCTCAGGTTTACGTCCTGACCAAAGATGAAGGTGGCCGTCATACTCCGTTCTTTGACGGATATCGTCCGCAATTCTATTTCCGTACCACCGACGTTACCGGCAACATCAAACTCCCGCAAGGCGTTGAAATGGTTATGCCTGGTGACCACATCGATATGGAAATCACCCTCATCACCCCGATCGCTATCGAAGAAGGTCTCCGCTTCGCTATTCGTGAAGGCGGCCGTACCGTTGGCTCGGGCGTTGTAGCTAAAATTCTTGGCTAATAACGAAAGGGTAAAAAAGTCCTAACAAATTCAATGAATAAATATACGTTTCGCGCGATATGCCTTCGGGCATACGCGCGGGGGACGTATTATCGTTGAAAACAACCGAATACGAAAATTTAAGGTATAACCCCGTTATACCGGTGTTTTTGTGGCAATTTTGTTTGACGAACAGGCAAAATTGTGATATAGTATAAAAGCACTCTCGAAGGGGTGTAATTTTTTTGGAGGTGTTTTGTATGGCTGCTAAAAATATGGCAAGAGTGAGAATCACTTTAGCATGCACCGAATGCAAACAACGTAACTACAACACTTATAAGAATAAAAAGAACACTGCAGACAGACTGGAACTCAACAAATATTGCCGTTTCTGCAAAAAAACTACCGTTCACAAAGAAACGAAGTAATCGGAGGGTTTTATGGCTAAAAATTCGCCTAAAACAAATGACGAAGCGCTTGCTAACAATGATAAGCAAGTCAAAAAAGATTCCAAAAAGAGCGGCGTACAAGCTCAGAAAAAGCCTAACATTTTCAAACGCTTCGCCCGTCTTTGCAAGGAAATAGTTTCCGAACTGAAAAAAGTTACCTGGCCGACAGGAAAAGAGACAACGAAGTCCACGGGCATCGTTATCGTCGTTGTGCTTATTTTCTTCCTTGTGCTTTTGGGAATCGACAGCGGATTGACCGCGCTTTATAATCTTCTTGTTTCCTAATCGGAAAAAAGAAGCTCTTTAACGTACAGTAAACAGGAGACTTATGGAAAATAAAGACCAAGCAAAATGGTATATAATCCACACAAACTCCGGATACGAGAAAATTGTGGAAGACAGTCTGAAAAGGATGATCGAAAACAACAACTTGCAGGACTACATTTTCGACGTTAAAATTCCTATGGAAGAAGAAGTCGTCGAAAAGAACGGCAAGAAAAAAGTTGTCGAGCGCAAAAAGTTTCCGTGCTACGTCTTTTTGAAGATGATCTACACCAACCATATTTGGTTCATGGTGACGCAGACTCGCGGCGTAACGGGATTCGTTGGTCCTACGGGCCATCCGCTTCCTATTTCCGACGAAGAAGTGAGAGTTAACGGACTGGAAGACTCGGTCGATCTTGAAAATTTCGACATCAAAGTGGGCGACAACGTCCACGTCATTTCGGGTGCGCTGAAAGACTTTGCCGGCGAGGTGGAGGAAATCAACGTGCGTACGCAAAAACTTAAAGTCAGAGTGTCTATGTTTGGTCGTCCGACCTCTGTGGAACTCGATTTCACTCAGGTGGAAAAACTTAATCTGGCTAATTAGTGGCAAAATTTGCCCTTTTTATAGAAGTGGGAGAGGCGCAAATCTTTTATACGCTTCATTAAAACCACAGTTGGAGGTATTTTACTATGGCTAAGAAAATCAATGCTATCGTTAAATTGCAACTGCCTGCGGGCAAAGCAACTCCGGGTCCTCCGGTAGGCTCCACCCTCGGTCCTCACGGTATCAACATTCCGGGATTCACCAAGGAATTTAACGAAAAAACAGCCAAAAACGCCGGTCTTATCATCCCGGTAGTGATCACCATTTACGCTGACCGCAGCTTCAGCTTCATTCTGAAGACTCCGCCTGCACCGGTCCTCATCAAAAAGGCCTGCGGCATCGAAAGCGGTTCGGGTGTTCCTAACAAAAACAAAGTTGCAAAAATCACCAGAGCTCAGCTCAAAGAAATCGCTGAACTCAAAATGCCTGACCTCAACGCAGGAAGCATTGAAACGGCTATATCTATGATAGCAGGTACTGCCCGCAGCATGGGTGTCGTAGTGGAGGATTAGTATTATGTTTAAAAGTAAAAACTATGTAGATTCTCAAAAACTCATCGAAAGCGGCAAACAGTACGAAATCGACGAAGCTTGCAAGCTCGTTTGCGAAACCGCAAAGGCTAAATTCGACGAAACCATCGAATTGCACGTCAAACTGGGCGTCGATCCTCGTCACGCAGATCAACAGGTTCGTGGTGTGTGCGTTCTTCCTAACGGAACCGGTAAAACCGTTCGCGTTTTGGTTATCGCAAAAGGCGCCAAAGCAGACGAAGCAACCGCAGCAGGCGCAGATTTCGTCGGCGCAGAAGACATGATCGCAAAAATTCAGCAGGAAGGTTGGTTCGGATTCGACGTCTGCGTCACCACTCCTGACATGATGGGCCTCGTAGGTCGTTTGGGTAAAGTTTTGGGCCCTAAAGGCTTGATGCCAAACCCGAAATCCGGCACCGTTACCATGGACATCACCAAGGCTTTGCACGACATCAAAGCAGGTAAAGTCGAATACCGCGTTGACAAAACCAGTATCGTTCACGTTCCTGTAGGCAAAAAATCCTTCGGCCCTGAAAAGCTTGCCGAGAACCTTAACACCGTTATGGAAGCTCTCGTAAAAGCTAAACCGGCAGCTGCAAAAGGCACCTACCTCAGAAGCATCTATCTCGCTTCCACCATGGGCCCGAGCATCAAGGTGAACTACAAACAAAACTAACTTTTTATCTTCAGTTTCTGCAAATATTTTCGGCCTACGGCTGCAAAATATTTGACAGAAATCGGATAATTTGCTAAAATCTTTATGTTGAATATCCAAAGACAGTAAGCGACATCAGTCATAATATCCCAGCTTACCGAGGAAACGACTTTATAAGAGATTTTGTCTCGCCGTTTCCGCTTGGATTCGGCGATTTTTTATGAAACTTACCCTTCGGGGCACCTAATACTGAAAGGAGGACGACTTAATTGGCATCTAAATCCGTTTTGGAACAAAAAGAACAAATAGTTGAAGGCATCAAAGCCAAAATCAACGCGGCATCTTCTATCGTGTTGGTCGACTATAAAGGTCTTACGGTTGCTCAGGACACTGAAATGCGCAAAAAATTCCGTGAAAGCGGCGTTGACTATCAGGTTCTCAAAAATCGTTTGGTCAAAATTGCATTCAACGAACTCGGCTACACTCAATTTGACGAAGCTTTGAACGGCCCTACCGCCGTTGCGTTCGGTTCCACCGACATCGCGGCTCCTGCAAAAATTGCAGTTGACAGCGTAAAAGCTTACAACAAAATGGCAGTCAAATGCGGCTACGTAGACGGCACTTTCCTGAATGAAGACGGCGTTAAAGAACTCGCTGCTATCCCATCCAGAGAAGTTTTGCTTGCGAAAATGCTGGGCAGCATGCTTGCTCCTATTTCCAAGCTCGCTTATGTGCTTGACGCAATCAAAGAACAAAAAGGCGGCGCAACCGAAGCCGCTGCAGAATAGTTTTTCTATTCAAACAACCTATTATTAAGAAATTTTTATCATTTATTTGGAGGAAACAAAAATGGCAGATATCGCAAAATTGATGGAAGAAATCAAAGGTATGACAGTTATCGAACTTTCCAACTTCGTTAAAGCGTTGGAAGAAGAATTTGGCGTAAGCGCTGCTGCTCCTGTGGCTGCCGGTGCTGCTGCCGGTGCTGCTGAAGCTGCTCCTGCAGAAGAAAAAACCGAATTCGACGTTATCCTTAAGGAAGTCGGCGCAAACAAAATCGCCGTTATCAAAGCTGTTCGTGAAGCTACCGGTTTGGGTCTTGCTGAATCCAAAGCTGTTGTTGAAGGCGCTCCTAAAGCAATCAAAGAAGGCATTGCTAAAGATCTTGCTGAACAACTCGCTGAAAAATTCAAAGCTGCCGGCGCAACCGTCGAAATCAAATAGTTTCAGCTATCGTAAAACCGTCCCGTATATCGGGACGGTTTTTTTGTTGCTCTTGTCAATGAGTGTCTATCCGACACAATACAATCGTTTATTTTTGTAAAAATGCGAGTATTATTCGGCATTTTGACACAATGATTGCAAAATTGACACTATTTGCTTCTGGTTTGGCATTTGGTTTTTAAGAGTCCGTCGTCAACCACTATGTGGTCGGCAAAGCAAAGCATGCCGCGGTTATATTTGCAGTCGCACGATTCGCAATGCACGGCGGTTTCGTTGCTGTCCAGTATGCCGAAGTCCTCGCCGGCTTCGATGTCGGCAAAGGTTTGCTCCAACATTCCCCCCGAGCGCTTGGACTTGGTTTTGCATACGCCGCTTGGGGAAATGGACACCATTCCCGCCAGACATCTCGACTTTACGCAGTATTCGCAGTTTTCGGTATGACAAATAAGATTTTCCATAGTTACCTCCTTTTTTGATAGTGTTCCCGAATTTACGGCTTTTATCACCAAAGACTTGAAGAATGACGAGAAATGTGCTAAAATGTATGAGAGAAATATGCGGAGGTATTGAAAAATGAAAGTAATTCTCCTTAAAGACGTTAAAAGCCAGGGCAAAAAAGGCGACGTCATCGAAATCAGCGACGGCTACGCCAGAAACTTTATAATCAAAAACGGCTTGGGCATACAAGCAACCGCCGGCGCTTTGAACGAAGCAAATCAGAAAAAAGCGGCCAAGCAGAAACGTCAGGCCGAAGAAAAACACGAGGCCGAAGAGCTTGCAAAAAAGCTTAAGGGGCAAGTCGTCGAAGTTAAGGCAAAATGCGGCGACGGAAAAATGTACGGCAGCGTTACCACGCAGCACATAGCCGACGCTCTCAAGGAAAAGGGCCTCGACGTGGACAAAAAGAAACTGGTTCTTAAGGATAACGTCAGAGAACTGGGCAAATTCCCTGTGGAAGCCAAACTTTACGCGGGAGTAAGCGTCAAGTTCGAAATCGAGGTCGTGAAAGCCTGATGATTAGAGAAGGCGAAAGGCTCGACGACCTGGAGGTTAACGGCCTTAAACTTATTCAAAATCCGAAGCTTTATTGCTTTACGTCGGATTCGGTGCTTCTTGCAAACACGGCGAAGGTCAAACGGAAAGACAAGGTTCTGGACCTTTGTTCGGGGAGCGGAATAGTGGGCATACTTATTGCGTCCAAGCAGGGCGCAAAATCCGTGGACCTCGTGGAAATTCAGCCCGAGATGGCAAATTTGGCCGAAAGAAACGTCAAACTCAACAATCTCGAAGACGTAGTCAAAGTTTACGAAATTTCCGTTCAAGAGGCCGCTGACGCCCTCGGATGCGAAAAATACGACGTCGTGGTGTGCAATCCGCCGTATCAGAAGGCGGGGACCGGAAAAACGGCTGAAAACGAGCAGATAGCCGTCTGTAAAACCGAGCTTAAACTGACATTTTTTGAGCTTGCGGAAGCGGTCAGAAAATTGTTGAAATTCGGCGGAAAGTTCTATTTTATTCACAACGCCGAAAGGACGGCCGAGCTTATAGCGGCACTGCACGCAAATTCGCTTCAAACCAAAAAAATCACGTTGGTGAAGCCAAAGGCTTCAAAAGAGCCCGACACCGTGATTATCGAAGCCGTAAAAGGCGGCAAATGCGGCGTGAAATTCGATTTTCTGACAGTTTTCGACGAAAACGGAAACTACACCGACAGGGTGAAAAAATTGTATTCTAAGGATTGATATGGCAGGAACGCTTTACATCGTCGGCACGCCGATCGGAAACTTAAAAGACATAACCTACAGAGCGGTCGAAACGCTGAAAAGCGTCGATATCATCGCTTGCGAGGACACCAGACACAGCCGCACGCTTTTGGACGCGTACGGCATTTCCGCGCCCCTCGTAAGCTATTACAAGCAAAAGGAAAGGGAAGGCAGCGAGCAGCTGGTCAAAAAACTTTTGGACGGCAAAAACGTTGCGCTTATCACCGATGCGGGCATGCCGGCCATTTCCGATCCCGGCGCGATACTTGTGTCCGAAGCGCGAAACAGCGGCGTTACGGTCACCGTAGTACCTGGGCCTACGGCCGTTGCCAGCGCAATGGCGCTCAGCGGTTATCTCGGCAGCGGTTTTACGTTTTTGGGGTTTTTGCCTGAAAAACGTAAGGATAAAGTGGCTGTTTTGTCAGAACAAAAAAACAATCCGCTTGCTTTGGTGTTTTACGTTTCCCCGCACGATCTATATTCGCAGGCCGAATTTTTGTATTCGGAGCTTGGCGACAGAAAGGTCTGGGCGGTTAAGGAAATAACCAAAATGTTCGAAAGAGTCACCGAAACCACTTTGGGAGCATTCGACGTCGGCGAAGCGAAGGGCGAATACGTTCTTATCGTCGAAGGCGCGACGAAAGAGAAGGATTTTTCTGGATTATCGATTTCGGAGCACGTCAAAAACCTTATGGACGGCGGACTTTCCAAAAAAGACGCCATAAAAAAGGTGGCGGCAGACAGAAATCTGCCGAAAAACGACGTGTATCAGCAGGCGCTCGATTTATAAATAAGACAAAAAACGGCATAAACGGTTGTGTTTGCCGTTTTTTTTCGGTTTTTTTTCGCCGTAGATAAATTAGGATATACTTAATAAATCTATCGGGCGGTGCAAAATGCGAAATATAGGGGAACTTGCGGTTTCGAAAATAAAAGAAAACAACCTCGGCGGCGTGGTTTCGGTGCTATGCGACGTCGGCGAAGAGCAGGCTGCCGGCGAAGTCGTAAAATGGTTGTCGCAGTCGAATTTTACCGTAAAAAATCAAAATTCGGCCGTGCAGAAGGACTTGGACGACGTAAAAGAGCTTGCCGAAAGGCTGGAAGCCGTGAGGCTTATAGTTGCCGTCGGAGGCGAGAAGGCCGTTATGGCGGCAAAAAGCGTTGCAAAATTTACGGGAGCGGCGACCATCGCGATAGTTACGGTCGTTGACGGGGAAGGAATATTCGACGAATATGCGGTGTTTCCAAGGAAAAATCAGCAGATTAGAGTGCCGAAGCCGACCGCCGTCGCCGTGTACGATGGAGCAAAATGCTTGCCCGAAAAATGCTATGGCAGGTTGTTCTACCGCGCTATGCGCCTGATAGACAAGGCCTTTTTGCAAATTTCAGACGGTTTGCCGCCTGAAACCGAGTTGTTTTTTGAGCTTATGAAGTTCTTTTCCGAACCAGCAAAGACAGAGGATTTTGTGGCCGCGCTGCAAAAGGTGGCGGCTGACGACTATTTTCCGAGCTTTGCCGTTCCGAGCTATCTGACCGCAAAAGAGGGCACCGAGTTTTCCGAAAGCTGTTTTTTGTCGGCGGCTATGATGCTTGTCGTTTACAGAAACTACCTCGAAAAACCGTTTATCGACCTTTTGCCGCCTCCCGATTTCACAAAAAGCTTCAAGTTGCTTGATAAAAACGCGCAATGGGATTATAATATAAATCTGTCGGAGAGTGAATTTGCGTCTATAGACGACTTTTTGAAGCGCAAGTTCGTTTTGTCGGAATATGCGGCGGATCTACTGAATATGGCGCAAAAAATCGACTTAGAGGGCATAGCGAAAAAGTGGAAACGAAGCTTCAAGGACGCAGGCTTTCATCTCTCTAAAAGCCCTCGCGGAAAAATTCTGGTGGGGGACCTCAGCGTAGCTTCGGCCTTGGACGGAGGGCTGCTGCTGCACGTGAAGCAATCCGGATTTTTTGAAAATAACATCTGAAATAGCAAGGAGTACTTATGAAGAACATCAAGGAAGTCGAACTGTTTTTGTTTGATATGGACGGCACGGTTTACATCGGCGACAGAGAAATTGAGGGCAGCTTCGACGCTTTAAGGGAGCTGAAAAAACTTGGGAAAAAGGTTTGCTTTTTCACCAACAATTCAAGCCGCGCAGCAAGCGACTACGTTGCAAGATTGCACAAAATGGGGTATGAAGCGACCGAAAACGACATTTATACGTCAAGTATGGTGACTTGCGAATATATCCGTGACCACTATCGGGGCAAAACGGTGTATCTTTTGGGGAACTTAAAGCTTGCCGCCGAATTCGAAAAATACGGCATAAAGCTGGTGGACGAAAACCCCGATCTTCTGGTGCTCGGCTTCGACACGTCTCTGACGTACGACAGGCTGTATAAGTTCTGCATTTTCCTCAAGGAAGGGAAGCCGTACATCGTCACGCACCCCGACATGGTGTGCCCTGCCGAGCCTGCCGATATGCCTGACATCGGAGCCATGATGCTGATGATCGAGGCCACGACGGGAAGGCGTCCCGACATCGTTATGGGCAAGCCCGAAACTCCTGCCGGCGACGGCGTGAAAAAACGTTTCGGCCTTCCTGCCGAAAAAATAGCAATGGTGGGCGACAGACTTTATACGGATATCGCTTTCGGCGTAAACAACGGGTTTGTTTCGGTGTTGGTGTACTCGGGCGAAACGACGCCGGAAATGCACGAAAAAAGCGACATAAAAGCCGATTACGCGCTCGGCGCGGTGAGAGAAATCCCGTCGCTTCTGAAATAGAATTTGAAATAGAATATAAAAGCAAAACTATTGCGCAGGTAAAAGCCTGCGCTTTTTTTGTATAAAAAACCGAACGCCCGGCAAAAATCTAAGCATGAAATGGTTGATAGTGCTGATGCTTATAGCCGCGGTTTTTGTCTGCGGACTTTCGGACGGGGGCTTTTTCGATAAGCTCCCCGAAGGCTATGAAAAAGAATATTACGGCGAAGAAGGCGAGCGCCGCGCCTTTGAAGTTCTGGGAAAGACCTTTTACGTTTCGACCGAAGCGAAAGGAAAAACTTCGGTGGAGGCCGCGGTGTATAAGGGAGAATTCCGCCCGAAAAAAGAAGAAGTGGCAAAAATTTTTCGCGCAGCCAAAATCATGACGGAAACCGGCGAAGGATATATTATAACTTACTATTATACTCCTAAATTAAAAAACCGAATTGAAGACGGCAGCGCGTTCAACCTGGTGATCGTCGAGACAGACGAAAAAACGGTGGTGGCAAACGGAATTTATCCCGGAAGTTTTTGAAAACAGGTATAAAAGGAAAAATATCGGTGAATAATTCAATCATAAATCGGAGGTAACACTTAATGAACAAATTAAAAACAGCATTCACAAAAGTAGGAAAATTTTTGAAGAAAAACGTATATTATGTACTTATTTTCTGCTGCCTGGCAGCTATCGGAACCATGGTTGCGGTAACTGTTGCGGAAAACGACAAGCAGGCAAACGTCAACAACCCGGGCACCGTTACGCCGCAGCCGGATAATCCGACTCCGGACAAGCCGTCCACCCCGGACAACCCGACTCCGGACAAGCCGACGCCTGACAAACCTATCGAACCCGAAAAAATCGTGTTCGTTTGCCCGACTTCCAATTACACGCTCGGCGAAGGCTATTCGATGGATATGCTGGTCTGGAACGCCACGCTTCGTCAATATCAGACTCACAGCGGCATCGACTTTCTGACCGAAAAGGCCGAAGACGTTCGTTGTGCTTATGACGGAACGGTGGAAAGCGTCGCAACAGACAGTTTAAACGGCACAACCGTAACGATAAAACACAAAGACGGTTTGGTTACCATTTACGGCTCTTTGGACGGCGTAACCGTCAAAAAAGGCCAGGCAGTCAAATCCGGCGACGTTATCGGCAAAACCTCTGCCAGCAAAATGAGCGAATCTTTGAGCGGCAATCATCTGCATTTCGAAGTCAAGCAAAACGGCGAGCATATCGATCCGTACACCTATCTGCCGCAAGCGGATAAATAAAAAAGTCATCTTTAATACCCCCTTAGAATATAGCGGAAAACGGCGCCCGAACGGACGTCGTTTTTCCGTTTGCGCTCTTTATTTTGCGGCAGGGAACTTGAACCGTGGTTTTTGATTGACAAAACGGGGCAAAACGGCGTATAATTTTTACATCAAATTTCGGGAATTCAAATGACAAAAAGCACTTCCGTCGGTTTGTACCGATACATGAGAGAATATTCGGAAAAATGCGACTGTCCGGCGCTGATTTTCGGGGACAGGGTTTTGTCATATTCGGAATTTTTCTCGGAAATCGACAGAGTGGCTGGGTTTTTGTCGGCAAAAGGCATAAAAAAGGGCGACGTGGTTTGCGTTTGCCTCAGGAATATGCCGCAAATTGCCGTAGCCGTTTATGCGGTCAACAAAGCGGGAGCCACGGCGAACATGGTCCACGCGATGAACACGCCTCTCGGCCTCAGAAAGCTTATGGAGCAGACCAAAAGCAAGGCGCTTTTTATTGAGGATATTTTTTACGAAGGTTATGCGCCGTACTTGCCTGAAAACGTCGTTACGGTGGTTTGCAACGTGAACGATTACGCGGGCAAAAAAGAGGGAAGGCCGTCCGTTTGCACGGCCGAATTTGACAAAAACGGCAAAAAATGCTATGCTTTTACCGAGATTGACGGCGAAGAGCCGCACTTTGAAGAAACGGTTTTTGGGGACGACGTCTGCTGCTATATGCACAGCGGCGGCACCACCGGCGAACCGAAAACCGTTGAGCTTACCAACCGAAATTTCAACGAAATGGTTTTGGCGGCAGAAGGCACGGTGGGCAAATTTTTTAACACAGAAAACGAAGTGGCCTACACGGTTTTGCCGATGTTTCACGGATTCGGGCTGGGGTTCGGGCTGCATACGATGATGTGCATGCGTTGCGCGCTTATCATGGTTGCCAGTTTCGATTCGGCGGAAGTAGGCAAATTGATTGAAAAATATAAGGTAACGCTGCTTACCGGCGTGCCGATGATGTACAAAAAGCTTGCAGCGGACGAAAGCTTCAAAAAAGCCGACCTTTCCACGGTGAGGCAGGCGTACTGTGGCGGCGATTCGCTGGACGAGGCGACCATAAACGGCATAAACGCGGCGTTTGAAAAAGGCGGAAGCGAGTGCAGAATCTGTGAAGGCTACGGCCTGACGGAAGCCGTGTCGGTGGTCACCACCAACAGACCTGACAACATAAAAAACGGCACTATCGGGGTTGTTATCGACGGCGCGAAAGCGGGCATTTTCGACGAGGACTATCGGCCCGTAAAAAACGGCGAAATCGGGGAAATCTGCATGTCGGGCAAAACGCTTATGAAAGGATATTTCGACGACGCGGAAACAACCGCTTCCGTCATATTCGATGGTTCAGACGGCGAAAAGTGGCTGAAAACCGGCGATTTGGGCAGTATGGACAACGACGGATTTATTACGTTCAAGGGCAGAAAGAAGAGAATGATCGTCATTTCGGGCTTCAACGTGTTCCCTGTCGAAATCGAAAAATCGGCGAAGGAAATCGGTTTCGTTCGCGAAGCGTGCGCAGTGGAAGGATCGGAAAAAGGGAAGCCGTTCGTGGCGCTGTTCGTCGAAACCGACGAGGGTGAAAATCTGTCGGAAGAGAGGAAAGCGGAAATCGAGGAGCACCTTCAAAAATGGTTGCCGAAATGGTCGCTTCCGAAAAAAGTGCTCGGTGTGAAAAACATGCCGCGGACGGCGGTCGGCAAAATAGACGTGGGACGTTTGGAAAAAACGATAAAATAAAAATAGCGGCGGGGCTTTTGCCTTGCCGCTTTTTTGCGCAACAGGGCGTGTCGTCAAGAGCTTCCCCCTCATCACCGCAAGGCGGAGCTTCCCCCCAAGGGGAAGCCGGCAAGGGCGACAGAAACGGTTTTTTCATACAATATATTGACAAATGAAAAATTGTATGATAAAATTTAGATTGCCAAAGGTTCTAATTATATATTAAAAACGCATAGGCGTGCGCCTGCGATGTGGGCGCGTAAAGAAAAATTTATTCAAAACCAAAAAAAGAGGTCCTTTCCTGGAGATTCCTCGGCAGGCTCGGAAAACAGCGAAGTCAAGGTCCCCCCTCATCACCGCAAAGCGGAGCTTCTCCCCAAGGGGAAGCCAACGAAGGACGGAAGCGGTTTTGAAACATATGCGACCGACAGCCCTTAAGGCAGGGCAATCAAAAAATCGGAGGTAAACTTATGGTTTACTTGTTAAAATGGTTGATTTCGCTTATCACCCCACACACTCACGATAAAGAAGGTAAGCAAGGGAATTCTTTTATTGTTCGCAAGGCTCTGGGCAATAGGGTGTCTTTTTCCTCTCTCGCTTCTAAGAAAGGTTCTTCTCTTCTCCTCGTTGTTATGACTATGTCCGTTATCATCGTCATTTCTTCTTCCTTTATGCTCCTTTCCTTTAATACCGGCATCGGATCTATCTTCGCCTCCTCTCAACAAAAAGCCCAATTGTCTTGCCTCTCCGTCGCTGAGGGCCTGAAGGATGGCAATACGTTTGGTTCGATTGTCAATCAGTACAGCGGAGAATTGTCGGGCAATCAAACCGTCGAGTTTAACGTTAACGATTCGTCGCTTGACGGCAAAACCACCGTCAAGCTGGTGCCTACCGTTTCGGGCGGCAGCGTGAAATCGGTGAAGGTCACCGTCACGACGCACGTCGGCAGCAGCAAATACGAAGTCAAATTCACTCACACCATGAAAACCGACTCCGTGAGGGACGTGATAAACCAGGTCACCAACTCGATGTCGGTGTCGGGCGGCGGCAGCTTCTCGATGCAAACGGGCAAGGTTGAGGGCGACCTGGCCTTGGACGGCGACTATCTTTTGTCGCTCAACACTTGGAAAGAAATCAACGACAAAACCGACGGCCAGACCGGTTGGGTTATTTATCCGGGAACCGTTGACGGCAACGTGTACGTAAACGGCAGCTTGGTTTTGGGCTATAAAGGCGCAAGCACTCAAATTTGGAAAGAGGAGTGCATCGGCACTTCTGCAACGCGCCATTCGGACGTTATTCCTACAATCATAAAAGAAAATTTATATGTCAACGGCGACCTTATCATCAACGCTTGTGAAATCGAGGGCGACGTTTACGTTTCCGGCAACGTCCTCGTTAACGGACTTACTTCCACCATGCGCGGCACCGAAACCGACCAGGGCAGCGGAAGATATTATAAAGACGCAAACAACGCAGTTATCAAAGGCAACCTCTACGTGGGCGGCAGCTTGTACGTTACTTCGGGCAGTTTTTCAAGATATTTTCCTGAAAAAGAAAAGGTTGTCGGCGACTCCGGCAGCACGATCGACACGGAAGGCTATCGCTTCAAAGGCGACTTCCCGACGTTCCCGACGGCTGCACAGATTTACGGAAATCAGTCTGCAAGCGATTATTCCAACGCTCTGCTTTCCCTTTACAACAACACCATTTCCTCCAAATCCACAAATTCCAGCGGGGAATACGTTTTTACATATAACGGCGGTAAACAAGAAACTTTAAGCAAAGATTTTCTGAATTCGGGCGTAAGCTTTTCAGGAAAGGTTTGGACTCCTTATAAAGATAATAGAGTTTTCGATGGCAAATCGGACAAAAGTTTTGCTCAATTTGAACAACTGGGCGGAAAACTCGGAATAGTTTGTTACGCCAAAAATGCTATGCGAGTTAGGAAAGACGGCAACGTGGGGGAAAAATGCTTCAAAGAAGATACTGATTGGGATGAAAGAGCATATAACGTTTTGTTCCAACTGCTTACAAGTTACCATTGGAATGACGGCAAACATAAGGAAAGTAAACTTTCGCAAGAATCGTCTAAAGCAAGAGATGAAAACGCAACTTTGAGAAATTCGGTTTCCAAAGAGTACGAAAAATACAAACTGACCGCATCTTACGGCAATCTGAACAACGGTTCGGCAAACCTTTCCGAACAAACCTTTACCGTGTCCAAAAACGTTTACGTTCAGGGCAATGCATTCGTACAATTCAGCAACAAAAAACTCGGTAAAGAAACTTACATTCTCGGCGAACTGACTGCGTATTCCGTCGAAAGCATTTGCACGTCGAACGGCGGCGTTGTAAACGGTGTTACGACGGCGTTCAACAAGCTTTATGTCGGAAGCGTGGTAAACTATACTTTTTATACCAAAGCAATAATCGGTTCGATGGAGAACTATTACACAGCAAACATGGCGTTAAAAGCGACCGATCATGAGACGTCTTCGTTAGTACAGCACGTTTTGGATTGGAACTGGATTGGTGCCCAATCAAAAGTTTGCTCCGAACATAAAAAGGTGTTTGGCAAAGGTAAAAATTATGCCTTTTATTATGGATCGGGCACATTTTTCAGCTCAGGTGATTACGAAAATCACAGTGCAAATCAGCTGAATTATTCGTCTTATTTGACGACGTTCAAACTTACCGGCAAAGAAACCGCATACGATTCCAACCAACAGCTTTATATGCTGTTTAAGGCTTCTAATCTCGGCGGAACTGGCTCCGGCTCTGGTACGGAAGGATATTCCGTGGTAACCGGCATTATGTCCTATGGTTCCAATGCAACTTGGGGCAAAATCATCAACAGCGTTAACGGACAAACGGGGAGTATCGGAAGGGCAACTTTCGACGCATTGAGGCTTAACGAGGACGAAATGTACTCCGACGAATTCCTTAAAAACCACAACAGCTCCGCAGCCCTCAGAACCGAACAAAAGAGAGCCGAAGAAGTGGACACGGTGGCAGACGTCCTCAAAGAAATGGGCGTTTGGGGTTACAGCGCGGGAGAAGTTTCCGCCAAGAGCTTCCAGAACGCATATCAGGGCGGCGACGACAGCAACCCTCAAAAATATTTCTACAACAACCTTTCCAAAACCGGCAGCGATAAGGAATATAAGGCCGGCGACAACAAACTTAACGACCGTGGCGGCGTCAACTTCACGGGCGTTACTTCCGCAACTCAAATCAAATTCGGCCACACTTTGCAAAGGGCGATAAACGCCTCCAAAAACGGCACGATAACCGTAACGAGCAAGGGTTCCATCAAGCACCCGAGCGCAACCAGCGGCGATTTCTTCGGCAACTCCGACGCAAGGGACTGGAGGGTTTTGTATAAGGACAAATCGTCGTACAAAAATTCCCCTGTCGGCGCGCAAAACATTGAAAATTTAACAAAATACTTTGTTTACGGCGACGGTGGCCTTGGCGGCACGTTCTACGGAAGGCTTATCTTCTTGGGTGCCTACGACTACAACATGTTCCGTTCCAACAACTATTCTTCCTGCAGCAGAAGCGACGGCGAATCGACCAGACAAGCCAACTTCCTGCGCGACGTGAAAGAGGTTATGAGTTATCTCTACAATCCGTCGCTTGCGGGCGCAGACAGCGCAATGTGGGAAAAATACGGCAAGGAATATGCGGGTGTGTTCGGCTATGACGGTTCCGGAAACCTTTGCATTTATCTTATGCGTGACATTTACCTTGGCGGCGATTGCTATTACGGCTTCGGTAAGGACACCGCATCGGACGACGTTGACGGCGCGGGATTCAAAATGTTCCTCGACACCAGTTATCACAGCATAAACGTGTACTGGGGCAGCGACTTCAACGGTATGCTTAACTTCGACTCGAAGAGCTATATCGAAATAAGTCTTCTGTTCCCGCAACAGGGCAGCTTCAACGTTGCGTACATGTATTTGCTTCCGAACATTGCCTGGAGCAACAATCAATCCACCGGCTATTCTACAATGACCTATGATGAGAAAGTTGCCAACATAACGGACATTGTCAATTCGGAAGCACTAAAAGACGCTTCCGGAAAAGTCATAACCGACAATGACGGACAGACAATTTTCAAGAGCAAAAAGACCGGCAAGTACTATAAGTACAGCGTCAAATCTTACGCGGAAGCAAACACGGGTTCCAAAGACAGACCATTGTCGTCGAGCGATCCAGCGCTGAACATGAAATTCACGTATATTGTTCGCATGTGGGACAATTGTCGCATAAAAAATACGGCCGTCAGAAATTCCGACAAATCGTTGGTGGCGGCGGGCATACCGTTCGTTATGTGTGAAGGGCCTATGCTGTTTATGATGGGCCAGAACGGCGAAATGAGCGGCATAATCTATTCGCCGAACCCGTACAGCGTGTTCTACTGCGCGTCTGACACCGCATACGGAACTGCCGCTTCCGACCCTAACACCACCTTCTCGGGTGGCGCAATAGTGACGGGCAGAGTTATCGGAACCAGACACAACAACGGCAGATGGCAGTTCTTTGAGGACAGCGACAAATACGACATCGGCGAGCTTCTGACCAAGGCGCTCATCGAAGACCCTAACGGCATAGGCGACATCGACACCTCGGGCGGCACCAACACCGGTGGCAACTGGAGCGCCGGAAAATACGAAGAATAAGAGGCGAAATATGGCAAAAAACATATCCAAAATCAAAGGCAAAAAGGGCGTGACACTTGTGGAGTGTGTGGTTGCCATTGCCATTTTTGCCATAATGAGCCTGCTTGCCTACAGGGGTTTCACCACGGGTTTCAACAACATCAAAAAGGGTGAGGACAACGTGACGGCGGCAAACAACTCCACCGTGGCGTTTTCCCGCGCGAAGGCCGACAATCTGGCGGCGGGCAACTACAACTGCAAAAACAAAGGCTACGGCGTGCCGGGCACCTTGAAGGTGGAAAGCGGCACCATGGCTCTGACCGACGGCAAAGCCGTTCAGGGCTACTGGTACACCTACACCGAAAACGGATATACATTCCGAAGCTTCGTTTCGGGCGATAATTGATATGAACGGATTTTTCAGAGCCCTTTGGCGGATAAAGAATAAAAAAGGCGTAACGCTGGTGGAGCTTATTATGGTTATGGCCATAATGGCGATACTCGGCGTTGCGGTTATGACGCTCACTACGTCCAGCCTCGGCATGTACAACAAGGGGCGCGACCTCATAACCAAAGAGGAGGTTGCCAAACTAACCATTGATTTCGTCAATCAGAAGCTTGAGAAGGTTACCGCCATAAACGTGGGCGGCACGGGCGGCCTCGGCACGGGGACGGGACGTATAACGGGGAAGAAGGTGCTCACCAACGGCAACACCAAAATATTCGGCGCCGACGAGGCTTCCGAAAAGGCCGTTTACGGCAAATACAGCGTGCACATAGTTTTCAAAGCGGCAAAAAGTTCGCCGACCGTTGAAAACTACGATATGTTTTACTACGTCGTTTACGTCTATGAAGACGGCGGCAACTGGCAGGACGGCTATTCGCAGCAGAACTATCCTACGCTTATCAACGGCCCCGAAATAACCGGTTCGGCCTCTGCGGAAAGAATATCCTATTCCACAACCTGATTTAATCGCAACAAAAAACCTCTCCCGAAAGAGAGGTTTTTTTGCGCCGATTTTCAGGGCGTTTGCGTTATCTGTGTTCGCCGAGGCAGAACACCGCCATCGTTCCCGGGCCGCTGTGCGCGCCGATAACGGGTTCGAGCATGTTTATAACGACGTCCTTGACTCGGACTTTCTCCTTTATCTTCTTTGCCAGAAATTCCGCTTCCTCCACGCAGTCGCCGTGGGAAATGAATATCACTTGCTCCTCAGGATTCACTATGCTTGTGGCGATTTGCTCGGCAAGCGTCAGAATGGATTTCTTTCTGCCGATAACCTTGCCCACCGGCACGAGGTGCCCGCTATTGTCCATGTGCATCATAGGTTTGACGCTGAGCGCCATGGCCAGAAGATATCCGCTGGCTTTCACCCTGCCGCCCTTGAAGAGGTGATACAGATCGTCCACCGTGAACCAATGGCAGCATTTGAGCTTGTTTTCCTCAAGCCAGTCGGCCACTTCCGCAAGCGATTTGCCTTGCTCCTTGAGCTCGCAGGCGTGATAGACGAGAAGGCCTTCGCCGAGAGCCGCGGACAAGCTGTCGACGACTCGGATAGTTCTGGAAGGATATTTTTCCGAAAGTTCGTCGGCAGCCATTTTGGCGGCGTTATACGTCGCGCTGAGTCCGCTTGAAAAAGCAACGCACAAAACGTCGTTGCCGCTTTGTAAGATTTGTTCGAAGCTCTCGCGAAAAGCGTCGGCGTTTGCGCACGACGTGCTGATTTTTTCGTGAGCGCGGAGTTTGTCGTAAAAAGGCTTGAGGTCGGTTTTCTGACCTTTGACGTAGCTTGGATATTCGCCGGTTTCGGTTATCACCATAAGAGGGACGACCGTCAGGTCGAAGCGTTCGATAAGTTCGTCCGTAAGGTTCGAGGACGAGTCGGTTACGATTTTATAATTCATATTGCACCTCTGATTATTTGTTACAAATTTATGATAAAGAACCAAGGGCGAAAAAATCAACCTACTGTGTCGTTTCACGTTCTATGGTTTTTTATGCGCCGTAGAAACGACAAAAATCGAACTCTACTCTCGGTAGAATGGCAAAATTCGGCCGAAAAAGGTTGCCTATAACATATATTTATGTTAAAATTTATTTGCATTTATTATTTTTGAAAAATACGTCAGCAAATTTGAGGTTCAGAATGGATAATCAAAACGAAATTTTGAAAAACACAATAGCCAAAAATCTGTCGGCTTATCGAAAAAAAGCGGGGCTTACTCAGTCGCAGCTTGCCGAGCTTCTAAGTTACAGCGACAAAGCCGTTTCCAAATGGGAACGCGGCGACGGGGTTCCGGATATTTTCGTTCTCAAAAAGACGGCGGACATTTTCGGCGTCAGCGTCGAAAGGCTTATTTCCGACGAAAGCGAACAAGTTTCCGAGCAGCCGGAAGAGCAGCCTGCCGAAAAGCAGCCCTATTTTAACAGAAAAAGGAAATTTATTATCAGCGCCATTTCCGTTCTCGTGGTCTGGATGATTGCGACGCTTGTCTTTTCCGCAATGGAAATGAAGGGCATCAAAAAGAACAACTGGCTCGCATTTATCTATGCCGTTCCCGTTTCCATGGTGGTGGCAATCTGTTTTTCAGGCGTTTGGGGGCGCGCGGCAGACGTCATGTTCACCGTTTCGGGGTTCGTGTGGTCGCTTGCCTTAAGCACGTTTCTGTCGGTTAAAATTGCCAACAAGTGGCTGATTTTCATCATTATGATCCCCGTTCAGGCAATCATCGTTTTAAGCTGCAATCTCGGCAAAAAGCCGCTTTTCAGAAAAAAACCTAAGCCTGCGGACGAAACTTCGTTTGCCGAGGAAGGAAATACTGATTCCAAAAACGACACGAGAGGAGAGAACTTATGATCACAAACAAAAAAATCGGCCGAATCGCAGACGCAACCGGCGCGGCGTTCGACGCGGCTTGGAACCTTAAATAGACAGAATAAACACGAAAAAATGCGGAAGACTTCTTCCGCATTTTTGATTTTTTCGTGGCAGTTTATCTGGAAGCTACGGCTTCTTTTTTCCTTGCGACGGAAACGTTGTCGCGTTTGACGTCGTCCAGCGATTTTATAGGGTGCGGCGCGGTTTGGAAGCGATAGTCTTTTCCTTCCGCTTTGATGTGCTTTTCGATGACATCGTGCGACGGCACCTTTTCAACGTCGGAGATCATGATGCGTTGCATATCGAAGAATTTTGCGTCGGACGGCAATTCGTTTACGTTCACCCAGTCTTCGCCTTTTCCTTGCAGATAGCTTTGCTTAAGCACCTCGCGGATATAGGAAACGTTGTCGCTCTTTTCAAAGGAAATAAGTCCCGGAAACACCTGATCGGGGATAACTTCCGCGGCTTCCTTTCTCTCGTAGTCCTTCAAAGCCTGCGCCGCAACGTGCAAGTGATTTACCTCGATTTCGTAGTGGCGTCCCCAGATCGATTTGACGTAAGGATCGGTTTCATCCATAAATAACGAATAATAAAGGTAACATTCGGTGTATTCGTGCATCAGCCAGCATTCAAGCCAGGACGTTGTCGGATCCATCAGACTTTCGTATTGCGTAACGTGCTGCTCCTCGATCATGGCGATTTCGGCGTAAAGTTTTCGGCCGAGGTCGCTGGTGTAAAAGCCTGCCTGATTCATATAGTAGTTCATGGTTTGCTGTTCGGCGGCCACGATGATGGAGGAGTCGAGCCTCGTCAGCGGGTTTGCCGAGCCGTAATCGGTTTTTCTTTTCACGTCGTCCCACGGGAAGCGATGTTCCGCAATCGTAGGCCTGCCCGGCATAATTTCGGTAAGTCCGCCCACCAGCTTTTTGGCTTCGATGCCGTGCTCAAGGTTCAGAAGATCGGCGTAACGATAGAGGTGATCGAAGTCCTCCAGAAGCGCAAAGTCCAAGGCTTGCTTGACGTAAGGGTTGGCTTCTCGGCGCGCGAAAACGGCGGTAAGCTCGACGGCAAGCTGTTCGTAGCCGATGGTGGTTTCCAGAACGGTTTCGCTTATAGGTTTTAAGCAGGAAATGCGTTTTTGCTGTTGCTGTTCGCTCTTTCTGACTTCGGCGATTTTGCGGCGAATGTCGTTGTCGGCGCAATGGCGCGCGAAATTATGCAAAAACCACTGGGCTTCGAATTCCGCGCCGTTTGCGAGAATGATTCTGATTTTCGTGAAAGGCGTCGTTTCGTGTTTGTTATAGGCTTTTGGATACATGTCGGACAGGCTGAAATAGGTGCCGTCGGACGAAATAGGTTGTTCCGCGAACGGATTTTTTTTGTTGTTCATAAACTCTCCTTTATTTTGATTTAACTATAGTATGTCCCGTAAAAAATTTTTCAAACCGTTGAAAAACGCGGCAGGGTTTGTTATAATTGAATTGTAAAGGAAAAGGGGGGTGTCGTTATGGGAGGAATCTTAGCTGTCGCCGCGGGGCAAATAACCGCGGAAACGATGGTGTTTATCGCGCTTACGGCGCTGTTCGTCGTGATGACGTTCGTCGGGATTTTTGCCATGAAGTCTGACAAGGAGAAGGCAAAAAAGGGCAAATGGCGCACGAAAGAGGCCACTTTGTTTCTCATTGCGTTTTTTATGGGCGGAGTGGGGACCACGATCGGCATGCAAAAATATCGCCACAAAACCAATCACCCGTATTTCAGGTACGGCATGCCCGCCCTCGCCGTTTTGAACGTGCTGACGCTGGTTGCGGCGGCGGTGCTTGCATTCAGATAACGACAAAATCGCCTGTTAAGGCGATTTTTTTTTGCTTTTTTCGCGGCCGCAGGCCCGAAACCGCCCTTTGAACGGGGGCGGTTTTTATATGGTTGACAAAAGAAGCCGTATGTAGTAAAATGAAAAAGATTGCACGTTATATTTTTGTTATACAATAAATATAAAGCAGTCAAATAACTTTTTTTTCCGCAGGCCATCGGGTCTTTAAGAGGCATTTTTATGGATGAAAACAAAAAATACTTAGGCAAAAAAGAGATATGGCTCTATTCCGTCGCGGCGCTCGGCCAAGGCATGATGTACGCCATAATGTCGGGATACATCACCGACTTCTATCTGCAGGTTTTGCACTTGCCGCTCGTGTTCGTGCTGGTTCTGACGTTCGTGTCCAGGTTCTGGGACGCGGTCAACGATCCTATCGTCGGAAGCATCGTCGACCGCCACACCACCAAATGGGGCAAATTCAAACCGTACGTTGCGTTTTCTGCCATCCCGATTTCGGTTTTGACGTTTTTGATGTTCTGTGATTGGGGCGGAGCGCTTGACATAAGGCTGCATCCGGAGATAGCGACCTTTACAATGGTTTACGCAGCCGTAACTTACGTTTTGTGGGACATGGCCTACACCGTCGGCGACGTTCCGTTCTGGAGCCTGCCTAACGTTATGACGCCGAATCCTGACGAAAGAGGGCAGCTTTTCAGCCTGTCCAGAACGATAAACAGCATCGGATCGGCAATACCTACGGTTCTTTTCGGCATATTGTTTGTGTTTGCCGGCAAGCTCGGCATAAGGAGCGACGGTACAAAATACGCCATCATCGTTACTTTCGTTTCGGTTGTCGGCTTGTCGCTTTATATGATAAGTTGTTTCGCCGTCAAGGAAAGGGTGCTTATCCCGAATATGCCGAAAGAGAAAAAGGATCCCAACGAACCGAGCGTTCTCAGGCGCTTGCTGCAATGCAGGCCGCTTATGCTCGTGGTTACGATGGGCATTCTGGCAAGCGGCAGATATCTTATGGGCGCAGCTTCGGTGCACGTTGCGAGGTATGCGTTTTTCGTCGGAAAAATAACCGAAGGCATGACGGCGGATCAAATTTCGGCCGAAGTCAGCAAGAGCATCGGCACCGTCAACACCATTCTGACGGGCTGCTCGGCAGTCGGTATGTTCGGCACAATGCTGGTGCTTCCGTATCTCTATAAAAAATACGACTACAAAAAGATAGTGGTCATCGCGTGCTTTGCCGGTTTCTTTTCGAGCATAATAACCACGGTTTTCGGCGCAATAAGCATTGCGAAGGATATTGGCTGGATGTTCTTCCTTTGCATTCCGTTCCTCATCATTCAATGCGTGCCGCTGGGCGTTCTGAACGTAACCTCTTACGCAATGGTGGGCGACTGTCTGGACTATCTCGAATGGAAAACCGGCTACCGCGACAACGCTTTGGGCAGCGCGTGCCAGACCTTCGTCAACAAGCTTTCCAATGCGCTCGCAACGGGCTTTGTCATTATCATGTATATGATCATCGGCCTCGATCCGAAGAATACGATGGCAGACAGCGCAGTGAAACTGGTCACCGAGCTTTCGCACGTTCAAAGGATAGGCATGTTCTCGCTGGTGTCCATAGTCCCGGGACTTTCCATGATCGTTTGCGCGATACCTGTGTTCTTCTACGACATTTCCGGTGAAAAGAAAAAGCGCATAACCGCCGAACTTGCCCAGATGCGTCAGGCAAAAGGCATAACAATCGAATAAATACCCCCAAAAAAGGAAATAACTATGAGCAAAAAAAACAAGGAAAAAGTGGTTTTGGACACTCATTATACTTCCGGTGAGGAGATTTTCAACAACAAATACGTCCCCGTGAATCACGGCAAAAGGCCGCACCTGTGGCTGGGCTTTGCCAAGGCCGTGGCAAGGATTTTCGTAAGGAAACCCGAAGTGGTCTGGAAAACGGAAATTCCGTCGGAGCCGTGTCTGTTCGTGTGCAATCACACCAAAATCTATGCGCCGGTTGCCATTCTGCTTTACTACAAAAACGTGAGGCTTTGGGCCAATTTCTACTTTATGTACTTAAAGGATTGCTGGAATCATATGATGAAAAAGGTCCTTAAGGACCGCAATCCTATTCTGAAGGGCGTTGCCGCGCTTATCATGCCGCTCGTGGTATGGACGTTCAAGAGCATCGAGGCCATTCCGGTGTTCCACGACACCCGCGTCAAATACACCTTCACCGAATTTGTGGACACCTTAAATGCCGGCAAGTGCAGCATGGTTTTTCCGGAAAGGACGGAAAATCAGGTGTCCAAATACGTCTACGAGTTCAACAGAGGCTTCACCTTCGTGGCTCAGACCTACTTCAAACAAACGGGCAAGCTTTTGAAATTCTATCCCGTTTATTGCTGTCAGAGCCTCAAAAAATTCGTTGTCGGCGAACCTATAACCTACAACCCTGACGAGCCTATGCGCGCGCAGAGTGTGAAGATTGCGGAATATCTTCAAAACGAAGTTACCGCAATCGCCGACAGCCTCGGCGAACACGACATTGTTTTGTATGGATAAAGAAAAGAAAAAACCAAAAAGTCTGAAACTCACCGAAAGCGTGGATTTCTCCGATCTGGCAGGAGGCGAAGAAACTGTCGAAGATTTGGAGAAAATGGCTCCCAAAAAGCAAAATTTGGGGGTTAAAATTGCGTTTTTGGCGTTTAACGTGCTGATTGTGGTGTTTATCCTTTTGGCCGAGAAACACAATTCGGGCAGCATTCCAAACCTTAAAGAAACCATTTTGGAGGCCAGATACGGCTGGCAGTACGCGGTTGCCGCGTGCCTGCTGTTCGTGGTTATGGTCGGTGCGGAAGCGCTGTGCTACGTTTTGATGATGCGTGTTTCGGGGCAGGGATTCAGGCCGTGGCTGGCGGTGAAAACCACGATTATCGGCAAGTATTACGACAACATAACTCCGTTCAGCATGGGCGGACAACCGTTTCAGATGTACTACATGGCAAAGTCGGGCTTAAGCACGTCAACCGCTTGTTCGATGCCGGTCATTCACCACGTCGTCAAGCTTCTCGTTTCCAACGTTGCCATAGTCGCTTGCTATATTTTTACTTCAACCAACACGGCGGGCGGCATCAAAATCGCGGCCTACGTCGGCGTGCTCTTCAATTTGTCGATGCCGGCGATAGTTGCGCTCTTCATAATCAAAAAATCGTGGGCTTTGGCAATAACCAAATGGGTTGTGAAAGTCGGACATAAATTGCACATTGTCAAGGACTACGATGCCACTTTGGACAAAATTCTGAAGATGGTGGACGAGTTCATCGGCACGCTTCGTTTCTTGTTCAAGCATATCGGCCTCAGCTTAATTATTGCGGTTCTGGCGCTTACGGAGGTTCTTGCTTTGGTGGCGGTTCCGTACTTCGTCATAAGGGCGTTCGGCGTCGAGTGCGATATGTGGCAGACAATCGTCAAAGGTATGTACGCAATGAACGCCGCGTCCTATATTCCGACTCCCGGTTCCGCGGGCGGCGCAGAAGCCTATTTCTACGGCATATTCGGCGACGAACTCGGAAGCGGCAACTTCTTCTGGGCGGTTATGTTCTGGCGCGCGATAACCTATTACGTCTATATCGTCATCGGCACTGCCATAAATTTCGGTATGGTCATATTCAGCAGCATCAAAACCAGAAACTACAACAACAACTTAAAGCAGCGTCTTGCCGCGCTTCAGTCGAAGTTCAACATCACCAAAAAGGCTTCGGAGGACGCGGAAGGCGACGTTTCCGTCGCACCGCCTAACGAACCTGACGAAGCGGCAGAAGCGGAGAACACAATCACGGAGGATAAAGAATATGGTGAACATTGAAAGGATCAATTTCTTGGCAAAAAAACAAAAAACCGAAGGCCTCACCGAAGAGGAAAAGGCCGAACAGGCAAAGCTCAGGCGTGAATACGTTGACAGCGTAAAGGCCGACCTTGCCGCCCAACTCGACAAAACCCTCATCATCGATCCGGTTACCGGCGAAGAAAAGTGGGTAAGGGACATGAAAAAAAACAAATAACCGTTTTATCGAAGCCTTCCGCCTAGCGGGAGGTTTTTTGGTATAAAAACCGCCGCATTGCATAGCATAATGGTATGACTGAAGATTATATCGAAAAAGCAAACGAAGCGGCGGAAAAACTTTTCAGGGAAGGCCGCATTCCGGAAAAAGACAAGGAGAGGATAGCCTCTGCCGCGGCGGCGGACCTTGGCGACGAGTCAGCAGAGCGCGACCGCAATTATACCTGCTCCGACGCGACGAAAGACGTCAGATCTGTGCTGGACGGCTTTTTGAAAGCGGCGAAAAACAGCGCCCAAAGGCTGGAGGCCGTCATAACGGACAGCGCGAGCGCGTTTGTCAAAAGCTACAGCTTCAATCTTTCGGACGGCACGGTTTTGTACAGCAGAAAAATCCAACTCCGGCCGTGGGAGAAGTACGAATCAAAAACCGTGAAGCTAAAAGGCACGGCAGAAAAGGCTCCGTTCGAGGCGGAATTCGTCATTTCCGAAATCGAGCAGACGGGTTTTCCCGAAAACCTCCCGAGTTCGGCGATGCCGTACGTTGCGGTGGCGCTCGAGGAAAAATTTTCGGGCGTCATAAAGGTTTGCAGGCCGGGGCTGTCATTGAAAATCAAAATAGAATAGAAGCAACAAAAAAAACGCAATTTTCATTGCGTTTTTTGTTTTTTGGCTATTATTCCACAACGCCGCGGCGGGCGGCAAGATCGGCGGAAATTTGTTTTTTCTTGTCGCCGACGAGGTCGTAGAAGAAGATAGGGATTGCGGCAAGCGCGCTGGTGATGCCCGGAATGACCGTGTAGGAGAAGAACACTCCTTTTTTGACGCTATCGGAAAATTCCGTCATATTCGCCTGATATCCCGTGAAATCCGCAAACACCCATGCAAGGCAAACCGCCGCGCCGAGCGCCAAGGTAACCTTGATGCAAAGGCTGAGTACGGCGTAGGCAACGCCCTCGGTTCTTTTGCCCGTTTTCCACTCGTAGTAATCGACGGAGTCGGCCACCATGATCATCGGCATAATGTTCACCGCGCCGAACTGAAGCCCCATCAAAAACAGCGTTGCGATGAGGGCGATGAGGTTGAAGTTTGTCCAGACGGCAACGAGATACGCAAGCACCGAGCTTACGCCGCCGTAAATGCTCATTGCGATGAACACTTTTTTCTCGTCGAATTTTTTGATGAGAATCGGCGTAACCGCCATAGATATGACGGTTCCGACCGCCGTGGAAATGCCGAGAATTATGATTTTGTTTGCGCCGCCCAGAATAGCGTTTGCCGTTTGCGCCTGAATGGCCATTGCGCCCTGACGGGCAAAGCCCAGAAAATAGCTTGCGACCACCAGAAGCAGATATTTGTTGTTTTTGATGATGCCGAACATATCCTTGAGGCTGACGCGCTCGGCTTCGTACGGCACGCGTTCCTTGTTGAAGAAGAAAATGCCCAGAAACATCAGGCTGCCCAGAACGCTGATGACGATTGCGCACCAAAGGTATTCGGTTGTAGAAATGGTGCCTTCTATTCCCGCGCCGCCCGGCACGCACAGGCACACCGCCGGAACCACGACGTACGGCGCCGCCTGCCCGATAGATTTAAGGGTGCCGGAAAAACCGATAAGATTGTTTCTTTCCGTCGGATTCGGGGTGATGACCGCCGACATGCCTTGCGACGGCACGTCGCCCAAAGTCATGGCGACCGACCACAAAGTGGTGGTGACGAATATGTAGGCGTAAAGAGCAAACCCCGTGAGGTTGACTTTGCAGAAAATGAGAACCGTCAGAATGGACAAAGGAATGGTGGAAATGACGATAAACGGCTTAAGTTTGCCGTGTTTTCCGCCTTTTTTGCTGTCGATAAGGTTGCCGATAAGCGGATCGAAAACGGCGCTGACGAGTTTTGCGGCCAGAATGATAAAGGTTACGATAACCATTTTGGACGCTTCGATCATGCCGGAGCCGCTGTAGAATTCTACCTGATAACTGTTGATGTAGAAAATGATTGCTTGCAGGCCGAACAGTCCCAAAGAGTAAAAAATAAGTTCCCTAACGGTAAGGTATTTTTTGTTTTGCAGATTTTCTTCCATAAGCCTCCTCCCTAAGTTGCGTATAATACATTCATTGTAACAGACCTGAGACGCCAAAGTCAATATAAAATTTCAAAATATACCGCTGTGGGCGAAACTATAATTGACTTTGATTCGAAATGTGTGCTAAAATATAAAAAAAGGAGACGATATGAAAGCGATAGTTGCAGTAGACAAAAAATGGGGAATCGGCAAAAACAACGGTTTATTGTTTCAAATTGCAGAGGATATGCGCTTTTTCAGGCAACAAACCCTCGGGAAAACCGTCGTCATGGGCAGAAAGACGCTGGAATCTTTCCCAAACGGAAAGCCGCTTAAAAATCGCAAAAACGTCGTTCTCGGAAATCCGAAAAATCTTGAGGGCATAGTCTCCGTGAAAAATTTTGACGAACTCAAAACCGCGCTTTCGGGCGAAAACCAAAGCGACGTGTACGTCATCGGCGGCGGAAGCGTCTATAATCTTCTGCTTCCGTATTGCGACAGCGTTCTGGTAACCAAAGTCAAAGCAGACGGCGACGCGGAAGTGTTTTTCCCAAATCTCGACGAGGACGAAAACTTCTTCGTCTCCTCCGACAGCGGCGACGTGGCCACGGAAAGCGGCTACACGATCAGGTTCGTCACCTACGAAAACAAAAATCCGAAGGCCTGGGGTTGAAAGTGAGCATATTTTACGACAAAAATTTAAGTCTGTCCGTGACTGCCGCAAGCGGCGTCGAGGCGGTAACAAAAAGGGAGCTTCAGAACTTGGGCTACCTTCCTTCCGCGGCGGTGAACGGCCGAATTTGCTTTTCGGGCGATTTTTCGGACGTGGCGAAGTGCAACGTCAATCTGCGTACCGCGGACAGAGTGTACGTAAATCTCGGGACGTTTTCCGCCACCACTTTCGACGAACTTTTCGACTGCGTCAAAACGATAGCATGGGAAAACGTCATCGAACCCTGCGGGAAAATAACCGTCAACGCAAAAAGCGCGGCGTCAAAACTCTTCGCGTTGTCCGCAATCCAGAGCATAACCAAAAAAGCTGTTTGCGAAAGGCTTAAGCAAAAAGGCTTTTCTTCGATTTCGGAAACGGGCGCGGACTACAGAATAAACATGAATTTTTTCAGGGACGTTTGCACGGTCAGTCTGGACACCAGCGGAGCAGGGCTTCACAAGCGCGGCTACCGAATGGAAACGGGCGAGGCGCCGATAAGGGAAACCTTGGCCGCGGCGATATTGATGCTGAGCTACTGGAACAAAAACCGCGTGCTGGTCGATCCGTTTACGGGCAGCGGCACCATACCCATCGAAGCCGCCCTCATCGCCACCGACACGGCTCCCGGGCTGAAAAGAGAATTTCTTTTCGACACGTGGCCGAACGCGCCGAAGGTGCTTTCCGCGGCAAAAGAGGAGGCGCAAGCAAAGGTCAAAGACGAAACCGACCTCAGAATCAGCGGTTTCGACATCGACGGCAAGGCCCTGAAGCTCGCCGTCAGACACGCCAAGCTTGCCGGCGTGGACAAATACGTGCATTTTCAAACCGAAGACATGCGCAACATTTCCTCAAGGTTTTCGCATGGAGTGATGGTGGCAAATCCGCCGTACGGCGAACGACTTATGACGGAAAACGAAGTCGCGGCGTTATATAAGGATTTCGGAAAACTGTTCTTTTCGCTGGACGAATGGAGCCTTTACGCCATAACCGCATACGGAAATTTTGAAAGAGCCTTCGGAAAGCGCGCTGACAAAACACGCAAACTCTATAACGGCGGACTGGAATGCCGGTTGTTCGAATACTTCGGCACGCCGCCGAAAAAAATCGTCAGGGAGGATCGAGAATAAATGGACGAAAAAGAAAAACAACGCCTCATCGCCAAGCTGAAACGCGGCGAAAACGGCGACACCGCCCGCGACGACGACGATTTATACAAATCGGAATCGCTGATGAAAAAAGCGGACAAATTCAAAAGCAACTACAAGGATTATTACGACGACGTCAAGCTTCACATAAAAGAAGACTGGTGAAAAACGATAAAAAAAAGCGGAAGGCATCTCCCGCTTTTTCTTTTTTATTTTACCTATTTCAGATCTTTTTTGTTGATCATAAATATGCCGAGGTCGGCGAAAAGCCCCACGCAAAACACGCCTGTCAAAAGATACAACCACCATTCTTTTGCGGAAGGGCCGATGCCTGCAGCAACCGTGGACTGCGCGGCAGTTAGCAGATAAGGGCTGATTTTGGACAGCCATTCGGTGCTTTCCTTCAAAGAACCGAGGGATAGAAGCGAACCCAGCCCCGACACGACGAGATCGACGACCACCAGACAGAATATCAACGTTCCGCCCGTCCCGCGGATGAAGGTTGCGACGAACATATAGCATTGTGCAAGCGCCGTCGTAAGCAAGCCGTTCATCAGCCACGCGCGCAGGAAATACCATATTTCCACCGCGCCGCTGCCGCCGTACGTCCCGAAGCATATAAGACCAAGAAGAAGCTTGAACACCATCATCAGCAGAATTGTGCCGAAAAGCGCCGCCGAAATCACGATGCTTTTGGAAAGATAAAGCTGCGTGCGGCTTGCGCCCGAGGATACGGCGTTTCTCAGCGCTCCGTTCTGGAATTCGGAAGCGAACATCAGCGCCACCCATATCGCAAGGTAAATGGTGAGGTCGACGCTCAGCGCAACGTCTTTTGCCGTCGAAATGCCGAAGCTGTCGCCGAGGAAAACTTTGCCTCCGTCCGAATCTTCTCCGACCGGTATTTTCATAGTAGCCACGGTCAGAAGAGTCGCAACGGCGAGGATTATAAGGCAAACCTTAAAGGTTTTTTGACGGTATAGTTTGTAAAAGTCGGCACGTAACAAATTTTTCATTTTTCGCCTCCTTCCATAAGCTTCAGGAAGTAGCTTTCCGGATCGTCCTCCGTAAGCGACAGTTCCGTCGGAATGACGTTGTTGTCCACCAACGATTTCATCACAAACGGGACGTTATCGGTGAAATCGTAAAGATAAACATAGCCGTTTGTCATTTTATAATTTTTGGTGCCAAGCACGTTTTCGAGCACGCGTATCACGCCCAAGCTGTCGGCGCAGCCGATTTTGACGGCTTTGGTCAGGCGAGTCTGAAGCTGCGAAACGGTGAACTGATCCACCATTTTGCCGTTTGCGATGACGCCGTAAACCCCGGCAAGCTTGGTCAGCTCGCCTAAAATGTGGCTGCTTATAAATACAGTCACGCCTCTGCGGTTAAGCTCGAGCAAAAGATCTCTTATTTCCACGATTCCCGCAGGGTCCAGACCGTTTATCGGCTCGTCGAGCATCAGAAGCTTCGGTTCGCCGATAAGAGCCACGGCGATGCCAAGGCGCTGCTTCATGCCGAGAGAAAAGTTCTTTACTTTTTTATGATCTTTCGGATCGAGGCCCACTTTTATGAGCGCGTCTTCGGAAAGCTCTTTCGGCTCCAGTCCGAGTTGAAGCCTTCTGATTTCCATGTTTTCAAGAGCGGTCATATTGCCGTAGAAAGACGGCGATTCTATCAGGCATCCCATGTTCTTTCTGGCATTCACAAGTTCTTTTTTACCGCTACTTCCGAAAATCGCAATTTCGCCGGAATCGGGTGCGGCGAGGCCTCCGATAAGGCGCATTACGGTGGTTTTGCCCGCGCCGTTTTTGCCGATGAAGCCGTAAATTTCACCTTCTTTTATGGCAAGGCTGACGTTTTTGACAACGGCCTTGTCCTTATAAACCTTGGTAAGATTTGAGGCTTGTATCGCGTATTTTGCCATTTTTAAGTTACCTCCCGTTATGGAGCCTTCAGCTCCAGAAACTGTTTCGTTTTTTCCCGTGATTGCATTCGTCGAAAACGATTGCGAGCGCCACCGAAAGAAGCGCCGTTTTCGGATCCTGAACGTCCAGCACGTAAGCGTCCCTTATTGCCAGCACTTTTTTGTTAGTCTGGGCAACGACCGTTCCGTCTTCGGCAAGCAGGCGATAGCTGTATGAGAAAAGGCTGCCGTCGATCGAAAGGTTTCCGAATTCTACGGTTTGTATGTTGAATTTCGGCTTGATCAGACTGAACTTGGCGTTGACTTTCGCAATCACGTCGCCTTCCGGAGTTTCGACGTCGTAGTGAGCAAAGAAGTGCCAAAGTTTGTGCCTGACAATCAGAAGATCGTTTCCGTTGACGTCTTTTATCGCAAAGCGTTTCGGAATTTTGACGAGAGATCCCTTAACTTCCAGAACTCTGTTTCCGGAAACGTCGGTGATAAAGAAGCTGTCGCGAATGGCGAGCATTCGTTGTTTTATGACAAATTGCATGCGGTATCCTCCTTGTTCGTTAGCTACCATTATATCAAACTCTGCAAAATATTGCAACTACAATTTTATTTTGCCTTATTTCCTGCCTGCAATTTCAATCGGTTGACTGAGCGACGAAAAATATATATAATATTTTCCGTAAATGGGCGCAAGCTCAAAAAGTTTCGGAGGATAAAATATGTTAACAAGTATCGTCGGTATCAACTGGGGCGATGAAGGCAAAGGCCGCATGGTCGATTTGCTCAGCTCGGATTATGACGTCGTTTGCAGGTATCAGGGCGGCAACAACGCCGGCCACACCGTGGTCAACCACCTTGGGAAATTCGTTTTGAATTTATTGCCTAGCGGCATACTTCGTCCTGAGGTCGTCAACGTTATGGGCAACGGCATGGTCATAGACCTCGAGCACCTCTCAAAAGAGGTCGGCAGGCTCAGGGCGGCGGGCGTCAGCATCACTCCCGACAACCTGAAAATCAGCGAAAGAGCCGTCATCTGCATGCCTTATCACGTTTTGCAGGACTGCTTGGAGGAAGATCGTCTGGGCGACGCAAAATACGGCAGCACCAAACGCGGTATAGCTCCGGTTTACGGCGACAAATACTTGAAAAAAGTCATCAGAATGGGCGATTTGAGGTATCCTGAATTTCTGGAAAGACGGGTTAAAGAAATCGTTGACTGGAAAAACCTCTTCATCAGAGACGCCTACAAAGCCGACGCCGTCAGCGCGGACGAAATGATTGCATGGCTCAAAAAATTCGGCGGCGAATTTCTGGACTACGTCTCGGACGTGGGCAGCTATCTGAACGACGCCGCAAAGGCCGGCAAAAACATTATGTTCGAAGCGCAGCTCGGCGCGCTCAGGGACATTGATTTCGGCATCAATCCGTACACCTCCAGCTCCAACACCGTTGCGGCATACGCGCCTGTCGGCGCAGGCGTTCCGAATTTGAAGCTCGACAAAGTCGTGGGCATCATGAAGGCTTACAGCAGCTGCGTGGGCGAAGGTCCTTACACGGTCGAGGCTTTCGGCGAATTTGCGCACGAACTCAGGGAAGCGGGCGGCGAATACGGCGCGGCAACCGGCAGACCTAGAAGAGTCGGCGGCTTCGACGTCGTTGCTTCCAGATACGGTTGCAGAATGCAGGGCGCAGACGAAATCGCTTTGACGAAACTGGACGTTCTGTCCGTGTTTGACGAAATTCCTGTCTGCGTCGCCTACGACGTAAACGGCACCCTGGTTTCCGAGTTCCCGTTCGGCGAAGACCTTACCGTCGCAAAACCCGTATTCGAATATCTCAAGGGTTGGAAATCCGACATTTCCTCCGTCAGAAAATTCGAGGATCTTCCGAAAGAAGCGCAGGACTACGTTACTTTCATCGAAAAATCCGTCGGCTGCAACATCAGATACGTATCCGTCGGCGCGGAAAGAGACGCATACATCGAAAAATAACGAACCGAATAAAGACTGCGACACCGTTTCGGTGTCGCTTTTTCGTGGTCTAATCGCGCCTGCCGGCGAATAAATTATGCGGGAGGTGCTTATGCAGATAAGATTCAGAAAAATTCAGGCGGCAGGAAACGACTACGTTTATATATCAAATTTCGACAGACGAATTCTTAACAAATCGGAGCTTGCAAAAATTTTGTCCGACAGACATTTCGGAGTGGGCGGCGACGGAGTGGTTTTCGTCGAGGACAGCCCGACGTTCGACGGCAAAATGGTTATGTTCAACGCCGACGGAACAGAGGGAAACATGTGCGGGAACGCCATACGCGCGGTTGCCAAAATTTTGTCGGAAAACGGCCGAATAACGGGCGATTTGGCCGTTATAGACACAAAAAGCGGCCCCAAAGAGGTTCGTATTTTGAAGAGAGATCCGTTCGTTGCGAAAGTGGATATGGGACACGTAAGTTTTTCGGGAGCGGACTTGCCCGTAAACTTTAAGGGCGATTGCACGGAAATCCCGTTTACTAATCGCGGCAGAAAACGCATTTTCTCGGCGGTTTCGACGGGCAATTTCCATGCGGTTACCACCGTCAACTCGGTGGCTGGCCTTGACCTTTCGAAAATGAAAAAGGCTATCTTGTCAAGCGGCTTTTTCCAAGGTGACGTAAACGTCGAAGTTTGCGAGATATTGTCAGAATCTGCAGTTAAAGTGCGCGTTTTTGAGCGTGGAACAGGCGAAACGCTCGCTTGCGGCACGGGGGCAACTGCGGCCGTCGCCGCGCTCAGGCGCCGAAATCTGCTTTTTTCAAAAACCGTCGACGTCTATATGAAAGGCGGCAAATTGCAGGTGGAAGAAGACGGCGGGCGTTTCTTTCTGACGGGCGAGGCCGAGGACGTTTTCGAAGGAACGGCGTATGCGGAGGTCGTCTATGATAAATAACAATTTTTTCGATTTAAGGGCAAACTACGTCTTTTCGGAGGTTGCGCAGAAAGTTAAAGAATTTAAGGAGCAAAATCCCGATGTAAACCTTACCTCGTACGGCATAGGCGACGTTTGTTTTCCGCTGTCGAAAACCGTCGTAACCGCGCTTGAAAACGCTGCGGCCGGTCTTGGCACCGACGACGGATTTTTGGGTTATCAGGACGAAGGCGGCATAAAAGCGCTGAAAGCCGCCGTTTCGAATTTCTACAAAAACCGCCGAAAAGTTTCCGTTTCCGAAAACGAAATTTTCGTTTCCGACGGCGCAAAAAGCGACATAGGCGGACTTCTGGAGCTGTTTTCGACAAGTTCCGTCGTGCTGGTTTCCGATCCCGTTTATCCCGCCTACGTCGATGCGGCCACCATTCGCGGCTTAGCCGTACAAACCGTTTCGGCGACTCCCGAAAATCGGTTTTTGCCGGAGCCTCCGGATTTTTCCGCCGACGTGGTTTTTTTATGTTCGCCGTCAAATCCCACGGGTGCGACGTATGATTATGCGGGGCTCGAAAAATGGGTGAGATATGCAAAAAAAGTCGGCGCGGTTATTCTTTTCGACGCGGCTTATGCCGAATTTTCGCCCGACGGTTTCCCGAAAAGCATCTACGAAATCGACGGCGCAAAAGAAGTTGCAATCGAAATTTCAAGCCTCAGCAAATCGCACGGCTTTACGGGCCTCAGATGCGGATGGAGCGTCGTTCCCGATGAGCTTGAAACGTCGGGCGTCAGGCTCAACAAGTTCTGGCGGCGCAGACAGGCGGCAAGGTTCAACGGAGCCTCCGTACTGGCACAGGCAGGTGCTGTGGCGGCGCTTTCCGAGGAAGGCTTGTCGGAAGCTTCCGTATATATAAACCACTATAAGCGCAACGCCGAAGCACTGAAAAACCGACTTATAGAAGAAGGCTTGCAGGTTTTCGGCAGCGCGCCGTATCTTTGGGTGAAATGCCCAAGCGGGTTTACCGACGAAAGCTATTTCGATTATTGCCTGAGTCAAAAGCACGAAATCGTAACTCCGGGCAGCGGATTCGGAAGCTCGGGCAAAGAATTCGTCAGATACAGCTGTTTTTTCAGATAACATACTTTACACACGCGGAAAAATATATTAAACTTATTATAGAAACACATACGGAGGGGACCTATGCTGTCTAACTATAAATTCAAGCTATATTATAACGTCGGCTCGATCGGCAAAATTTCATCCGAAAATCCGGACGATTTCGACGTTTCGATTTTCGACGACGGCGTGCGCCTCAAAATTACCTTGCTTCCAAAGAAACCGTTGGAGTTGGTTTGGGCGGAAATCAAAAGCAAATATAACTATCAGGACGATTGCAGGGTGTTCGTCAACGGCTATCAGAGCTGGTCGGAAAGCAGGGAATACCTTAAGGGCGAAAAGCTTGTCGGGCTTCCGGGCATCGGCAAATGGAAAATCGCCCGCAAATACACCACTATAAGCGGCGACTATCACATAAAGGATTATCCTAACCTCGCCAATCGTTTTCACGGCTACACCTTCGGCTACGTCCGCAACGGCTCGCAGGTCGATTTTGTGGGCAGCTTGTCCGAAAGGGAAGGCTACACCGTCATAAACTACAATCTGAACGAAAACAGCCTCGTCGTCGAAAAGGACGTAGAGGGCAAAACCGTGTCCGAAAGCTACGTTTTGTTTGATATTATCCGCATTTCTGACACTTATGACCGTGTTTTTGACACATATTTTGAAAAAATGGGTATAACGCCGCCGAAAATGCAAAGGATGTGCGGTTACACCACTTGGTACAACTATTACAACAAAATCACCGAAAAAATCGTTATGAGGGATCTTGAGGCATTCGACGCAGTAAAAGAAAAGGTGGACGTTTTCCAGATAGACGACGGCTATCAGACGGCCGTTGGCGACTGGCTGTCGGTTGACAAGGTCAAGTTCCCTTCCGGAATGAAAGCGGTTGCGGGCGCAATTCATCAAAAAGGCTACAAAGCGGGCATCTGGCTTGCTCCTCTGAACGCGCAGAAAAATTCCGTCGTTGCAAAAACTCATCCCGACTGGCTCATCAAGGGCGATAACGGCAAACCTATTCTGACTTGCGTCGGCTGGGGCGGCGCGTACGCCCTGGACATCGAAAACGAAGAGTGCAGGGCATATATCCGTCATTTCTTCGACGTCATACTCAACGAATGGGGCTTCGACATGGTGAAGCTTGACTTTTTGTATTCCGCGGCGCGTATGGCCAGAAACAACAAAACGCACGGCCAGCTTATGTGCGAGGCCATGGACTTTTTGAGGGAGTGCGTGGGCGATAAGCTGATTTTGGGTTGCGGAGTTCCGCTTGGCCCGTCATTTGGAAAAGTGGACATGTGCCGAATCGGCTCCGACGCCGAAATTCAGTTTAAGGACAGGTTCTATGTGCACTTCACCAATCGTGAAATCATCAGCACCAAAACCGCGCTCAAAAACACCATGTTCAGGCGTTGTCTGAATCATCGGGTATTTTTGAACGATCCCGACGTGTTCTTCTTCAGAAACACCAAGCGCGCTCCTATCGGCGGCGAAAAAGCAAAGAGCCTTAAATACACCGAACAGCAGAAACAGCTTTTGGCAGAGGTTTGCAGCATGTTCGGAAGCGTGCTTTTCACCAGCGATTCGGTTGCCGAATACGACGAAAATCAAATAAAAAGTCTTTTGAACACCTACGCCGAAAAAGACAGAACGGACGTTTCTGTCGACTACGTAGGCGACGACGTTGCGGTTGTGGTTTACAGTGAGGACGGAAAGAGAATCGAGTGGACGATCGATATGTCCACCGGCGAAAACAGCAAGCGTCAAATCTGACGTAAAAAAGTGTATATACGTCGATTTATGACGATAAAATGTTTTTAGGGAGAAACAAATGATTTATATTGCCGGTGAAATTCTGGCCGACAGATTCGTTTTCGGCAACGATTGCACCACAAAAGTGGGTGGCGCGCCGTTCAACGCTGCCGCTTGGGCGGCAGACGGCGGCGCAAAAACGGTTTTCTACGGCGCAGTCGGTGGCGACGACGTCGGAAAAAAGGTTCTGGCCGATGCGTCAAAAACGAAAGTTCGGCTCTCGGTGGACGTTTTGAAAGGTCATCGAACCACGGTTGCGCTTGTTTCGCTCTCCGCCGGCGGCGAGCGAAATTTCCAATTTTTGCGCGACGACACGGCCGAATTTAAGCTTTCCGTGCAAAAAATGGACATGTGCGCATTCGAAAAATGCAAAATTGCGCACTTGGGCAGTCTTATGTTCACCGAGCCTGAAGGCAGGAAGTTTGCCGCCGATTTCGTTGCTTCTTCAAAAGAAAAACACAAAATCCTGTCTTTCGACTACAATTTCCGTGACGATCTGTATCCTTCGTTCGAAGCCTCGAAAGAGGTTTGCAAAAACGTCGTGGAATCGGCAGACATCTTGAAATTTTCGGAAGATGAAATTTTGGCCTACACAAAAGCGGCCGACGTTTCGGGCGCACTGAAAGCGCTTTCCCAAAAAGGAAGACTTGTGGTTGTAACCTTGGGCAAAAAGGGCAGCGCATATTCGTTCGGCGGCGAGCTCGGCTTTGTCGAAGCCGTTCCCGTTTCGGCGGTTGACACCACCGGTGCCGGCGACGCGTATATGGGGACTATGCTTGCGGGGCTTGACAAAACTGATTTCCCGGACGTGTCGATAAATGAAATTCAATCGGTCCTCGAAGCCGCGTCCCGAAAGGGCGCCGAAGCCACCACATTTTACGGCGCGATAAAAATATGAAACTTTATATTTTGAAAACAAAAAACGACGGATTTTTCCGTTTTATGTTGTTTGAGCAGACAGGTGATAACAAGCAAAGCCGAGGAAGCGCTTGCATTTGTGAGGCGCGCGCAGGTATCCTTGCTCCAAAAACGGTGGCAAAGCCACGTGTTTCAAAGAAACAGAAAAACGACAGAGCATTCCGTTTTATGTTGTTTGAGCAGGCAGGTGATAACAAGCAAAGCCGAGGAAGCGCTTGCATTTGCGAGGCGCGCGCAGGTATCCTTGCTCCAAAAACGGTGGCAAAGCCACGTGTTTCAAAGAAACAAAAAAACGACGGATTTTTCCGTCGTTTTGTTTTTGGAGCAGGTGATGGGAATCGAACCCACAAATTCAGCTTGGGAAGCTGATGTTATGCCACTTAACTACACCTGCAAACGCAGTACTTATATTATACAATGTTTTTCAAAAAAAGCAAGCGGATTGCCGCATGGAAAAAAGCAGGACAAATGTTTTTTTAAAAATCACATGACATAATGAAATTAAACGGCGAAATAACCGCTTCGCTTTTCTGTTGCAAAAACGGCTCCTCGGTGGTATAATCGACATAGGAGCATCTGCGCATATGAACAAAATTTCAAAAACAATCTTATTTTCGTTGGCGTTTTTTCTGATGTCAAGCTTGACGGCATACGTCCTGAAATTTCTCCCCGAGCAGTCGTTTTGGTGCTATTTCGGCTCGGCAACCGCCGTTTTGGCCGTGGGAGCCGTCCTTTTATGGCCGCTTAAGGGCAAAGGGAAAGCCAAGCTTTCGGTGTTTTTCATAAACGCCGTGGCAATGGGAGTGTATCTCCGTTCCTGGTATAAGCTGAGGGGGCTGGAAAATTCGCTTTGGGTACTTTTGTTGGTGGCCGTCGCCGCCGCGGCAGTTTTGACGGGGTACGCTTTGCTCATAAAAATCCGCGTTCTGCGCTTGCATTACAAGTGGTTTTTGTTGACGTTTTGCGTTTTGGGGCTTGCAGGGTACGTTACGCTTCTTATTCTTACCAAAACCGCATGGCTCTCCACCTTCGGATTTTACGGAATTTTGGTGATTGCCTTCATTTTGTCGCTTTCCGAGAAGGAAACGAACGCCGATTCCTATTTCAATCACTTGGTTCTGGCGTCTTACAGCATAATCGTTTGCGCGGTCATAATTTTGATCATAGCCTTGGAGGGCGACTTTGACGTGGCAGATTTCGACTTCGCGGTTGAAGCTCCCGACGTAGCAAAAAAAGAAAAGAAGCCTAAAGCGTAACGACGAAATACGGTGTTTACGATTAAATTAACGACCTTAAAAGCTGTTTTGTGTCAACAATAGCAGTCTGTTTCCCTGCCGAAAAACGGTGCGGCAACAGGTTGCTATTTTTTTTAAGCTGTGTTATAATTGAAATAAACCTTATACTATGGAGGAAATCATGGAACAACGAATGAGTCTGAAAACCAAAACCGTTTTGGCCGTATGCCTGTTCTTGCTTGTGTTCGGCTCGCTTGCCGTCTGGACGGCGGTCACAGACGTCGATCTCGAAATCAGCAAAATTCTCACTAAAGACGCATTGCCGAAGGGCAAATATTTTGCAACGGCCGACAATTTTGCCGGAAGCTTCGGTCTGTTCTTCGAAGCAGTCGGCAGCAGCCCTATCTATATGATGATAACCTTAGCCGCAACGATAATGTTCTGGTTCGTTCTGCGGCTGGAAAACGGCAAGGACACTCTCAATAAAATTCTGGCAGTCGTGCTTGCTTTCGGCGCGTTTGCGGGATTGTTCCTTTACATAAGCGACATTATGAAATATCTCGGCGAAGCGGCAAACACCGAATTCACCGATCATCTTTACGTCAAAGCGATGTCCGCGTCGGTTGCGGCGCTCATGACTGTGTGCCTGCTGTTCGCATGGAAAAACGTTAAACCTGAAAACAACAAACAGCTTGCAAAAATGGCTGCGGTCATCGTATGCTGCGTGTTCTGCTATCTTTTGGTCAGCCTCATAAAGACTCCTGTCGGCAGAGCCAGGTTCAGAGCCATGAACTATCTTTTTGGTGGCGACGATTTTTCGTTGTTCACCAGATGGATCAAAGCCAACGGAGAAAGGGATCTTCTCCTCAAAGCGCAGGGCGTTGCCGTTCACGACAGCTGCAAGAGCTTCCCGAGCGGACATACCTACAGCGCGGCGACCGTTTACGTGTTGCTCGGTCTTCCGCACCTGTTCCCGTTCTGGAACAAAAAATTGCCGAAAACTCTTCTTTGGGTTTGCACGATAGGCTACACGGCGCTGGTTGCGATAAGCCGCATTATGGTTGGCGCGCACTATTTTTCCGACGTTCTTTTCGGCGGAACATTCTGCTTCATCTTTGCCATCGTGTTCCGTGAGATATTCGTCTGCAAGGGCTCGCATTTCTATGCGGTGTTCCCGAAGCTGAAAAAAGCAAAAGCCGAATAAGCTTAAACTATTTACCGACAAAAAAACCACCGAATAATTTCGGTGGTTTTTTTATGGGGATTATTAAAACAATGAAATTTGCTGATTTGTGATTTATTCCTGCGGAGCGGCAAGCGCTTCTTTGTAGGCTGCGAGGATTTTGTTTTTCAGTTCTTCGCGAATTTCCGAATTGATCGGATGCGCAATATCCTTAAATTCGCCGTCCGGAGTTTTTCTGGAAGGCATTGCGATGAAGTCACCGTCCTGGCCGGAGATAATCTTGATGTCGTGCACTGCAAAGCAGTCGTCAATTATGATGGACGCAACGGCTTTGAGCTTGGTGTCGTCCTTTTTGATAAGTCTGATTCTGATGTCGGAAATTTTCATACGTTAAACTCCTTTCGTTTTTTAACATCTACATTTTAGCACCAAAAAATACGCCTTGCATTAAAATATTCTTAAAAACAAGACAAATAGCCCGTAAGTGTAGAAAATCGAAAGGTTTATAGCACCTACCATGCGTGCGCACAATATAATAGAGCATGGCAAGGATACATTTCGTAGGCGCCGGCGGCGCAAGCATGAGCGTTTTGATGCAAATAGAAAACGAGCTCGGACATTTGGTTACCGGGAGCGACAGAAAGGACGGCGAAAGGCTTCAAAAACTTAAAGCCGCGGGCTACGACGTTTACGTCGGGCATAATCCGGAATACGCGCGCCGCGCAGACGAAGTGGTCTTTACCGGCGCGGCAAAAATCACCGATCCCGAAATTTCGGCCGCGGCCTGGGCAAACGTAAAAACGGTCGAGCGCGGCGAGTTTCTGGCGGACGTCTGCGACAATTTCAAAAAAACCGTGGCCGTTTCCGGAACGCACGGCAAAACCACCGTAACCGCGCTTCTTTCGGAATGTTTCAAAAACGCAGGCAAAAAATTCTGCGCGCACGTCGGCGGCGAAGTGAACGGCTTTTCGGGAGGTTTTTTCTTTTCGGGCACCGACTATATGCTGACGGAAGCCTGCGAATACCGAAAAAGCTTTTTGCATCTTAAGCCTCTGGTCGCAGTCGTTTTGAACGTCGAACCCGACCACTCCGACACCTACAAAACGAAGCGTGAGCTTGAGGACGCGTTTTTTGATTTTGCAAACAAAACCTTGGCCGCGGGCGGCACGCTGGTCGTTTCGGACGAAGTGAAAATTTCTCGTATGCAAGCTTGCGCAAGTGAAAAAGTGATGACGTACGGCTTTGAAAAAACGTCAAGCGTTTACGCCGAAAACGTCAGTGTAAAAGACGGCTTCACCGAATTTGACGTGTGGTTCTACGGCAGGTTTTACGGCCGCGTCAAAAGCTGTCTGCACGGATTGCACAACGTTATGAATGCGCTTGCGCTGATATGTGTATGTGCGCACGAACAGATAGATAAACGTGCCGTTATGCACACTTTAACATATTTTTCAGGTGTCAAGTGCAGATATGAACATATATGCGAAGTGCGTGGAAATATGGTCGTATCGGACTATGCGCATCACCCCACTGAAATAAGATCGGTGATTTCGGTTGCAAAAGAATCGGGGAAAACTATAGCCGTATATTTTCAGCCGCACACCTACTCCAGAACCGCCGCGCTTTTTGACGAATTCGTTGCCGCGCTTTGCATGGCCGACGAGGTGAATCTGGTGAAAACTTATTCGGCGAGGGAAACGGAAAGCGACGGCAAAAACGAAACCGATCTTTATCTTGCGCTTCCCGAGGGCAAACGCCGCAAGTGCTTCGACAGCGTAGAGGAGGCGGCCGAGGACATAAAAAATCTGCCCGCTTCAAGCCGTCTGGTGCTGACGGTTGGCGCGGGCGACATAACCGAAATAAAAAAATATCTATAAAAAATCCACCGCTTTTTGCGGTGGACGGTTTCAGCATTTGACGACCACTTTTTGATACGGAATTCTCGTTTCCACTTCCGCAAGCTCCTGAAACTTTCTCGGAACGTCCTCGAATTCTATTTCGACATCCACGAGTCCGTCGGTCTTTATTGCGCGGTTTGCCAGAAGGTTGATGGCGGAATAAAACTCGCCGTAGCCGTTTTTGACGCCGATGACGGAAAGCTGTTTTTCCAGAACGTCGCAAAGGTTGAAATTGACGGTTTCGTTTTCGAGGTGATGCCCCACCACCACGACGGTGCCCGTTTCCTTGGTTATGGCGGTTGCGTAGTTAGGGCTCATGCCGCCGCGGATTTCGTAAACGCAGTATTCGGCCATTTCGCCGCCGGTAATTTCCTTGATTCTGTCGCCGACGTTGGCGTTTGTCGGGTTGACGGTGTAGTAAACGCCGTAGCTTTGCGCAAGGTCGAGCTTGGATTGATCGGTGTCGATGAGCACCGGAACTATCTGATAATACAAAGCCAGTTGCGCAATGATGTTGCCGATTGTGTTCGCGCCCAAAATTGTGATATATTGCCCCTTTTCGACGTGCAGCGCTTCGATGACCTTGATGCCGAGGGCAATGTATTCGGTGAAAAGAGCGGCGCTGTCGGAAACGCCTTCGGGAAGAATGTAGGCCTTTTCGTGCGGAACGGTTACGAAATCGCACAGAAAACCGTCGGTGTCCAGCCCCATGATTTTGACGTCCGGAGCAAGCACTCTCTTTTTGTTATACGTTGTGTCGGGATCCATTTCGTACGGATACAAAACGACGCGTTCGCCTTTTTGCAGGCCGGCAAGCTCGCTGCCTTCGCTGATTTGGCCCACCGCGCTCATCACGGGGACGATCGGAAACATAGCGTTGCCCTGACCTTTGTAAAGTTCGAGATCGGTGCAGGCGAGAGCCGCCTTGTTGACCTTGACTTTAACTTCGCCCGAGTCAACCGTGCCGTCCTTTTCCACCAGACGAAATTCACCTTTTGAAACAATTTGCCAAGCTTTCATATAAATCCCCTTCGGCTTAAATTTCGGAACCAGTTTATTATAACACACCTTCCGCGCTTTGTAAACGGATAAACGGAAGTTCTTAAAAAAAATAAATTTGCAAAAATTTTCGGAAAACGGGGCGTTTTTTGTTGACTAATAGTTTATTTATTCCTATAATTAATAAGCAAAATTGTGTAACTAAGCGCGGCCTAGGGCGGCGCAAACGGAGGTAAAAATGCAAGAGAAAATTCATCCGGATTATCATGAGGTTACCGTGCAATGCGCATGCGGTGCTACGTTCAAAACCGGTACCACCAAAAAAACCGACGTGATCAAAGTTGAAATCTGCAGCAACTGTCACCCGTACTTCACCGGCAAGCAGAAACTGGTTGATACCGGCGGTCGTGTTGACAAGTTCAAGAAACGTTATAATCTTGACAAATAACTAAAAAACAACGAAGTGCAGAGTTTTACGCTATAACTCTGCATTTTTTGTGTTCAGAAACGGAGTAAACTTTGAAAAAAAACGTTGTTTCCAAAATCGGCGGGCAGGCGGTTATGGAAGGCGTCATGATGCGCGGCGAGCGTAGCATGGCAACGGCAGTCCGTAACGCTGCGGGCGAAATCACCGTCGAAAGCAAAAGGTTCAAAGATACCAAGCAAAAAAGGCTTTTTTCAAAAATACCGGTCGTGCGCGGAGTTATCAACTTCGTGCAGATGATGTACGTGGGCGTTGGCATAACCCTTCGTTCGGCGGAGGTTGCCGGCGAGGACTACGAGCCGTCCGCGTTCGAAAAAAAGCTTTCCGAAAAAACGGGCGTCGACATCATGAAGGTGGCGATGGGTTTTTCCGTGTTTTTGGGCATACTTCTGGCAGTTGCGCTGTTCGTGGTGCTTCCGGAATTTCTGGTGGGGCTTCTTTTCAAAATCCCCGCGCTTGCCTCGTGGCCGGTGTGGGTTATGAACCTTCTGACCGGATTCGTGAGGATAGGCATATTCGTGGCGTATATCGCAGGCTGCGCAAAGGTTCCGGAAGTTAAAAGGCTGTTTATGTATCACGGGGCGGAGCACAAAACCATCAACTGCTTCGAGCACGGCGAGGAGCTGACGGTGGAGAACGTGCAAAAATATTCCACCAAGCACAAACGTTGCGGCACCACTTTTTTGTTTTTGGTTATGCTCGTCAGCATACTGGTTTTCAGCGTCGCAACCTACGTCATCGGCGAAATCGGACTGGACGCAACCAAAATATGGCTCAGGACCTTGTGCAAAATCGCGCTGCTTCCGATAGTGGCGGGTTTAAGCTACGAGCTTCTGAAAATTCTTGCAAAATTCGACAATCCGATATGCAACGCCATAAGGGCGCCGGGTATGTGGCTGCAAAAGCTCACCACCCGTCAGCCTGACGACGATATGGTCGAGGTTGCCATCGCGGCGTTTAAAACCGTTCAGAATATGGACGCCGACGAAACCTTCCCGACCGATAAATTCACCATCAAGCTGCCGTACAAAACGGCAAGAGAAAAGCTTGAAAAAATTTTGCCGGCGAGCGAGTTCGAAACCTCCGACGTCGACTGGATTTTGTGCGACGTTTTAAAGGTGAAGCGCAGCGAATTGCCGCTTCAAAAATACGTTGACGAAGAACATCTGAAAAAAGCCGAAAAGCTTGCAAAGGAACGCGCGACGCATCGTCCGCTTCAGTACGTTTTGGGCTATCAGGATTTCTACGGTCAGAAAATAACCGTGTCCGAAGGCGTTCTGGTGCCTCGTCCCGAAACGGAAATTCTGGCCAAACTCACGGCCGAAATCTCCGAAAACAAGAAGGTTTTGGACCTTTGCACGGGCAGCGGAGCAATCGCCGTGGCTGTCAAAAAGCTGTGTCCTGCAGCAGACGTAACCGCGTCCGACGTAAGCGAAAAAGCTTTGGAAATCGCTTCCTACAACGCAAGTCTTAACGACGCCGAAGTCAAATTCGTGCTTTCCGACGTTTTCGCAAACGTCGTGGAAAAATACGACGTCATCGTTTCAAATCCTCCGTATATTCCGACTGCCGACATCGAAAAACTGGACAAAGAAGTCAAGGATTTCGAACCGAAAATCGCGCTTGACGGCGGCGCGGACGGCCTGGAATTTTATCGTGAAATCGCAAAGGGCGTCAAGGAGCATTTAACCGACGGCGGCACCTTGCTTCTGGAGTTCGGAATCGGGCAGGAAAACGCCCTCACGGACATATTCAAAGAGGTTTTTTCCGACGTTCGGACGGTCAGGGACTTTCAGGACATTCCTCGCATACTCATCTTGAAATAGGAGAATTTTATGTTTGAAAAACTGAAACTTATGAAAGAAAGGTTCGCCTATCTTACCGACGAAATTTCCAAGCCGGAGGTTATCGCCGACAGAGAGCTTTGGCAGAAACTCGTCAAGGAGCATTCGGACCTGGAAACGGTAATCGAAAAATACGACGAATACCTTGCCGCGGAAAAGTCGTTTGAGGAAGCGAAGGAGCTTTTGTCCTCGGGCGACGACGAGCTTAAGGAGCTTGCCAAGGCGGAATTCGAGGAATACAAGGAAAAAATGGAGCAGCTCACCGGCGAACTCAAAATTTTGCTTTTGCCGAAGGATCCTAACGACGGCAAAAACGTCGTTATCGAAGTGAGAGCGGGTGCCGGCGGCGAAGAAGCGGGGCTTTTCGGCGCGGAGCTGGTCAGAATGTACAAGCGTTACGCCGAAAGACATCGCTGGGGAGTTGAGGACGTAACCACCAACGTCACGGATCTCGGCGGCGTAAAAGAAGTGTCTTTTTTGGTGAAAGGCAACGGCGCCTACAGCAAGCTTAAGTTTGAAAGCGGCGTTCACAGAGTTCAGAGAGTGCCGGAAACCGAAAGTCAGGGCAGGGTTCACACCTCAACCGCAACGGTGGCCGTGCTTCCGGAGGCAGAGGACGTTGAAGTTCAGATAGACGAAAAGGACCTCAAAATCGACAGATTCCGCTCGGGCGGCGCAGGCGGTCAGCACGTCAACAAAACCGAGTCTGCCATAAGGATAACTCATCTTCCGACAGGCATCGTCGTCGTTTGCGAGGACGAAAGAAGCCAGATCAAAAACTACGAGAAGGCCATGAAAATCCTGAAGACTCGCCTTTACGATCACTTTCAGACCATGGCCACCAAGGCCATCACCGACAAAAGGTCGGCGCAGATCGGAACGGGCGACAGAAGCGAACGTATCCGCACCTACAATTTCCCTCAAGGGCGTGTTTCCGATCACCGCATAGGGCTTACGCTCTACAGTCTGGGGACGTTTATGGACGGAGATCTGGACGAGATGATCGAAGCGCTTCAAATCGCAAATCAGAACGCTCAACTCACCTCAATCGACGAATAAACCTCATATTTCGTCAACTAAAAGGCAAAACGGCTTGCAGCTTTGCGGCCGTTTTTTTCGTTCGGAAAATCTTTTTCGATAAGGCCGCGCGAAAAATTGCCGTTTGCACTTTTTCGGCAAAATGCGAAAGCTTCGGAAAAAGTCGAAAGTTTTTCGAAAACCTGTTGAAATATTGAAAAATAACTGCTATAATATACGTAATAAACTTTAACATGGAGGTACGTTCACAATGGTCAAAATTGTTTACGGTGCAAAAGGAAGCGGCAAAACCAAAAGGATAATCGATATGGCAAACGAAAGTATCGAATCCGTTGCGGGAAATATCGTTTTCATCACCGACACGAACAGATATATGTTTGACGTGAAGTATCAGATTCGCGCACTCAACGTAACCGAACACAAAATTTTCGACGAGGAAGCTCTCATCGGTTTCATAAAAGGTCTTATTGCGGGCAATCACGACATCAGCCTCATCTATATCGACGGCGCGCATCGCATTGCCAAAAAGGACATTTCCGAAATGCAGTCTTTCTACGACGCACTGGAAGAAATTTCCCAAAATCAGAAGGTCGATTTCGTCGTATGCGTAAGCTCCGACCTTCCTGAAATGCCTGAATTTTTGAAAAAATATCTCTGATCGTTTAACATGAAATTCACCTCTACGAGAAAAACCGAATCCGTATCGGGAGGCGAAGCCGTTCTCAACGGAACGCCTGCGGGCGGCGGACTTTACGTCCCGTCCGAATTGCCCGTATTTTCCGAAAACGAAATCGCGGAATTTTGCAAAATGGCCTATCCTGAAAGGGTGGCCGTCGTTTTCAAAAAATTCTTCGACGATTTCAGTTATTACGAGCTTTTGGATTATGCCGAAAAAGCCTACGCCTCTTTTGAGGACGTTTGTCCCGTCGTGAAACTTGAGGACGAAAGCTATGTTGCGGAGCTCTGGCACGGCCCGACCGCAACCTGCAAGGATTTGTCGCTTGCCATGATGCCTTACGTCATCGAAGCGGCGAAGAAAAAGCTCGGCCTGACCAAAAAGACGTTGGCGGTTTTCGCAACCACCGGAAACACCGGCAAGGCCGCGCTCGAAAGCTTTACGGGACACTCCGGAGCCAAGCTCGTCGTCGTTTATCCCGACGCCGTGATGGACTATCTCCAGAAATTACAGCTCGTTACGCACGTAGGGGACAACACCCACGTTTTCGGCGTGAAGGGCAGTTTTTCGGAGGCGAAGGAAAGCGTTTCCGCGTTTTTCTCAAACAAAGAAAACAAAATCGCATTGTCCGCTTCGGGATACGAGGCGGTGGACGTTTCCAGCGTGAACTGGTGCAGAATAACGGCGGAAATCGCGTGCGTGTTCTCGGTTTACGCCGATCTAATGGAAAGTGAAGAAATTTCGCCGTCCCAAAAGGTGAACCTTTGCATTCCGACTTCGTCGGGTTCGATGCTTGCCGCCGCTTATTACGCCAAAAAGATGGGGCTTCCGGTGGACAGGATCATCGTTGCCGTCAACGAAAACAATCATCTGGCAAAGTTCTTCGCCAGTGGCGAATATCAAAGGCCGAAAACCGTCGCCCTCACAAATTCGCCGTCCTTAGACGCCGCAAGGTGCAGAAATCTGGAGCGTATTCTCTACGAAATCTCCGGCCGCAACGCCGCGTTCGTCAGCGAAAAAATGGAAGAGCTTGCCCTGAGCGGCAAGTTTAGAGTTGACAAAAAACTGCTTGACGATTGCGATATTGTCTGCGGATATGCCACAGAAGACGAGATTATTGACACAATCGAGGGTGAATTTGAAGAAAACGACTACGTTTGCGATCCGCACACCGCGGTGGCTGTCAGCGTTTGGCTGGATTATCTTACGCAGGCCGAGGACAAAACGCCTACCGTGCTGTTTTCCACGGCAAGTCCGTTCAGATATCCGATCGACGTGCTGTTCGCAATCACCGAGGATTTCGTCCGCGATCCCGTCAAAGCCATAAGAAAGCTTGAGGAAGCAACGGCTCTGGACGCTCCCGAGGCGCTCAAAAAACTTTCGGAATTGCAGGTAACGCACAACAAAATCGTCGAACTTTCGGACGTATCCGAAACCATTTTCGATTTTATAAAGTAAATTTTAGGAGAACAATATATATATGGATAACAAAGTGGTTTACACCGCCTTCAAGCCGACCGGCGATTTGCAGCTCGGCAACTATGTCGGCGCGCTCAGGAACCTCGTTAATTTGCAGGACGAACACAGATGTGTCTATATGGTTGCGGACATGCACAGCATCACCGTCAACAATCTGCCTGCCGATTTAAGGCGCAGAAGCTACGATTTTATGGCGCTCTTTCTCGCAATGGGGCTCGATCCCGAAAAGTGCATACTTGCGGTGCAGTCGCACGTGCCGGAGCATGCGGAGCTTGCGTGGGTTCTCAACTGCAACACACAGTTCGGCGAAGCAAGGCGCATGACTCAGTTCAAGGACAAAAGCGCCAAAAATCCGGAAAACGTCAACGTGGGGCTTTTTGCCTATCCGACGCTTATGGCGGCGGACATTCTGCTTTATCAGACCGACTACGTTCCCGTCGGCAAGGATCAGATGCAGCACGTCGAGCTTGCAAGGACCATTGCCGAACGCTTCAACAACAAATACAGTCCGACTTTCGTCGTGCCGGAGGGCATAGTTCCTAAAACCGGCGCAAAAATTCAGAACCTTCTGGATCCGACTGCCAAAATGGGCAAAACCGACGACAACGCAAACGGCGTGGTTTTCCTTTTGGACGACGAGGACACCGTTATGAGAAAGTTCAAACGCGCCGTCACCGACAGCGGCAACGAAATCGTCTCTCGCGCGGACAAACCGGGCATTTCCAACCTGCTGACGATTTACTCCGTCTTTAACGGCGTCACCGTGCACGAAGCCGAAAAGCAGTTTAACGGCGTAAGCTACGCCGAGTTCAAGCAAGCGGTCGGCGAAGCGGTCTGCGACCATTTAAGGCCGATAAAAGCGCGCTACAACGAGCTCATTGCCGACAAAACCTATCTTAACGGCGTCATAAAGCAGGGAGCCGAGAAGGCAAGATACGTGGCAAACAAAACCCTTTCCAAGGTCTATAGGAAAGTGGGCTTTCTGACCTTGGACAAATAATGTTCGGCTACGTCATACCCGACAAGCCGAATATGCTCGTCAAGGATCTTTCGGAGTATAGGGCGTACTACTGCGGCCTGTGCAAAGCTATAGGCAAAAGCTATTCGGAAAAAGCGAGGTTTCTAACTGGCTACGACTGCACGTTTCTTGCGGCGTTTTTGCACAATCTATACATTGAAACGCCGAAATTTAACGATGAAGTCTGCATTCTGAACCCTGTGAAGAAAAAAACCGTCTGCGTTTCGGACGAAATTTTCGAGGCGGTTGCCGCCGTTTCCGTACTTTTGGGCTACTACAAAGCCGTTGACGACGTCAGGGATGAGGGCGGAGTGAAGAAAAGGATTTTTGCCGCCTGCTTGCGCCGCGACTACAAAAAAGCAAAGCGCCGCTACCCAAGCGCCGACAAGGTGATAAAGGACGGCTACGAGCGTCTTTCGGCCATTGAAAAAGCCGCCGACAAAAGCGTTGACGAAACCGCCGACGCATTTGCGGTTCTGCTTAGGGATCTGATTGCGGTTCTTTCCGGCGAAAAGTGCAATTCGGCCGTGGAAAGGTTCTCCTACGCCTTGGGAAAATGGGTGTATCTTATGGACGCCGTCGACGACGTTTCGGAGGACAAGCAAAAAAAACGTTTCAATCCGTTTTTGGTTTCGTTTGGGGGCGACTTTTCTTCCAAAAAGGAATTTTTGGATAAGTTTAATGAAGATTTAAGTTTGCTGTTGTATAACTGTTATAACCAAATGGTTGCGGCATACAACAATATAGAGGTCAAAGTGGCCGAAGGCGTGCTTTCCAACGTCGTATATCTCGGCTTGAAGGCGCAGACCGAAAAAATGCTCAAAGGAGAGATCAAATGCAACAAGATCCGTTTGTGATTTTAGGCGTCGATAAGAACGCAACGCAAGCCGAAATCGACGAAAAATATCGCGAGTTACGCCATCGCTACGAAGACGCTCGCTTTCTGGAAGGCGAAGCCGGCGCGGAAGCTGCGGAAAAAATCGAGGAGTTGGACAACGCCTATTCCGAAGCCATGAGGATAAAATCCGAGTCGGCGAACATCGGCGGCGGTTTTCATGACGATTCCGATTTTAAGGGGCAGGATTTTTCCGAGGTCAAAGAGGCCATAAAAAACAAAAATTATCATTTGGCGCAAGGGCTTTTGGACGCCATGCAGGAGCGCAGCGCAGAGTGGCACTATATGCAAGCCAAGATATACTACGACAAAAAGTGGATTCTGGACGCCAAAAAGCAGCTCGAGCTTGCCATCGAAATGGATCCGACGAACGCAAAATACACAGCCACTTTGGACAGGCTCAAAAAAGAGAGCGGCAGAGGCTTCGTGTTTCCGACGGCCGGCGACAGCGCGGGCGGCAGGTCGTATTCGCCTAATTCCACGCCGAGCTGCTGCAACGTTTGCTCAACGCTTCTTTGCGCGGATTGCTGTTGCGAATGCATGGGCGGCGATCTCATTCCTTGCTGCTGATGAAAAGTAAAATTTCGACGAAAGATATAGCGACGGGCGGCATTTCTGCGGCCCTTTCGTTCTTGTTTGCGACGGGCGCGGTATATATCGACGCGCTGACGATAACCTTGTCGGTGCTTTCCGCCGCGGCTTTGATGCTGCCGCTTTCGAGGGGCAGATACGTCGGAGGTCTTTTGGCGTACGCGGCCACTTCGGGGCTTCTGATGCTGACGGCTTCGCCGCTTAAAAGCTTGCCGTACGTCGTGATATTTGGCGGCTACACTTTGTTTTGCTGCATTGCCGAAGACAAGAAGTGGAACAAAATCGTCGTTTACGCCTTAAAAGTTTTGTGGATAAACGCCGCGCTCGCGCTTTTCTATTTCGGCACCAAAACCCTCGTCATAAACTTCGACAAGCTTGGTTTCGAGCTGAAATACGGCTATTTGGCCGTGCTGACGACGGCCCTCGGCATTATCTACGATTTTGCGTTGAGATATCTGTATCGTATGGTGAAGTCGCTTAAGGAAAGGTATTTGGAAAAGAGCGCACCGTCCGATATGCAAAATTAGGTTGTCGTCTGGTTACATGCGCAGCCGAAGAAGTTGCCAAGGTATCCGCCCTCGGACAGCAGCACCGCGCCTATCGTTGCGATGAGAACGGCCAGTTCCGTGCCCATTATGCCTCCGCCTCCGGAGAACAGAAGCACAATTATGAATATGTAAATCATCCAGTTGTTGTCGAACATAATTTCACCTCGCACCATTTTATGCGGCATCAAGGAAAGCGGTGCAACAATAAAATGCAAAAACCGCGGCAAACCGAAAAGGTTTGCTTTTTTTTGCGCCGAAATATATGCGACAATCTTCATATATGGAGGATTTAGCTATGAACAATTTATTGTTGGACACCAACACAACTCAGAAAGTGCGCAAATATATCCCGAAGAAAGAGGTGCTTTCGGGGCTTGCGGATTTTTTCAGCATATTTTCCGACGCCACCCGCATGAAAATCATTTCCGCGCTCACCATAACCGAAATGTGTGTGACGGACATATCAGAAATACTCGGCATCAATCAGACCACCGTTTCGCATCAGCTGAAAATCATGCGTCAGGCGGGAGTGGTTGGCTTCCGCCGCGAGGGGAAGATACTTTTTTATTTCGTAACCAGCCCGATCGTCGAAAACGTCATGCTCAACGGCGTCGTTTACCTCGGATATTGAAAAAATGTTTTCAAAACTCTTTCAAACGAGGCCGAGGCGTGGTATAATAGAAGAAAACGTATATACGGGTTTAAGGTACGATATGGACGTAAAGCAAAAACTTTCCGAACTGCCTGCCAAAAGCGGCGTCTATCTGATGATGGACAAAGACGGCACGGTCATCTACGTCGGGAAGGCGAAAATTTTGAAAAACAGAGTCAAGCAATATTTTCAGGCAGGGACAAAGACGGACAAAACTTTGGCCCTCGTCGGCAATATTGCGGATTTTCGCTACATAATAACGCAGAACGAAGTGGACGCTCTGGTCCTCGAAAACAACCTTATCAAAAAATACAACCCGAAGTATAACATTCTCTTAAAGGACGACAAGAACTATCCGTTCATAAGGATCGATCTAAAAAGCAAATTCCCGACGGTTGAGGTGGTCCGAAAGCTCAAAAACGACGGCGCGAAATATTTCGGACCGTACATGGTGGGCATAAACGTTAAGGACATCACCGAGCTTATTTTCAGCGCGTTTCCGCTTAGGAGCTGCAACCTCAATTTCGACAAAATACCCTCGCATCACAGGCCGTGTCTGAACAGCCATATCGGCCGTTGCCTCGCGCCTTGCGACGGCAGAGTGCCCAAAGAGGAGTACGCCAAAACCGTTTCTGAGGTTATTTCGTTTTTGAAAGGCAACGACGACACCGTCAAAAAGGTGCTTGAAATGAAAATGCATAGGGCTGCAGACAAAGGCGATTTCGAAAACGCCATTTATTATCGCGACCGCCTGAAAACCTTGGACAAACTGGTCAGAAGGCAGATAAGCGCTCTGCCGAAGGACTTCAATCTGGACGTTTTTTCCGTCATCGACAACGGCATCTACGCCGCGGTTTCCGTGCTTGTGGTAAGGGGCGGCAAACTTTTGGGTGGCGACAATTTCCCGCTGCCCTCGGCCGCAAAATCCGTTTCGGAAGAAGAAAGGTTGGGGCTTACTTCCGCAGACATCGGCACGCTTTTAACGCACGACGAAGCCGCCGAAATGCTTGAAAACTTCATTTTTCAGTACTACGAGCAAAACCCTGTCTTTCCTGACGAAGTTGTCATAAACGTGGCTTTATCCGACGTTTCGGGTTTGGAAAACGTCTTTTTTGACAAAAGCGGCAAGCGCATAAATTTCGTGAAACCTATTTCCGGCGTCAGAAAACAGCTTGTGGAAATGGCCGAAAACAACGCGGTGGATTATCTTTCAAATTTCGTCACCAAGCTCGTTCGGCGCGACAACATGACCAAGGGCGCAGTGGTGAAGCTTGCCGAGGAGCTGGGGCTTTCCGAACTTCCTCGTCGCATCGAGTGCTACGACATTTCCCACGTTTCCGGCACAAACATGGTTGCCAGCATGGTGGTGTTCGAGGACGGCGAGCCTGCCAAAAAAATGTACAGAAGCTACAAGATAAAAACCGTTCCGGGAAACAACGACTTTGCTTGCATGAAGGAGGTTCTGACGCGCCGCCTGACCAGGCTTAAAAATTCCGATCCCGATCCGTCTTTCGGCAAACGTCCCGACCTCATCATCGTTGACGGCGGCAAAGGGCAGCTGTCTTACGCAATGGAGGCTTTGGAGGAAACTGGCACGACCGACGTGAACATTGTCAGCCTTGCAAAACGCGAGGAAGAGGTTTTCTTCCCCGATCGTCACGAGCCCGTCGTCATCGACCGCAACAGCGTTGCTCTGAAGCTCATTCAGCGCGTGCGCGACGAAGCGCACCGAAGCGCGATAACTCATCACCGCAATCTTCGCACCGCCGGCCAGACGAAATCCGAGCTTAAGGACGTTGAGGGCATAGGCGACAAAAAGATTGCCGCGCTCTACGCCAAATTCAAAAACCTTAAGGCCATAAAGGCCGCCACCGTCGAGGAGCTTTCCGAAGTAAAGGGCGTCACGAAAAAGGACGCCGAGCGCATAAAGCAGCACTTTTCGGACTGAAACCAAAAAAACGCAATTTAACCCCCGAAAACGCTTTATATTTCGGGGGTTTTATTATATAATAAAAAAAACGATTTTTTTCGAGGGCATTATGCGATACGATTTGGTTGCAACCGATTTTGACGACACGCTCTATTCCATGAAGGGCGGCGGCATCGACGATTTCACGCTCGGCGTAATAGGCGAATACAAGCGCCGCGGCGGCAAATTCGTCATAGTTACGGGCAGGATGTTTTCCGCAATAAAGCCGCAGGCCGAAAAACTGGGGCTGAGCGGTCTTATCATAAGTTATCAGGGCGCAATGATAAGCGACATTTCAAGCGGCAAAACCTTGAAATGCTTCGAACTTGACAGGGATTTGTGTCTGGAATATCTCGAATTTCTGAAGGATTTCGACCTGAAGGCCGTTCAGCTTTACGCCGACGACCGCCTGACGGTTGAGGAGGACAACGAATACGTCAAAAACTATCGCACCTACTGCGGCGTGGACGTCGACGTGGTGGGGGATCTCGCCTCGTTTATAAAGGCGCACCCCGAAAAAACCTTGAACAAGGTTTACGTCGCCACCTATCCGGAGGAAGCCACCAGGCTGCGTATAGCCGCGGAAAAAGCTTTTTCGGGCAGGCTGAACGTCACCAGCAGCAAGGAATACAACGTCGAAGTCGTCAATCCGCTTGCCTCCAAGGGCAACGCTCTCAAATATCTTATGGACGTTTTCGGCGTGGAAAAAGCAAAGGTTATGTGCTTTGGCGATCAACTCAACGACGTGTCGCTTCTTACCGAAGCGGGAATGGGGGTGGCGGTGGCCAACGCAAATCCCGAACTTAAAAAAATCGCCGACTACGTTTCGGAAGCGTGCGAAGACGACGGCGTGGCAAAAACGATAACCAGATTCTGTTTGGAGGAAAACTGATGGAAATCAACATGGGCAGGGAATATATCGACGGCAAGGTCGTCGGCATCGAGGATTTTGCCCGGGATTGCAATCTCGAAATACTTTGGAGCGAAAAAGGTTACAAGCTTCCGCTTTCCACCGTAAGCGTAAACAGGCCGGGTTTGGTGCTGTCGGGCTTTGACGACTATTTTGCCGGCAAACGCCTGCAGGTTATGGGCAACGCCGAAATGTACTTTTTGTACAAAATGGACACGGAAGCTTGCGACAAAGCGTTGCGCGCTTTGTTCAAGCACAAAATTCCGTGCCTCATAATAAGCCGTCGCTTGCAACCGACGGAGCACATGATCGACATTGCGAAGGAATATAATTGTCCGATTTTAAGAAGCGACGAAATCACCTCAAACGTCGTCAACGACTTGGTGAATTATCTCAACGATCAGCTTGCTCCCGAAACCACCGTGCACGGCGAGCTTCTGGACGTGGACGGCATAGGCGTTCTTATAACCGGCAACAGCGGCATCGGCAAAAGCGAAGTGGCGCTGGAGCTGGTGCACCGCGGCCACATGCTGGTTGCCGACGACAACGTGGTCGTAAAGCGGGTTAAGGACAGGCTTCTCGGCAGACCTGCCGAGGCCATAAGAGATTTTCTGGAAGTAAGGGGCGTCGGGATAATCAACGTCAAAAACATGTACGGAGTCGCGGGCGTTTTGCCGGAGAGCAAAATCGACGTCTGCATACACCTCGACAAATGGGACGAAACAAAATCCTACGATCGTTTCGGCGACGAACAGCTAACCATGGAAATGCTTGGCGTTGAGGTGCCGAAAACCGTGATTCCGGTTATGCCGGGGCGAAACATCGCAATCGTCGTCGAAGTCGTGGCAAAAAATCTTCGCTTAAAGCACATGGGCTACGACGCGCTCGAGGAAATCAAAAACCGCAACAACATAGGCTAAAAGACAGGCGGTTTCATATAATAGAGTATGAATCCGCTTTTGAAACATATCACCCTGACTTCCGCGTCTGTTTTAACCACGGCCAAAATCGGCGGCTCGGTGTGGACGTTGAGGCCAAGTTCCGCCAGCGAGCTTGCATTTTTCGTTTCGGAGCTTGATAGGGCAGGCGTAAAATATATGCCCGTCGGCGGCGGAAGCAATCTTATCGTCTCCGACCGCCCGAGAACCGTTGCCGTTTCCACTTCCGCCTTCGATCTCGTGGAAGCAAACGGCCGCAAAATATACGCGGGCGCAGGCGCGCGACTTTCGGAAATCATGCGGACGGCCGAAAAAAACGGATTGTCCGGCGTCGAATTCTGGGCGGGCATACCCGCAACGTTCGGCGGCGCAGTAAAGATGAACGCAGGGGCGTTTTCGTCCGAAACGATGGATAAAGTGCTTTATATCGACGTTTTAACGGGCGGAAAAGTCAAAAGACTTTGGAAAAGCGGCATAAATTACGGCTACAGGCACACGGAAACAGACGGCATAATTTTGGGCGGGGCGATTGCTCTGGAACCGTCCTCTCCGGATGCCGTACGACAAAAAACGCGGGAGTATCTCGAAAAACGGCGGCAAACGCAACCTGCGGGGAAAAGCGCGGGCAGCGTTTTCAAAAAAGTGGGCGGAGTGGGCGCCGGCAAATATCTGGACCTTGCGGGGCTTAAGGGCAAACGCTTCGGCGGCGCCGTCGTCAGCGAAAAACATGCGGGTTTCTTTTTGAACGACGGAGGCGCGACCTTTGAAGATTTCAGGCGTCTTGCCGATTACGCGGCCGACAAAGTTTGGCAGAAATTCGGCGTAAAACTAGAGAAGGAAGTTGTTTATTTTGAATAAATTTTTCGGCGATTATCATACTCACACAACCATGTCGGACGGCAAAAACAGCGTGTCCGACCTCGTGCGGTATGCCGAAAAAAACGGTTTTTCGGAGCTTGCGATCACCGATCACGGCTACGGCAACGTTGCTTGCGCGATGACCGACGACAAGCTGAAAACTTTAAGGTGCGAGGCGGACAAGCATAACGCCCAAAATACGGATTTGAAAATTCTGATAGGCGTCGAGGCCGATTTCGTAAGTTACGACGGAAGCATCGACCTCACGGAGGACAGATTTCAGGCGTTCGACGTGGTTACGGTAGGTTTTCATCGGTTCGTCAAAACCAAAAAGTTTTCGGAGTGGTTCGGTCTGGAGTTCTACAACGGCTTCTTGGCAAAACGTTTCGGAGCAAGCGAGAAGCGGCGAAGAAAGAACACCGATATGGTCGTTTCCGCTCTCGAAAGATACGACGTCGACATTCTCGCGCATATAAATCACTACTTGAAGGTGGACGCAAAACGCGTCGGCGAAGTCTGCGCAAAGCGCGGCACCTACGTCGAAATGAATCAGAAGCACCTGGACGTTCTGGAAGAGGTGATAGACGAGCTTTTAGAAACGGACTGTCTGTTCATTGCAAACAGCGACAATCACGACGTTAAAAAATGTGATAATCTGGACAAGGTGGCCGAGTTCGTCGAGTGGCACAATATACCCGAAAGCCGCGTCGTAAACCTCGGAAGAACCCCGACTTTCAAAAACCACGGAGGGCAAAATGGAAAAAGTTAAGTTTACCGTCTGCGCCAAAAACGAAATGCTCAAAAATCAGCCGACGGAAGTCTGTTGCGCAAAAGCGTGGCTTGCGGCGGCGGTGAAGGCAACGGGCAGTCTGAACCTCACCAAAACGGGTATGAACGTGGTTTTCGAAAGCGACGACTACGACTATATGATGAGCGTGGTGCACGCCATAAAGCTGTTGTATTCGCTTCCGGTGGAGCTTATTTCACAGCGAGGCAAAGGCGCAAAAAAGAGCGCGGCGTTCATGGTGAAGCTGGGTAAAACCCAGTCCGAAACCCTGCTTTTCGACGTCGGAATCTGGGAAAAAGGCGAAGACGATATGCCTTGTTTTGCTCGCGGAGTGAGGAAGGAAATCGTCAGGAAGGAGTGCTGCGCAAAGGCGTTTCTTCGTTCCGTATTCGTTGCCACGGGAAGCGCCAACGTTCCGCCTAAGCTCATCGGCGAATCGGACAGCGTGGAGTCGTCCGGCGGCGGTTATTATCTGGAATTCGTGCTTTCGGACGAAATTCTGGCAGAGGTTGTTTCGGGGCTTCTGAAAAGCTTGGGCGTTCCCGCAAAAACCACCGAGCGGAAAGAAAAGTTCGTGGTGTACCAAAAAGACAGCGAAATCATTTCCAACACCTTTGCGCTTTTAGGGGCGCACGAAGCGGTTATGTATATGCAGGAAATCATGGTGGAGCGCACGCTTTCCGCCAACCTCAACCGCCAGAGCAACATTGCCGCGGCAAATGCGGACAAAACGGTGATTGCCGCCACAAAACAGGTTTTAGCCATTCAAACCATCGACAAAACCTCGGGTTTGGACAAGCTTCCGGACACACTTAAAGAAATCGCCGTCCTGCGCCTTGAAAATCCGACGGCAGGGCTTGACTTTTTTGCCGGCAGGCTCGGCATAACCAAAAGCGGCGTGAACCACCGCTTCAGAAAGCTCGTGCAAATGGCAGAAGAAATCGAAAACAAACGATAAACGAAAAGAAACGCTTATGAAAGAATTTGTACATTTACATCTACACACCGAATACAGTCTTCTCGACGGCATGGCCCGCATCAAAAAAGGTAAAAAAGCCACGCCGCTTTTGGACGCGTTGAAAGCCAAGGGCATGAAGGCCTGCGCCATCACCGATCACGGCAACATGTACGGCGTTTATCCTTTCGTCGAAACCTTCAATTCCGTCCGCAAAAAAGCGGTGGACAAATATAAGGAGCAGCTTGAAGCCGAGGGCAAAACCAAGGACGAAATCAAAGCCGCCGTCAAAGAGAACGCCGACAACTTAGACAGCATGAAGCCTATCATCGGCAGCGAGTTTTACGTGGTTGACAATCACAAGGTATTCGAGCACGGCGAAACGCGCAACCACCTTATATTGCTTGCCAAAAACCAGACGGGCTACAAAAATCTGATGAAGCTGTCGAGCATATCTTTTATCGACGGATTCTATTACAAGCCGCGCATCGACATGCAGCTGCTTAAGGAGCACAGCGAGGGGCTTATCTGTCTTTCCGCGTGCATACAGGGCAAAATTCCGCAGCTCCTCTTAAACGACGACTACGAGGGCGCCAAAAAGCTGGCTCTGGAATTCAAGAGCATGTTTGCGCCGGGCGATTTTTATCTAGAATTGCAGTTTCACGGCACGCCGGAGCAGGCGAAAATGCCGTACGTCTATAGGGGCGAGGACAAACGCGACATGCCGCTCTGGCAGCGTCAGCGTTATATAAATCCGCTTCTCAAAAAACTTGCGGACGAAATCGGTGTAAAAGTGGTTGCCACCAACGACGTGCACTATCTCACCAAAGAGGACGCCGAGGTTCAGGACGTTATGCTTTGCGTCAACATGCAGCGGAAAGTGGGCGATCCCGACCGTATGCGTATGGATCCGCACGAGTTTTATCTCAAAACCTACGACGAAATGCTCCTTATGCTGCCGGAATATCCGGAGGCTTTGGACACCACAGTCGAAATTGCCGACAAGTGCAACGTCACGGTTGAAATCCGCGCGCCGGAAGGGCACTACGAAATTCCTAACTACGTTCCTGAGGGTGACGACGGCAAACCGCTGGGGATAACCGCGGAGGAATATCTTTCCCAAATGAGCTGGGCGGGGCTTAAAAAACGCTATTCGGTCATAACCAAAGAGCTTGAAGACAGAATGAGAATGGAGCTCGACGTCATCATAAAGATGGGTTTTGCGGGCTACTATCTCATCGTTTGGGACTACATCAACTGGGCCAAAAAGCACGGGATACCGATAGGGCCGGGGCGCGGAAGCGGCGTCGGCAGCATAGTGGCCTATTGCGTGGGCATAACCAACGTCGATCCTATCCGCTACAATCTTCTCTTCGAGCGTTTTCTGAACGTGGAAAGGATAAGCATGCCGGACTTTGACGTGGACATCTGCATCGAAGGCCGCGGCAAGGTTATCGAATACGTATCTCACAAATATCACCCTGAAAACGTCACGCAGATCATCGCATTCGGCACGATGAGTGCGCGCTCGTCCTTAAAGGACGTTGCAAGGGCGTACGACATACCTTACGCCGACGCGGACAAGTGGTCCAAAGCCATACCTATGGAGGCGGGCAAGTGCAGCTTCGACAAGGCTTTGGGGCTTTACAAAAACGACGAAGGCAAGGTTGAAGGCGCGTCGCCTGACTTTATAGAGTTCTATGAAACCGACGCCACCGCGCACAGCATAATCGACATCGCAAGAAAACTCGAGGGCATGCCTCGCCAGACTTCCATGCACGCATGCGGCGTTTTGATATGCCCGAAAAAGGTTGTGGAATATCTGCCGCTTCAGCGAAAGGAAGACAGCATCACCACCCAGTTCGACAAGGATCAGGTGGAAGCGATGGGGCTTGTCAAGATGGACTTTTTGGGTTTAAGAACCCTAACAGACATCAACCTCGCTTGTCAGTACGCCAAGGAAGACTACGGCGTCGACATCGACTTCGACAAAGCGGGCGTCGACGATCCGGAGGTTTACGCCGAAATTTACAGCGGCGACACCGTCGGCATATTCCAGCTGGAAAGCGCGGGCATGTGCAAATTTATGCAGCGCCTGAAGCCTGACAAACTGGAGGACGTCATCGCAGGCGTTTCGCTTTACAGACCGGGCCCTATGCAGTTTATCGACTCCTACATTAAGGGTAAGCATAACCCCGAAAGCGTTCGCTACGTCGACGAAAAACTCAAAAAGATTCTCGACGTAACCTACGGTTGCATAGTCTATCAGGAACAGGTTATGCAGATTGCCCGCGAAGTGGCGGGCTACAGCCTCGGCGGCGCAGACCTTTTGCGCCGAGCCATGGGCAAGAAAAAAGTCGACATTATGAAGCACAACAAAGAAGTCTTCATAAACGGCGGCAAGCCTGACGAAAGCAGAGCGGCGGTCATTCCGGGCGCAGTCAAACTGGGCATGAAGGCGGAAGTGGCCAACTCGCTTTTCGATCAGATTTTGCAATTTGCGTCCTACGCGTTCAACAAATCCCACGCGGCGGCGTACAGCGTCATCACCTATCAGACAGCCTATCTCAAGCGCTACTACAGGGCGCAGTTCATGACGGCGATTCTCAACAACCGCATCACCGACGCCAAGGAAATAGGCAAATACGTCAACTATCTCACGTCGGTCGACATCAAGGTTCTGCCGCCTGACATAAATCGCAGCAAGCAGAAGTTTGCCACCGAGGGCAAAGCCGTCCGTTTCGGTCTTATGGCCATAAAGGGCGTCGGCGAGCAGGCTGTCGCGGAAATCGTTAAGGAAAGAGAGCAAAACGGCGTCTATTCCGACCTTGAAGACGTAATCAGGCGAAACGCGGGCGTCGGCCTCAACAAACGCATGGTGGAGAACATGATAAAAGGCGGCGTTTTCGACTGTTTCGGCCGTACCAGAAGCACGCTTATGTCCTCTTACGAGCAAATTATGGACATCGTCGCTCACGACAAAAAGAACAGCGAATCCGGCCAGCTTTCGCTCTTCGACAATCTGTTCGGCGAGGAAGACGAATCGTTGCAATCCTTCACCTACGTCAACCTGCCGGAATACAGCGAAGTGGAAAAACTGGGCTACGAAAAGGAAGTTCTGGGTATGTATTCCACGGGACATCCGCTCAACAGCTTCAAAAACGCTCTCAAAAAATTCGGTTTCAACACCTCGATGCTCGTTGCCGAAGCCGACGACGACGCATCAGGCGACGTGGAAGAAGAAACCGTATCTCTCGACGAAAACGGCGAAATGAGGGAAACCGTTCGCTACGATCTGTCCCTCAACAATCAGCGAGTCAGCATGGGCGGCGTTCTGACGGAGATGACCAAAAAAATCAGCAAAAAGACGGGCAAAAACATGGGTTACGGCACGCTGGAGGATTTGTTCGGCACCATCGAAGTGGTTTTCTTCACGGACGCGTTTGAAAAATATCGTCACCTTTTGAAGGAAAACAGCTTCATAAGCGTAACGGGCACGCTCAGCGTACAGGCCGAGGACAGACCGAAGATAACCGTCAGGGAAGTTAAGGAGCTTTCCGCCGACGGCATTGAAGAAAAAGCTTCCGAACCCGAAAAGCACGGCATAATTTATCTCAGAATGTCGCCTCGCTCCGACGTCGTAACCGCGGTGCAGAGGATACTTGCAAGATACAAGGGCGACAACGTCGTCCGAGTCAAGTTCCGCGACAACGATGTGAGGGAATTTCCTCAGAAAGTGGCAATCACCGACGCGCTTATGTTCGACCTCGGAATGACGGTCGGTCAAGAAAACGTCAAAGTCATTTACAAATAATTTGTAAACGCTTGATTTTGACGCAAAATTTGATATAATTGAAACGAATAACACAAGGATTTTTGCTTATGAAAAGAATTGCAATTTTGACTTCAGGCGGCGACGCTCCGGGCATGAACGCATGCATCAGGGCGGCCACCAGATACGCGCTCAGCAAAGGCTTCGACGTTTACGGCGTCGAAAGAGGCTATCAGGGCCTTATCGAAGGCGAACTTTTCCGTATGGGTTCCAGAAACGTTTCGGGCATCATTCACAAGGGCGGCACCTTCCTTAAAACCGCAAGATGTCCCGAATTCAAAACGCTCGACGGCCAGCGGCACGCGGCCGAAACCTTGGGAGCGTTCGGCATCGACGGGCTTATCTGCATCGGCGGCGACGGAACGTTCAGGGGAGCAAAGGATTTGTCCGACAACTTCGGCGTGAACGTAATCGGCATACCGGGCACCATCGACAACGATCTGGCTTACACGGATTATACTTTGGGCTTCGACACTGCCGTCAACACCTGTATCTGGGCCATCAACTGTCTGCGCGACACCATGGGCAGTCACGACCGCGTGAGCCTTCTGGAGGTTATGGGCAGACGTTGCGGCGACATCGCGTTGTATGCGGGCATCGCCGGCGGTGCCGAATATATTCTGGTTCCGGAGGTTCCGTACGATCTCGACGCCATTTGCAAAAGCATTTCCATGAGCCAGAAGAGGGGCAAAACGTCCAACATGATCATCCTTGCCGAGGGCGCGGGCAATCAGGCCGACGTCTGCAAATATATTCTGGAAAAAACGGGCATCGAAGTCAAAACAACCACGCTCGGTCATATTCAGCGCGGCGGCAGTCCGACGGTTTCCGACCGCGTGCTTGCGGCGAAACTTGCTGTCAAATCGGTCGATTTGCTGCTTGAGGGCAAAACCAATCGCGTTGTCGGCATACGCCACAACGAAATCATCGACGAAGACATCACCGAGGCTCTTAACATGCCTCGCACCTTCGACAAAGATCTTTACGATATCACACTAACAATCGGTTTATAAGCCGAAAATCAACACATAAAACACATTTTACAAAATTTGGAGGTTACTATGAAAAATCTTAAAGGCGCTTGTATGTTTGCGCAGTCCGGCGGTCCTACGTCGGTTATCAACAGCTCCGCGGCAGGCGTGTTTCTGGAGGCATTGAAGAGCCCTGAAATCACCAAGGTTTATGGCGCGGCTCACGGCATCAAGGGCGTTTTGGACGAGCAGTTCTACGACATCGGTCTTGAAGACAAAAAGGAGCTTGAACTTTTGAAATACACCCCAAGCTCCGCTTTGGGTTCGGTTCGCTACAAACTCAAAGACGTTTCCGTCGACGACACCGACTACAAACGCATTTTGGAAGTTTTCAAAAAATACGACATTCGCTATTTCTTCTACAACGGCGGCAACGACAGCATGGACACCTGCAACAAAATCAGCAAGTTCCTCAACGGTTCCGGCTGGGATTGCAACGTAATCGGCGTGCCTAAAACCATCGATAACGATCTGTTCGGCACCGATCACTGCCCGGGTTTTGCTTCCGCCGCAAAATATATCGCCACCACTTTGATGGAAATCAATCTGGACGCAAAGGTTTACAACACCGGCATGGTGTGCGTCATCGAAGTTATGGGCAGAAACGCCGGCTGGCTGACCGCGGCCGCAAGCCTTGCGGGCTATAAGGGCCTCGGCGCAGACCTTATCTATCTTCCGGAAGTTGCGTTCGACGTCGACAAATTCGTATCCGACGTTGAGGACGTTCTCGCCAAAAACGACAACAAGTGCATCGCAGTCGTTTCCGAAGGCATCAAGCTTGCCGACGGCAGATACGTTGGCGAATTCACCGCTTCCAAAACCGACCTCTTCGGCCACGCTCAGCTCGGAGGCGTAGGCCAGATGCTCGCCAACGTCATCAAAGAAAAAACCGGCATCAAAACCCGCGCAATCGAACTCAGCCTTATGCAGCGTTGCGGCGCGCACCTCGCTTCCAAAGTGGACGTAGAGGAAGCTTTCGGCGCAGGCGCGGAAGCAGTCAAAGCGGCGGTTTCCGGCGAAACCGACAAAATGGTTTGCTTCGAAAGGGATATGTCCACCGGCCATTACGTCTGCAAATACAAGCTTCTGCCTCTGGAACTTGCGGCCAACACCGAAAAAACCGTTCCTTTGGATTGGATAACGGACAACGGCACCGCACTTTCCGACAAATTCGTCGAATACGCTCTGCCTCTCATTCAGGGCGACGCAAAAGCTCCGCTCGAAGACGGACTTCCGCGTTTTGCAAAACTTAAAAAAGTTTTGGTAGAAAAACTTTAATCGAAAATAATCAAATCGGTTTTCCGCAGCGGCTTCCGCTGCGGAAAATTTAGCAAAGAGGATTTATGAAAGTTTCCGACGTTCTCACCGTCGAAATCGTCGACAGCGGAATGGAAGGCGAGGGCATAGCCAAGGTTGACGGCTACGTTCTTTTCGTTCCTATGGCGCTGAAGGGCGAAACGGTGCAAATAAGAATAGACCACCTAAAAAAGAATTTCGGCTACGCAACGCTGAAAAAAGTTGAGATTCCGTCCGACAAAAGGGTTCGGCCGGCGTGTCCCGTTTACGGCGTTTGCGGCGGATGCGACATGCAGCACGTTGCCTACGACGAGCAAAAGGAGCAAAAGCGCAGGCAAATCGAAACTTGTCTGAGGAAAAACGCCGGCATCGAATTTTCGGTTCCGGAGGTTTACGGCGGATCAAATCGGTTCGCCTACCGCAACAAGCTTCAGATGCCGTTCGGACAAAAGGACGGCAAAGCCGTGCTGGGCTTTTTCAAGGAAGGGACGCATACGGTCGTTCCGACCGCGCGATGCGTTTTGCACGGCAAGTGGGCAGAAGATCTGATGAAAGCCGTTTTGTCGTGGGCAAACGAAAACAAGGTTTCCGTTTACGACGAAAGGTCCCAAAAGGGGATACTAAGACATCTCGTTGCCCGAAACGTAGGCGGCCAAACGGTGATCGTCATCGTCGGAAACGGCAACAAACTGCCTGCCGCAAACAATCTTATCTCCGCCTTAAAAAGCGTTTTCGGCGACGGCTTCAAGCTCTATTTTTCTCCTAACCGCAAAAACACCAACGTCATTTTGGGCGAAAGCGTGACGGAAATTTACGGCAAAAACGTCAAAGCAAACGTCGGAGGAGTCAGGGTGGACGTAAGCCCTTACACTTTTTTGCAGGTGAACGACGAAGTGCGCGATATGATATATTCGGCCGTAGCGGCCGAGGTGGAAAACGGCGTTGACGTCGTCATCGACGCCTACTCCGGCATGGGCATAATGACTGCGCTTCTGTCCTCGAAAGCAAAAGAAGTTTACGGCGTCGAAATCGTTCCCGAGGCAGTTTCGGACGCCGACAAACTGATGGCCGAAAACGGCATCAAAAACGTCAAAAACATCGCGGGCGACGCCGCCGAAGTGCTGCCGAAGCTTGCAAAAAGCCTCTCGGAAACGAAAGCGGATTACGTTTATCATTTGGCACAATCGCCGTTTGAAGCAATAAAAAGCGGCCGAAAAACCTTTGAATTGCGTCTTTACGACGAAAAACGCCGCAGTCTTAAAGTCGGCGACGTCATCGAATTCTACACGGACGGCACCGACGAGAGGCTACTGAAAAAAGTCAAAAATCTTTTCGTATTCGACGATTTTTCCGCGCTTTTCAAAACGCTCGGCACGGGTGAAAACACCTGCGGCGCCGTTATGACCGAGGACGCAGCCGTTTTAGGTATGGGCAAGTATTATTCCGAGGAACGCCAACAGAAAAACAAAGTCGTCGCCATAGAGCTTGCGCCCGCAGAAAAACGCATAACCGTCGTTCTGGATCCGCCACGGAAGGGTTGCGATCAAAAGACGCTTGCCGCGGTAAAGGAAGCCCGCCCCGAAAAGGTTATATACGTCAGCTGCAATCCCGCAACTCTTGCCCGCGACCTTGCGATTCTGAAAACCGATTTCGATCTCGTTTCCGTCAGAGCCTACGACATGTTCCCGCAAACCAAGCACGTCGAAACCCTCGCCGTCCTTACGAAAAAAGGAAAAATGTAGAATTACTAAAGGAGAATTTTATGTCTGGAAAAAATTTGATAAGTGTTGGAAATGCCGGAGAGTATTTTGTAGCGGGTGAGTTGGAACGTCACGGTTTTACTGCGGCAATACCAATGTCTAACGTAAAAGATTTTGATATTCTGGCAATAAATAGAAGCACTTTTAAGCAGTTTGCGATTCAAGTAAAAACCACCGGAAACAAGAAAAAAGTGTGGACGCTTTCTGCAAAAAATGAAAATATTAAAGAAGATAACGTCGTTTATTTTTTCGTTTGCTTAAACGAACTGGGCGCGCCCGAGTATCATATTGTTGCGAGTGCCGAAGTAGCTGAAAGTATAAAAGAAAGTCATAAAAAATGGCTCGCAACAGCTGGTAAAAACGGACAAGAACATAAAGATAATCCCATAAGAAAATTTGAAGATAAGGAGAATAAGTACCTTAATAACTGGGGATTGTTGGGTATAGAGTGATATTTATTTCGTTATGTTGAACGGAAATTTTCTAAAAGGTCTTTTAACCGAGAACAAATTGCTCGGCGCGGACGAATGATTTTCGGCGCGCTACGTTGCGTCGATTTTTTGAAAACCCATTGCTTACGAAGGCTTATTTATTATATCGTAGAACTATAAAACTTTTAAGGAGAGAATTATGAAGGTTATCGTTATCGGCGCAGGCAACGCGGGCCTTGTGGCCGCCGAAAAACTGGCAAGAGGAGGCTTGGACGTTTCGGTTTTTGAAAAAAACGCCTATAAAAATCTTTCCTACGACTGGCACGACGACGTCAACGCCGCAGCGTTCACCGAAAACAACCTGCCTATGCCTAAAGAGGGCACCTATTTCACAAAGAAGAACTGGTCGTTCATACCGCCTGCGGAGCGAGTGGAGGTAACCCTACATATCCTCGAGGAAAAGTTGGATCTTTCCACCGAGCGTCGCTCTTTGGCGCAGCAATACGTGGATCGCGCAGACGGCGTGGACTTTCATTTTTCAAGCCCCGTGGACAGCCTTATAATAAAGGAAAACAAAGTCGTGGGCATAACGTCCGGCGGCAAGGAATATTTTGCCGATCTCGTCATAGATAACAGCGGTGCGCTCAGTCCGTTCAGGGCAAGCCTTCCGAAAGAGTGGGGCATAACGGCGATGCCCGACAAGTCGGAAATATTCGTGGCGTATCGCGGCTTCCACAAAAAGCTTGCGGGCGTAAGCGATCCCGAAAACAGCAACAGAGCCTACCTCAAGCACCTCGGCAAAGACGGCATCAGCTGGAGCATTCTCGATCCTGCCGGCACCGTCAACGTTCTCATCGGCAGACAGGGTGAACTGACAGACGAGGCTTTTGACGAGGCGTATTCCGCGCTTAAAGCGTCGAATCCGGAGATTTCCGACGAAGTTGTCCGCGGCGGTTTCAAGTGCGTGATACCTATAAGATACCCGCTTTCAAAAATGGTTTGGGACGGCTACGTCGCTTTGGGCGACAGTGCGTTCATGACGATTCCTATGATCGGAAGCGGCATCGAAAACGGCATGAAAGCGGCCGTGGAGCTTGCGGACGTCATTCTTAAAACCAAATCGTCCAAAAAAGAAGACCTTTGGGCGTACGAGGTAACTTATTACAAAAAGCGCGGAGCCGATCACGTCGGCGTCGACGTTCTGAAACGCTGGCTGCTGGCGGCAAAACCGTCGGATCTCGACTGGCTTTTCGAAAAGGGCGTCGTGGACGAAAAGAACATGGCGGACGCGGCCACCGGCCACCTCATAGTTTTAAGTTTTCCCGAGCTTTTGCAAAAGGTAAAAAGAGGCTTCACGAGATTGTCGCTTCTCCTCAGAATGAACGACATGCTTATGCGCGCAAAACGCGCCGCCGCGCTCGGCAGGAAAATCCCTTCCTCCTACGACGAAGACAAAATTTCTTCCTGGCGCGCAAAAATCGAAAAAACCGTTTACGGCAAATAATTTTCGGAGTCTATTGTTTATTTATATAAGCACATATTTTGCCAGAAAAAGATGGTCGTCGCAGGCAGTTAAAAAGCGGCAGCGCAAAAAATTTCTGCGCCGAAAAAAATTTGCGGTTTGCAAAAATTATACAAAAAACAAGTTTTTATAAAAAAATCCGATAATCTTCGAAAATTCGACAAAAAACGGACAATGCGTTGTCCGTTTTTGTATTGTGGCCGAAAATGACTACACCACAATATATTGTGTCTCGCAAAAAAAGTGCATACAATATGATGTATTTCGATTGACATTGAACGGGGCGTTTGCTATAATCAAAAACGTACATTTCACAAAAGGAGGAAGCAACAATGCTTCAAGTTAAAAAAAGGGATAACAACGTAGTACCGTTTGATCTTTCCAAGATCGAAAACGCCATCGAAAAGGCGTTTATTGCCGTTGGCAAATGCTACACCAAGGATATTATTGAGCTTTTAAGTCTGAAGGTTACCGCGGCGGTTTCCGACAAAGTGTCGGACGGAGTGGTTTCCGTCGAAGACGTGCAGGACAGCGTCGAAGTGGTGCTCATTCAGGCCAGCTACGTGGACGTTGCGAAAGCGTACATTCTGTATCGTAAGAATCACGAAAAAATGCGCAACATGTCCTCCACCGTGCTTGACTACAAGGCCACGGTCGGCAACTATCTTAAAATCAACGACTGGCGTGTGAAGGAGAACTCCACCGTTACCTATTCCGTCGGCGGACTTATCCTTTCCAACAGCGGCGCGATCACCGCCAACTACTGGCTTTCCGAAATCTACGACGAAGAAATCGAAAAGGCTCATCGCAACGCGGATATCCATATCCACGACCTCAGCATGCTCACGGGTTATTGTGCCGGTTGGTCCTTGAAACAGCTTATTATGGAAGGTCTGGGCGGCGTGCCGGGCAAAATCACCAGCTCTCCTGCCGGCCACCTCAGCACTCTCTGCAATCAGATGGTCAACTTCCTCGGCATCATGCAGAACGAATGGGCAGGCGCGCAGGCGTTCAGCTCCTTCGACACCTATCTTGCGCCGTTCGTCAAGGTTGACAACCTCTCCTACAAAGAGGTCAAGCAGTGCATCCAGAGCTTCATTTACGGTGTAAACACTCCGTCCAGATGGGGCACGCAGGCGCCGTTCACCAACATCACTTTGGACTGGGTAGTTCCAAACGATTTGGCCGAGCTTAACGCCATTGTCGGCGGAAAAGAACTTGATTTCAAGTACAAGGATTGCCAAAAAGAAATGGCCATGGTCAACAAGGCGTTCATCGAAATTATGATCGAAGGCGACGCCAACGGCCGCGGCTTCCAGTATCCTATCCCGACCTATTCCATCACCAGGGATTTCGACTGGTCAGAAACCGAAAACAACAAACTTCTCTTCGAAATGACCGCAAAATACGGCACCCCGTATTTCAGCAACTACATCAACAGCGATATGGAGCCGTCGGACGTCAGGTCCATGTGCTGCAGATTGCGTCTGGATCTTAGGGAATTGAGGAAAAAATCGGGCGGCTTCTTCGGCAGCGGCGAAAGCACGGGTTCCGTGGGTGTCGTAACCATAAATATGCCGAGGATCGCGTATCTTTCCAAGGACGAAAACGAATTTTTCGAGCGCCTTGAAAAGCTGATGAATTTGTCCGCAAGAAGCCTGAAAATCAAACGTAACGTCATTTCCAAGCTTTTGGAAGAAGGCTTGTATCCGTACACCAAACGTTATCTCGGCACCTTCAACAATCACTTTTCCACCATCGGCCTTGTGGGCATGAACGAAGCGTGCCTCAACGCAAAATGGCTGGGCGTCGATCTCACGCACAAAGAAGCGCAGGAATTCACCAAAAAGACGCTCAACTTCATGCGTAACAAGCTCAGCGACTATCAGGAAGAGTACGGCGACCTCTACAACCTCGAGGCCACCCCTGCCGAAAGCACTTCCTATCGTCTGGCGAAACACGACAGAAAGTATTATCCGGACATCATCACCGCCACCAACAGTAAGGATCAGGCTCCGTACTACACCAACAGCTCGCACCTGCCTGTAGGCTACACCGCAGACATCTTCGAGGCCCTGGACATTCAGGACGAACTTCAGACTCTCTACACCTCCGGCACCGTTTTCCACGCGTTCTTGGGGCAAAAGCTCTCCGACTGGAAAGCCGCGGCAAACCTGGTCAGGAAGATTGCCGAAAACTACAAACTTCCGTATTACACCATGAGCCCTACCTATTCCGTATGTCAGGAACACGGTTATCTCGAAGGCGAAGTTTACAAATGCCCGAAATGCGGCCGCACCACCGAGGTTTACAGCCGTATCACCGGCTACTATCGTCCGGTTCAGAACTGGAACGACGGCAAACTTGAAGAGTTCCACGCCAGAAAGACCTACGACATCGCCAACAGCCACCTCAAATCCGAGTGCCGCGTAAAGGCGGAAGACGTCAAAAAACCGGAAAAAGCGCAAGTTAAAGAGCTTCTGCTTTTCACCACCAAAACTTGCCCTAACTGCAAGATGGCCAAAGCAATGCTTCAAAAAGCAGGAATAACCTACACGTCCGTCGACGCGCAGGACGAAAAGGAAGTAACGTTGAGCTACGGCGTCAAAAAGGCTCCGACGCTGCTCGTTCCTAACGGCGACGGCTTCGACGTCTACGACAACGCCAGCGAAATCAAAAAATTCATCGAAAAACAAGGAGCGACCGTAAATGCATGACGTCATAGTTATCGGCGCAGGCGTGGCAGGCATGACTGCCGCGCTCAACGTCCTCAGGGGCGGGAAAAGCGTTTTGGTTTTGGAATCCGAAAGCTTCGGCGGGCAGGTTAGCTTTTCGCCGAGGGTGGAGAACGTGCCTTCCATAAAACAAATTTCCGGTTCGGAATTCGCCGACAATCTTTTTGAACAGATCACCGACCTCGGCGCCGACGTCGAGCTGGAAAAGGTGCTTAAAGTGGAAAAACAGGAAGATAAAACCTTCGTTGTGACAACCGACTACGGCACCCACACCGCAAAAGCCGTCATCTTGGCAACGGGCGTGAAGCATCGTCACATCGGGGTAGAGAGGGAACTCGACCTCGTCGGGCACGGCGTAAGCTATTGCGCGGTTTGCGACGGAGCGTTTTACGAGGGCGAAGAAGTGGCTCTTATCGGCGACGCAAACACCGCTCTTCAGTACAGCCTTCTTCTTTCCAACTATTGCAAAAAGGTTTACGTTCTGACGCTGTTCGACAAGTTCTTTGCGGACAAAATTCTGGTGGACAGGCTACGCCAGCGCGACAACGTCGAAATTCATCACAACCTCTCTTTGCAGGAGTTTTTGGGCGAAGATGAACTCACCGGCATACGTCTCAAAAACACCAAGGACGGCACGGACTTTATGGTTCGTTGCAAAGGTTGCTTCATCTGCATAGGGCAGGTACCGGACAACAAGGCGTTTGAAAACATAGTGGATTTGGACAGGGCAGGCTACATCGTTTCCGACGAAAGCTGCACCACCAAAACCGACGGCGTGTTCGTTGCGGGCGACTGCCGCACCAAAAAGATGCGTCAGATCACCACTGCCGCGGCCGACGGCGCAACGGCGGCGTTTCTGGCCAATGGCTACATCGACACTTTGTAAAAGTATAAGTCAGACAGCATTTTGCTGTCTGATTTTATATTATCCACAAAATTTCCCCTCTCGGATTGACTTTTCGCCCCCGCCGTGTTAAGCTATAACTATCAATTTTTTCGAGGCGCAAAATGAAGTGCTGGCTTGTTGTAAACGGCTTTTTGAATTCCAAAAAGTTTGAAGAAATATACGGTTTTTTATGCCGCAGCGGCAAAAAACTGGGCATAGACGTTGAGGTGAAAACGGGCGCCGATATTTTTTGCGGCGTAAACGAAGGCTTTTCGTCGTTTTCGCTTCCCGATTTCGTGCTTTTCTGGGACAAGGACACGTACACCGCAAAGCGACTGGAAGAGGCGGGTTTACGCCTTTTCAATTCGGCCGCAAGCGTTGAGCTTTGCGACAACAAGTGCCTGACGGCTATGGCGCTTCGCGGCAAAGTGAAAACGCCCGAAACCTTTATAGCTCCGAAAACCTTCGAGGGCGTCGGCTTTAGCAATTTGACTTTTTTGGATAAAGCCGCCGAAAAGCTCGGCTATCCGATGGTCGTAAAGGAAGCGTACGGCTCGTTCGGCAAACAGGTCTATCTCGTCCGAAACCGCGCCGAGGCGGAAACGCTGGTGAAGAGCTTTGGCGCAAAGGATTTTCTGATGCAAAAGTTCGTCGAAACCAGCTGCGGCCGCGACGTAAGGATAAACGTCGTAGGGGAAAAGGTGGTTTCCGCGATGTATCGCCACAACGAAAACGATTTCCGCTCCAACGTAACAAACGGCGGCAAGGCCGAAAACTACCTGCCGACCGAGGAGCAGAAGGCTGCGGCCATTGCCGCGGCAAAGGCTCTGGGGCTTGACTTTTGCGGCGTAGACGTGCTTTTCGGCGAGGGCGGCGAACCCGTGATTGCGGAGGTCAATTCCAACCCGCATTTCAAGTCCACGTTCGACTGCACGGGCATAGATATGAGCGAGCAGATTCTGTCTTACGTCAAGGAGCAACTGAAGTGAAAGGACTTTTGATATACGATGCCGTGGGTTTTGCGCGCAATTCCTGGTTTGCCAAAAGACTTGAACAAGCCTGCAAAAAACAAGGTTTAGATTTGAATTTGTGCATTTTAACGTCCGAAACGGTGCATTTGCCGCTTGTTCCCGATTTCGCGGCAGTGCGGGTGGCAAATCCCGCTCTTACTAAAAAACTTGAGGACGCAGGCGTCAGAACCTTCAACAATTATAAAACCTCTTTCGTCGCCAACGACAAGTGGCAGACCTATCTTTTCTTGAAGGAAAACGGTTTTCGCGTTATGGAAACAGAGGAGGGTTTTTCCGAAAAATTGCCGTTCCCGTACGTTTTGAAAAGCGTGGACGGCCACGGCGGAAGCGAAGTGTTTCTCGTCAAAACGAAAGAGGAGAAAAACAAGCTTAAGGCGGAATATTCTTCGGGCAGACGGTTTGTGAGTCAAAAGCTTTGCTCAAGCCCCGGCCGCGACTTCAGGGTTTACGTTTTGGGTGGCAAGGTGCTTGCCGGCGCGATGAGAAGTTCTTCTTCCGATTTTCGGAGCAACTATTCTTTGGGCGGCACGGCCGAAATCGTTCAGGTTCCGCAAAATATCGCATTCTCTGCCGAGCGGATAGCCGCCAAGCTTCAAAGCGATTTCGTGGGCGTCGATTTTATATTTGACGGCGACGACGCCGTAGTCAACGAAGTTGAGGACGTCGTCGGCACCCGAATGCTTTACGACCTTACCGACCTTGACGCCGCGGAAGAATACGCAAAATATATTGCAAAAAATCTGAAATAACAGATTTTTATTTATAAGGAGAAATATGAAACGCTGCATTGCATTTGCCGATGCAGCCGCAAAATCCGAAGTGATGGGACCTACCGAAACTTTGCTTTTTGGAAAACAGCTCCCACAAAACTGCCGACAACCTCAAAACATTGCAAACGATGTTCATCGTTTCCACAATTTTGCTGTCACTTTTCGTCATTGCGCTTGCCGTAGTTCTCATCGTCCGGAAACGCCGCGGTCATCTCGCCGCCTAACCCAACCAACCCAAAAAGCGAACCATCCGGTTCGCTTTTTTATTTTGTCTTTGTTTTGTTTCAAGTCCGTTGCCTACAAAAAAAGACAATGCTGTCGCATTGTCTTTATTTTGGTGCGGGGGCAGGACTTGTAAGGAGCGAAGCGACGGAATAGCGAGAGCGAAGCGGAGCGTTAGCTGCACTTGTGCAGGCGCAAACATAGTTTGCGTACAAAACAGAGTTTTGTTTCAAGTCCTTTGCCTACAAAAAAAAGACAACGCTATCGCATTGTCTTTATTTTGGTGCGGGCAACAGGACTTGAACCTGCACAGCCTTGCGACCATAAGAACCTGAATCTTACGCGTCTGCCAATTCCGCCATGCCCGCATAAACTGTTACCGATTATATCACTTTTACAAGTTCTTGTCAAACTTATTTTGCCACTATTTTTCCGAATATTAAAACAGGTTGTTTTTCTTAGTCGGGAAGCCGCGGTTATCTGCGCCGGAACCTGCGAGGGAAGAAAGCGTGTCATAAAAATCCGGAAGTGTCAACCGATCTTTCTACATTCTTTCGGCATATTCCACGTTGGTGACGAACACGACGGCGCCGCCAACAGGCACTTCAGTCACCTGGCAGTTCATAGAGCCGGCGTTGGCGTGGATGAAAGTCGGAGTCGGCTCCATGCGCTTAGCCGAGTGCTCCTTAATGATATCCAGCACTTTTCGGACCTCGTCGTCCTCGACGCCGATGAGGAGGGTGACGTTGCCGGTTCTTAAAAACCCGCCGGAGGTAGCGATTTTTGTGAATCGGATGCCGCTCTCCGCGAGGGCTTTCGCCGTATTTCCGCCGTCTTTTTTGTTGATGATTGCAGTAATAAGTTTCATAAACGAACCTCCTTGCTTTTCTATATTATAACCTCGCGCGCTCGCGTTTGTCAACCCTGAAAAATTTTTCGGATTGCAACTTACGGTTGCTTGAAAAGGTGCGAAAAATGTTTTAATATGGACTTATCCGAAAACGAGGAGGCAAAGATGCTGGATTTCAAGGCAATAGGAAACGGAATAAGGGAGCGGCGCCAAAAGCTCGGCTACAGTCAGGACGCTTTGGCCGAAACGTTAGGCGTGACGCATCAGGCGATATCGCGGTGGGAGCAGGGCGAGGCGATGCCGACGGTTGAAAATTTGGCGGAGCTATGCAGTCTGTTCGACATCGGTTTCGAGGAGCTTTTGCTTTTAGGCAGGCCCGTCGATCCGACCGCCAAAAACATATTCGACGGCCACAGCCGAACGTACGTCGTAAAGGAGATAATATCCGGCCGCTGTCCGTACGATTTTGTGGGCAATTTCAACGTATTTATGCCGCAGGAGCGGATTATGCTCCTTCGCGCCGTCAAGGAAGGGAAGCTTACTGCGGATCTTTTAAGTCTTAGGCAAAAGCTCACGCAGGAAGAACTTATTTTCCTTTTCGGCAAAAAACAAATTCACCGCATGTGGTGACGAAAAACAAACTTTAACAAAAATTTTTGAGAGGTGAACTATGAATATTGAAAACATGCTGCCGTTTTTGAACAAACAGGCTCTTGACGAATTGGTCGATTCGATTATCGCCGGCGAGGTGGATTTCGACATCAGAAAAGCGTTGCCGTTCCTTGATGACGACGCGCTCAAAAAGCTTATGGAATACGCCGCCGTAAACCCGGGCAAAATCAACTTTGACGGCGCGCAATGCTATCCGTTCCTGTCCGAAAAGATTATGGACGAAGTGTTCCTGAAAAAACTCGACGGCGGAGTTCTGGACGAATCCTGCCTGCCGTTCGTGTCGTCGGAGTGTCTGAAAAAAGTGGTCGAAAAGTACTGCGAAAACAGCGACTTGGACGTCAACATCGACGCGCTCTACTATTTTATGGACGAGGACGACGTTTCCGAAATCTTCCGCGCCTATCTTAAACGCCACAAAAAAACAAACTGAAAGCAGGCCTTCGGGCCTGTTTTTTCGTTTTGCTAAAACATATTATCCAACAATTTCCAACTGTCGGAAGTTATATCGTCGCTGTAATTATCTGTGCAAATGCAGAGTTCGTCGCTGTTTTTGTCAAAACGGACAAAACCGCCTTTCAGACCGTATTTTTCAAGATATGCTTTAAGCACTTCAAACTTCTTTGGCGAGAAAATATCAATATCTTCGCTGTTGCCGGCTTTATCAAATCCGCCTTTGGTTTCTATTATCCACGTTTCGCCGTTCACGGATACGATATAGTCGGGATAAAACAGTTTTTGTCGATTGCCGTTGTCGAGATAAACGATAGATAAATATTCGTCGCCTTTGTCGCCGTTTTTATAAATCCAATTGACGGCAGAGCATTTTTCGCAAAACTTTTCAAATTTTTTCTCGGCAGTCGAACGGGGTTCAGCAGACATCAAGTATCCCTGATATACGTTTTTAACGCTTTCGGTTTGCACTTTACTTGCGCTGTCGTAGGTAAACTTGCAAACGCGCGGCAAAATAAATTCTTTTGTGGAAACCATGTCGGGAGATATAACACCTTGCGAAAGTTGTACTGCCATAGCCTCGCGGAAATTACGGCGCAACAAATCGACATTGTTTATGATAAACGCATACAATTCTCTCGTCGAAAGTGTAAGCAACTTGCCCGAATAATCGAATTTATCCCCAAACAACTTGCCGATAATCGTCTGCATGTACTTGTATTCCATGCCGATTTCACGCCCGATAACGCCTATGCAGTGGTGACGGTCACGCCCGAGTTTATGCGTATTTACCGTTTCTTTTACGGTAATAGTATTGAGATTGTCGCTTTCACCCAAGTCGGAAAGAGTAGCAACGCTACCGGATTGTGTATATGTATTTATCGAATCGGAGAAAACAAAACCCGCCGTTTCAAGCCTTGTTTTATTTTCCTTTTTGTTGCCCGTAAGCCCGAACGTATCTTTGAAGTAACTTGCGATAGAGAATAACGCCTTGCGCGGATCTCTTAAATCCGTAATCATAGTGCGTTGTTCTTTCGTAAGCGTAAATGACTTGTATTCGTTTTTCAGAAAAATATCTTTGCCGTCAAGTGCTCCTTTACTAAGTGCCTGTTTCACGCCCGCCGTGAACTTTTGGTCAAACGTATAAAGATAGCAACAATCCAAAACGTCGTTGTCGTAATGTTTTGCTTCGGGCATACGGCGAATACGTCCTATCGTCTGAATTTCAAACGTTTCGTCCATATTTTCGCGCAGTTTAACGAGTATTTGCGCACGAGGGCAATCCCAGCCTGTAGCGACTGCTTGTTTTATAACGACGGCAATTTGTTTTCCGTCATTATCGGATATATTTTCAATATTTTCGTGTCTGCCCGAAAGCCATATCGCAAGAGTTTCGTTTTCGATATTGATGCCTTGTGCAGAAAAGTATTCTTCCACGCTGTCGCACAATGCGTCGCTATTATTTGGAAGTTGAACGACTATAAGCGGATTTACGTCAATACCTTTATTCAAAAATATTGATTTTATTTCACGTTGCTTATTTAATGCACGCTCTAATAAAAACCAAGTCTGATTATCGGTTTCGATTGTTTGCGGAAAGTTTTCGTTGATAACCAAGAGTTTCTTTATCAGCCCTTCCGCAATAACGTCTTTTTCCGGGATTTCTATAAGTTTTGCCTTTTTGTCCACAATAGGAGTAGCAGAGCAGCGAATAATTTTATCCGTTTTGAAAAGTTGTACGATAGAGTCGGCTTTTTCGGTAAAATTCTGATGGCTTTCGTCGATAATAATTTTGAATGACAATCCTGTATTCAATGCCTTTTCTATCCATTCCAAAAAGTTAGTGCGTTCGCTGTCCTTTAATGCGTTATTGCCTTTTTTCGTAAGTTTTTCCCAGTTGATAAAACATGCGTCGTTTTCTTCAAAACCACAGGTCATAACGTCGGCAAGCAACTTCGTTTGTGCGTTGTGGATATACTTGTCCATTTTATCCTTGCTTTGTATTTCAAGGTCGCCCTTGCCGGGAGTAAGCCATACAAACACGGTTTTTGCGTGTTCTTTGGTATATTCGTCCATAAAATGCGTGAGCATTATGGTTTTACCGCTACCGGTAGGGCTTTTCAAAACGATTTCGCGGACGGAATCGTCTTCCATACATTCAAGCAGACTTTTTATTGCTTTCAACTGAAAATTCATTAAATTCATCTTTTAGCCCTCCAAATCGCGGTAGTAGTATTCTGGTATCACGTTGACCTTGATTTTATTTTTTGCAAAAATCTTTTCCTGCTCCTCGGTCGGCAACACGTCGTGTCCGACGTAAATCGCCTTGCACGTTTCGGGAATGTTTTGAGTAAAATCGTCGAGTTCTTTTTCCGTCAGAACGATTGCGATTTCTGCATTGCCGTTGAAATTGATACCGTTTTCAAGCTCCACGAGTTCGCGGATATGCAAAAGCAGTTCGTCCGCATACTCGTAATATAACTTATCCGAAATGGGCAAATACTCCACTTTGAAGTATTTAAGGCTTGCTTTGTAATCTTCCTTTGCAATAACGCGTTTAATGCGTTCATACGTTACGTCGCGACAAATATTGTTTTCGTTGTTTGTGCAAAGGATAAACTTACGGCTGCCGCCATCTTCCGCGTTCAATTTCATCACGGCGTGACCTGTTGTTCCGCTACCTGCAAAAAAGTCGAGAACCAGATAATCCTTTACAGGCGACCCCATTTTCAATAATTTCTCAATAAGGTCTAACGGTTTTGGATAATCAAATGATGAATTGCCTAATATTTGTTTTAATAAAACACTACCCGAATTATTATCAATATTATCAAGCCATGTACTATATGGTTTTGTTTGTGTTTCAATTGGTTCATATGTCCGTTCATAGGGTATATATTCATTCTCTTTTATTTTACACTCAACTAAACCTAACGACATATTTGCCTGCATTGTGCTTTTTCCCCATCGCCAACACCCAGCCTCAGTTGCAGATAGCATAGGATAAATTTCAATGCTGTCATTAGATTCACGTTCTATGCTAAACGTACTGTCGTTAGGGGTATAATATATGGGATAGTATAAGTTTGGGCGATTCTCTCTTCGACTGTTATCTCCCCATTTTCGTAACAATTGCAGTTTATAATGCCTTTGTTTTATTTCATCGAATAGTGGGTAGTTTCCTATTTCTTTTAATTCTCGTCCAGCAATATACTTACTAATTGATTTTACATAACATACAACATATTCATGAACGACAGCGAATACTTTACTATCTTGCCTTCCGCCGCTCCCTTTTTTAGGCATAGTAGTTATAAAATTTTCTATACCAAAAATTTCATCGCATAACAATTTTAATTGTGCTTGTTCAATGTCGTTTATACTGATAAATATTATGCCTTTTTCGGAAAGAAGTTGCTTTGCGATAAACAATCTTGATTTGATAAACGATAGCCATTTGCTATGTATAAATGAATCATTAGTTGAAATAAAGTTATCATCATATACAAAATCATTGTGTCCGGTATTGTACGGCGGATCTATGTAAATAAGGTCAATTCTGCCTTTATGTGTTTTTTCTAAGAGTTTAAGGCTTGCCAAATTGTCGCCCTCGATAAGGAAATTCATTTGTCCGCCATTGTCTATAAACAAGTCGGTATCTTCCGTGAGAACGGGTAAATTATTCGCAAGCACTTCGTCAATGCCTTCGCGGTGTTCCTCAAAGACAAGACCGTATTTTTTGCCTTTAATATCTTTTTCAATATCGGAAATATATGTGAGTAACTGCGCCGTGTTTTCGTCCTGCACAGCAGATGATATATAAGTTTTTATTGCATTGATTTTTTGAACAAGTTTTTCACGTTTTTCTTTGGAAATGTTGGTAGACATAAAATTGATGCACCTCAACGATAGTTTTAGTGCATCAAATAATCTAATCCATGAACATATAAAAGAGCAAAAGAATGTTTAAGACGAAGTATAACCCAAAAAATACGGCAGATGTAGTTTGTGAACCTTGATTTTTGCGAGAAATTTTGCTATAATGATTAAAAATGTGCATCAATTAGATTATTTGATGTACATTTTCTACCCAACCATTTATAGTAGCAATTCTTAAAATTTGCCTGAAATTTTTTGAAAAAACCCCGCCGCTTGATTTTGCGACGGGGTGATTTTTTTGTTCTAAATGTTCGAAAATGCATCGGCAAAGCTCATTTTTCCGCCTCTGAAAAAGCCGGACAGTCTGCCGAAAACGGTTTTTTCGTCCACAAATTCGTCTGTCGCGATAAATTCGGCGTGGCCGCTTGCGGCAACCTTTTTAAGCTTTTCCACAACCTCTTTGTCCTCGTGCATTTTTTGCAGCAGGCAAATTTTGCTGCGCGAAAACAGCGACGCCAGCTTTTTCATCAAAAGGGAATAGTTCTCAAAAAGCTTGTCGTCCATAACTTCGTTTTCGCCGAACGAAACCAGAACGATTCGCGGCGCAAGGTGCTTAAGCGCATCTTCCGCCACCGCCGCGGCGTCCTTCACCGTCAGACCTTTTATGCTTCTGTTATAAATGACGTAGTCGGTGACTCTCCCTTGCATCAGATCGTAAAACGGAAAGTCGCACAGATAGTCCGAACCGAAAATTGCCACCTGGTCTTTCATGGCCATTTCGTTGAGAGCCCTGAAAGCTTTTGCCATTTCAAAAACGTTTTTTTCCATAATTTCACCTCACGCTTTGGCAGCTACTGCCACGTTTTGCCCGTCCGCGGTTTTTTTGTCCGCAACCGAGTTTTGGTTTCCTTTGCCGCACTTTGCAACGTCGGATTTTCGTTCTTTGTTCAAATTGACTGCTTCGATAATTTTGTTTTTAGGTTTTTCGCTTTGTTCTTCGAGTTCTTCGGTTTCAGCTTCTTCTGCAAGCCTTGCCGCATCTATTTCTTTGTTATGTTTCAAAGCGTCGTTTCTTTTGTTCACGATGCTGATCGCCATATCCAACGTCACCGCCACAAGGTTGAAAACGTACAGCCACAAAACGTAAGTCAGGTGTCCCGCCGCAATTTTGCTTGCGATGCCGCAGATATATCCCACGATAATAACCGCCGTAAACACCAGGCTTTTGCCTTTCGCCGATTTGGATTTTATACTTTTAACCACGGATATCGGCCACGAGATGCCAAAGCAAATAAGCATCAAAACTTCAAAAATCTGAGCCATAAAATTTGTCTCCTTTTGTTTGTTCAACAACATTTTACACTTGACAAATGATAATATATAATATATATTTTTTATGGAAACGATAACTTTTGGTTATGAATTGCAAAAAATTTGCCGAAAATTCGGGCAATATGGCGTAGATTGTGGAAATATGGCGGAAAAGCGAGAAATTTGGCATAAAAGAAACGGGACGGGCAGAGAACCGATTTGTCGAAAATAAAGAAAAAATAAGGAGAAAGATACGAAATGGAGATTGGACAGCTGAGATATTTTTACGAGGCGGCGCGGCTGGAGCACATCACGAAGGCGGCGGAAAGTTTGCACGTTGCGCAACCCGCGTTGACGAAGGCTATAAAAAATCTGGAGGACGAGCTGGGCGTTAAGCTGTTTTACAAAAGCGGCAGGTGCGTTAAGCTGACGGAATACGGAAAATTTTTGAAGGAACGGGCCGAGCATATTTTAAGGGAACTGGACAATCTGCCGCAGACGGTGGAGATGTTGGAGGACGTTCAGGACAAAACGGTGTGGATAAACGTGTTGGCGGCGTCTACATTCGTTACCGACGTCATTATTAAGTTCAAAAAGATATATCCGGAAGTGATATTCAAAATGACGCAGAAGGAAAACGAAATCGGCGCGGACGTTTCGGTGCTGACGAACCCCGTTCGGTTTTCGGGCCATATCAGGGCAAGAAAGAGCGGAGTGGTGGAAGAAAGAGTTTACGTTGCCGTGCCGGTGGATTCGGAGCTTGCGAAAAACGAGGAAGTGGACCTTGCGGATTTGCGGTTCAGCCAGTTTATTACGCTGTCCGGCTCCAGACGGTTCAGGCCGCTTTGCGACGCATACTGCGAATACGCGGGATTTAAGCCGCAGGTGGTGTTTGAAAGCGACTCCCTGATTGCCGTCAAAAATTTGATTGCCGCCGGAGTGGGTGTTGCGTTCTGGCCGGAATTTACCTGGGGAAAGCCCGACAAACGACATATTAAACTGTTGAGGGTGAAAAACCCCGACTGCCAGAGAGAGATTTTCGTTTTGCTGAGTGCGGACAAAAACTCGATTATGACGGAAACCTTTTTCGACTTTTTGCTGAAGGAATTGAAAAAACGATAAATAAAAAGTGCAAGCGTGCTTGCACTTTTTTGATTTTTAATAGCCGCGAAGGGAAGAATTGGGGACGTAGCGGTTGAGGATTTCGAGCATCTTTTCGGCCTTTTGATACGGGATTTCCGAAAGACCTTCGGCAATACAGCTGTCGCGATCGACGAAGCGTTGCAGGAAAAACGCCTTTGCGCCCTCAAGCCATTTGCCGATTTTTTCTATATCTTCTTCGGTGTGGAAACCATTAACCAGGGTGGTGCGGAATTCGTAATCGACGCCGCAGGACATGAGATAGTCGGCCGTTTCCTCAATCTGCGAGGTGCCGTAGAGATCGAGGCCGATGGTCGGCGCGTAGTGTTGCTTGCTGTTTTTGACGTCCATGGCTACGTAGTCCACCAGGCCGCTTTCGACAAGATTTTTCACGACATCAGGGTGAGATCCGTTGGTGTCGAGCTTGGCAAAAAGCCCTAGTGCCTTGACTTTTTCGAGGAAAACGGGCAAATCTTTTTGCAGAGTAGGCTCGCCGCCGGAAACGCATACCGCGTCCACAAGACCTTTGCGCTTTTCGAGATAGGAAAATACCTCGTTTTCAGATATGATTTCTGCAGAGCCGCCGAGAACCAGCCCCGAATTGTGGCAAAACGGACATCTGAAATTGCAACCCGGCGTGAAAACCGTGCAGGCGACTTTGTCCTTATAATCGACGAGGGAAAATTTTTCCATACCCGATATTTTCATTTCGGCACTTCCTTTGCGCGTGATATTAAAATAGATTATAGCATAGAGATAAAAATAAAACAATAGATTGAACGGAAAAATTTTTGTTGCAAAACGCAAGTGGGAGTGCGAGGGTGTCCCTCGCCCGACAAAACGCTTGCGTTTTGCTTAAAGGGAGCAAGCACTTTGCTTGAAAGAAAAATGAGGCCACGCCGCCGTCTATGGTTAAGGCTTACACAGGCGGCGTGTAAGCGAGTGTCGAGCAGCTGCACTTTGTACGAAGTTTTCGGGAATTTTGCATGGCGCAATGCGCCGCCCCGAAAACGAGTGACACAATCAGAGAAAGCTCCCGACTGCGAGACCGAGAGGTGCCCCCTCGTAAGAGGCGCCGTGGGGCCCGCTTGAGGGGGAACGGCGATAGGGGAACCTGCTTGACAGAGGGGGAAGCTTTACTCCGCCGTTCGGCGGGTTATATTTTTATTCCTTTCCAGGAGATTCCTCGGCAGGCTCGGAATGACAAGCAAAGTGCTCGTTCCCTCATGGGCAAAACGCAGGCGTTTTGTTGGTTTGCCCCTCATCCCCGCAAAGCGGAGCTTCCCCCCGAGGGGAAGCCGACGGCGAAGCGCACATTTTGGGAAAAATCAAAATTATCGGGATTCTTTTTTCAAAACGGCGTTTTTCGGTTGACAAGGTTCGGTTTTTATGTTATTTTGTAAGCGTCATCGGACATAAACGAATATTTGCCAATATAGGTTTGAATATGAAGGCTCAAACGTTTCTACCGCACACCGGAAAAGTTGCGACTATTGGTGGGATAGCTTAAGGGGGAGAAGTCCCTCTTAGCGGTACCTGTATTGGCAGACAAGAAGTTGTCTGCTTTTTTGTTTATCGGAGTTTATATGGAGCTTTTGGAAAATCGAATTTTAACCGAATGGGAAGTGCTGGACGGCGGAGTGCTTAAGGTGGGAAGTTTTTTGAATCAACAAGTTGATTCAAAGCTTTTGGCCGAAATGGCGGACGAAGTGGCGAGGCGGTTTTCGGGGAAGAAGATTGACAAGGTTCTGACGATCGAGGCGTCGGGGATTCCGTTTGCGACGGCGGTTGCTTTGAGAGTGGGCGTAAACATGGTTTATGCGAAAAAGCACAAGTCGAAAAACGTTTCGGGCGACGTATATAAGGCGGAAGTGGCAAGCTACACGCACGGAAACGTAAGCGACGTGGTGGTGGCGAAGGACTATCTTTCGCGCGGCGAAAAAGTGCTTATCTGCGACGACTTTCTGGCCGTCGGGAATGCAATTCGGGGGCTGCTGGAAATAGTTCGCCAGGCGGGCGCCGAAGCGGTGGGCTGCGCGATAGAAATAGAAAAAGGATTTCAGAAGGGCGGAGATAAGATGAGAGAAGAAGGAGTGGACGTTTTTTCGCTGGCAATCGTGGACGATATGTCGGACGGAAAAATCACCTTCAGAAAACAATAATACGAAATGTAAAGATTTTTACATAAAAACAAAATGGCGAAAGCCGAAGGAGACACTATGAAGAAGTTTTTAGTTATCATGTTGTGCGTGGCAGTTCTTGCCGGCATGTGCGTATCGTTCGCGGCTTGCGGCGGCGACGGTAGTGCCGATATCAAAGTCGGCGTTATCTGGGTCGGTGACGCTACCGAAGGTTACACCGAAGCTCACATCAAAGGCGTTGAAACCGCTGTTGCTAACATCGAAAAACAAGGCAAAAAGGTTGAGGTGCTCACCAAAGAACTCGTGAAAGAAGACGATTCTTGCGCGGCTGCCGCCAGAGATCTGGTTGCGGAAGGCTGCACCCTCATTTTCTCCAACAGCTACGGCCATCAGGACTATATGGCGCAGGTTGCGGGCGAATATCCTGACATCACTTTCGTTTCCGCTACGGGCGACTACGCCGCTCTTACCGGCCTTAAAAACTTCAAAAACGCTTTCACCTATTGCTACGAAGGCAGATACGTTTCCGGCATCGTTGCGGGTATGAAACTTAAAGAGCTTCTGGACAACGGCACCGTTTCCAAAGAAAAAACCCCGCAAAGCTTCGAGGGCGACAACGTTAAAGTCGGCTACGTCGGCGCATATACCTACGCAGAAGTTATTTCCGGTTACACCGCGTTTTTGCTGGGCGTTCAGTCTATCGTTCCTAACACCGTGATGGAAGTTCAATTCACCGACAGCTGGTTCGACATCGACCAAGAAGCTAACGCCGCAGAAACCCTCGTCAACAACGGCTGCGTCATCATCTCCCAGCACGCTGACAGCACCGGCGCGCCTTCCAAAATCGAAGAACTTTTGAAACAGGGCAAGGTTTGCTACTCCGTGGGCTACAACGTGGATATGCTGTCCGTCGCTCCGAACGCCGCTTTGACTTCGGCTACCAACGACTGGTCCGTTTACTATGAATATGCAATCGGTCAAGCTCTTAAGGGCGAAGAAATCGCCACCAACTGGGCTCACGGCTACGCTCGCACCTCTTCCGATCGCGACGCCGTAGGCGTTACCACGCTCGGTAAATCCGTTGCGGCCGGCACTCAGAAAGCCGTTGACAGCACCATCGCCAAAATCAAATCCGGCGAGCTTCACGTTTTCGACATCAGCACCTTCACCGTTGGCGGCGCTAAACTCGAAAGCTACACCTTCGATTCCACCATCATCGATTTCACCACCATGAAGGTTAAATACCCTGGTCAAAAATACGAAGCCATTAAAGCCGACGGCGACGTCAAATACTTTGCCGAGTCCGAATTCCGTTCCGCTCCGTATTTCTCCGTCAACATCGACGGCATCAAATGGATTAACAAAACCATGGCCTAGTAAAAAAGGTCTTTAAGCATTGAGTTTTGAAACGAGGAGAGGCGATTTGTTTCGCCTCTCCGATATTTCTTTTTTACACCCCGACAAGGAAACATTTATGACAAAGGCGATAGAGCTTAAAAACATATCCAAAAGATTCGGCGAGGTTTACGCCAACAAAAACATTAACTTCGAAATCAATTACGGCGAAGTTTTGTCGCTTCTGGGCGAAAACGGCAGCGGCAAAACCACCCTTATGAATATACTTTCGGGCATCTATTTCCCGGACGAGGGCGAAATTACGGTGGAAGGAAAGGAAGTGAAAATCCTTTCGCCTAAAGACAGCTTTGCGCTCGGAATAGGTATGGTGCATCAGCACTTCAAGCTGGTGGACGTTTTTACCGCGACCGAAAACATCGTGCTGGGCCTCGAGGGCAAATTTTTGCTGGACAGAAAGGCCGCGGGAGCGAAAATCAAAGAGCTTGCCGATAAGTACGGCTTCGAAATCGACCTCGACAAAAAAATCTACGACATGTCGGTTTCGGAAAAACAGACGGTTGAAATTATCAAAATTTTATACAGGGGAGCGAAAATCCTCATTCTGGACGAACCGACGGCGGTTCTGACGCCGCAGGAAACGGAAAAACTGTTTTCGGTCGTCAGAAAAATGCGCGCAGACGGTAAGGCCGTGGTCATCATTACCCACAAGCTGAACGAGGTTATGGAAATTTCGGACAGGGTGGCCATTTTGAGAAAAGGCGAATACGTCGGCTCGGTGAAAACCTCCGAAACGAACGAACAGCAGCTTACGGAAATGATGGTGGGCGAAAAAGTGGAGCTTAACATCAATCGCTCTAAGCCGCACGATCAGAGAGTGAAAATCGAGATAAGAAACCTCACTTGCGTCAATAAGTACGGCGTGAAAGCTTTGGACAACGTTTCGTTTGACATCAAGAGCGGCGAAATTCTGGGCATTGCGGGAGTTGCGGGAAGCGGACAAAGAGAGCTGCTGGAGGCCGTTGCCGGACTTCAGAAATGCGAAGCGGGAAGCTCCATCGAATATAAGCACAACGACGGCAACGTGCATCACCTGACGAGCAAGTCGCCGAGAGAAATAAAAGAACTGGGAATATCGCTGGCGTTCGTGCCGGAGGACAGACTGGGCATGGGCCTCGTCGGAAATATGGGCATGACGGGCAATATGCTTATAAGAAGCTACAGAAAGGGCAGTTTGCCGTTTTTGGACACCGTTACGCCAAAGAACCTCGCAACGGATATTAAGGAAAGGTTGTCGGTGCTGACGCCGTCGGTTTCGACGCCGGTCAGAAAGCTGTCGGGCGGCAACGTGCAGAAGGTGCTGGTCGGGCGCGAAATCGCAAACGCTCCGACGGTGCTTATGACGGCTTACGCGGTGAGAGGACTTGACATAAACACCTCTTACGTCATTTATAACATTCTGAACGAACAAAAGGAAAAAGGCGTGGCCGTGGTTTACGTCGGAGAAGATCTGGACGTGCTTCTGGCGCTGTCGGACAGGATTCTGGTGCTTTGCGGCGGCAAGATAAGCGGCATCGTGGACGCGAGAACCGCTACCAAGCAACAGATCGGCGCGCTTATGACAAAACACTCGGAGGGACAAAATGAAAAGAACTGAAGCCTGCGGTGCAAAAAGCCCGTTCGTCAGAATTTCGCAACGAAACGACATATCCCCTAAACAGCGACTTATTATAAGAGCCGTCGCGGTGGCGGTTGCAATTTTGGTTGACGCGCTTTTCATACTTATCGTTTCGGGCAAAAATCCGTTTCTGGCGTTCGGAAAAATCTTCGAGGGAACTTTCGGAAACAAAATCAAATTCACCGAAACCGTGAAGGAAACCTTTTTGCTTTTGGGAGTGGCAATCGCGCTGTTCCCTGCGTATAAAATGAAGTTCTGGAACGTCGGCGGGCAGGGGCAAATTCTTATGGGCGCGCTGGCCGCGGCGGCAATAATGAAAAAATTTCCGGACGTACCGAACTTTTTGCTTATTCTGATTATGCTTTTGGCCGCAATCGTCGCGGGCGCGGCGTGGGGAATGATTCCCGCCGTGTTTAAGGCATTCTGGAACACCAACGAAACCCTTTTCACGCTTATGATGAACTACGTTGCCATTCAGTTCGTGGTGCTGTACGTCGAGAAGAACAGAGGGTTGACGTCGTCGAGTCTGGGCATTATAAACGGCATAGATAAGTCGGGCTGGCTGCCGGTTCTGGGGAACGCCACGGTGCTTCCGGCAATTCTGATTTCCGTCATTTTGGTGGCAATGTACTTCTATATCGTCAGAAGCAAGCAGGGCTACGAGGTTACGGTCGTCGGCGAAAGCCTGAACACGGCCAGATACGCGGGTATCAACGTGAAAGCCGTCATTATCCGCACGATGGCAATTTCCGGCGCGGTGTGCGGCTTTATCGGATTTTTGTACGTTTCCGGCCTCAATCACACCATTTCGGACAGCACATCGGGTAGCTACGGCTTTACGGCGGTTATCGTTTGCTGGCTGGCCAACCTTAATCCGTTTTTGATGATACTGTATTCGCTGATAATCGTCTTCTTCCAAAAGGGAGGACTGAGCTTGCAGAGCAGCAAAATTTCGCCGGCGCTTAACAGCTATTCGTCGGAAATCATTATCGCGGTGTTCCTGTTCAGCCTGCTTATAAGCAACTTTTTCATTAAATACAGAGTTCAGTTCCGCAAAAAAGAAAAAGAAACGGAAAGCGTGGAGGGCAAATAGTATGATGACGTTTGACAATATTATTTCCTGGATAATGTCGGCAGTCGTGTTCGGAACGATAATCATGCTGTCGTCCTGCGGCGAAATTCTGACGGAAAAATCGGGACATCTGAATTTGGGTGTGCCGGGAATTATGTATATAAGCGGTTTTTCGGCTTTCTACGTCGCATATTCCTACGAAAACTCGACGGAGCATCCGTACGCGTTTCTGGCGGTGGTGCTGCCGATGCTGATCGCTTTGGCGGTGGGCGCGCTGTTCGGACTTTTGTACAGCTTTATGACCACGAGTCTTAAGTGCAATCAGAACGTCGTCGGCCTCATTATAACCAGCCTCGGCGTGGGTATGGGCAAATTTCTGAGCGGAGTTCTTTTTAAGGAAGCGAGCGCAAAGGCCGCGTTTACGGCTTCGGCTTTCACGAAAAGATTGCCTATTAACTTTTCGAGCCACGTTATGCAGGGGCTTTGGAACACGCTGTTCGGCTACGGCTTTATGATATATCTTGCAGTGGCGGTGGCGGTGCTTTTGCACCTCTTCTTCACGAAAACCCGCCCGGGCCTCAAACTCAGAGCGGTGGGCGAAAGCCCTGCCACGGCAGACGCCGCGGGCATAAACGTTACGAAATATAAATACGTCGCGACGGTCTGCGGGTGCGCGCTTTGCGGACTTGCAAGCACGGTGTATCTCTTTATGTTCTCGGGCGGCGGCGGACTTTGGGCAACCACGAACAACATCGAAGCTATCGGCTGGCTGGCCGTTGCGCTGGTTATCTTTTCCACTTGGAAACCGGTGCACCTCATCTGGGGTTCGTATTTGTTCGGCCTGCTGTACTGGGCGTATAACTACGCTCCGGCTGTGTTCAAAATCAGCATTCCGGTTCAGCTTTGGCAGATGCTTCCGTACGTCGTTACGATCGTCGTTCTGATTCTGACGAGCATGCGCAAAAAACGCGAAAATCAACCGCCTCAAGGACTGGGCGTCCCGTATTTCAGGGAAGAAAGATAAAACCGATAAAAGCCGACCGCAGTTGCGGTCGGTTTTTGATTGCGTTCGGGAAAAAGTTGTGATATAATCGGAGCATGAAAATAGAGAATAAACAAGATTACGAAAAATTTTTGGAGCGGCTTCAGGATAGTAAATCCGACGAAACCTACCGAAAAATGAACAAAAATATTTCCGGAACCAAGCAGGAAATGATCGGTGTAAGAGCGCCGGAGCTTAGGAAAATCGCAAAAGAAGTCTTCAAGGACGGCGGAGTGAAGGGGCTTTTCGAATTCGGCGGGGACAGATATTTCGAGGAGACGACGGCAAGGGGACTTGCGCTCGGCGGCTTCAAAAACCCCGAGGAAATTATGGAATATCTGCCGCGCTTCGTGCGTTCGGTGGACAACTGGGCAACCTGCGATATGACGTGCTCCTCCCTTAAGGCGTTTGAAAAACACGGGGAGAAATATTTTGACTATTTCAAGGGTTTAGCACTGTCGAACGAGGAGTTTATCGCTCGTTTCGGATTTATTATGCTGATGTGCCACTATATGAAGGACGAGTATATCGACGAAATTCTGGCGCTCGCAAAAAGCTTTGAAAACCACGCTTACTACGTCGATATGGGCGTGGCGTGGCTGATTTCGGCGGCTATGGTGAAGTTTCCCCAAAAGGCGGAAAACCTGCTTAAAGAACAAAAGCTTACACCGTTCGTGCAGAATAAGGCAATTCAGAAAACGAGAGAAAGCTTCAGAATTTCGGCGGAAGTGAAAAACAGAATTCTGGATTATAAAATGCAAAAATGAAAACTGTCGCAAGGATAAAAAACGATTTTAAGTCGAAGTTCGGAGTTCCCAAGCAGAGCGGCACCACTAAGGTGAAATCGTGGGTGGTTTTTGAGCCGGAATACAGAAACGACGACGCCTTGAGGGGCTTGGAGGAGTTCAGCCACGTCTGGCTTATCTGGTGCTTCGATCGTAACAAAACCGAAGGCTTTTCGCCGACGGTGAGGCCGCCGAGACTTGGCGGAAACAAGCGCGTGGGCGTTTTTGCGACGAGAAGCCCCAACAGGCCGAACCCGATAGGGCTGTCGAGCGTGAAGCTTCTGAAAATAAAAAAGACGGCGGAATATGGCAGCGTGCTGGTGGTTGAAGGCGCCGACCTTATGGACGGCACCGCCATACTGGACGTGAAACCGTACGTTCCGTATTCGGATCTGCACGTCGAGGCTACCGGAGGGTTCACCGACACCAACAAGCTAAAGCGTTTGACGGTGGAATTTTCGGCAGAAACGCCGAAAAAAATGACTTCGGAGCAAAGGGAAGAGCTGGCCTCGGTGCTTTCCGAGGACCCGCGCCCCGCCTATCAGAACGACGAAAACAGAGAATACGGCCTCGATTACGGAGAATTTTCCGTCAAATTTAAGGTCAAAGACGGCGTTTTGACCGTTACTTCGGTGACAGAAGCCTGAAATTCGTCTAAAAACAAATTGCCCTTCGGGGCAATTTTTTTGTCGGGGCGGTTTTTGCTTGAAAATTTTCGGGTTATATAATATAATGAACGTAGTATTGTTTTAAGGAGTCGATAATTTTATGGTTCTTCCGAGTGATCCGTTTATGCTGCTTAGCGTAGTCAACACCAAGCTCAGAGATTTTTATCCGTCGCCGGAGGCTCTTGCCGAGGGCGAGAACCTTTCGGCCGAGGAAATCACGGAAAAACTGCTGAAAATCGGCTACGTTTACGACAAAAAACTAAATAGATTTACAACAAAATAAGGTAGGTACAATTATGGATTTTGGCAAAGTTTTGTCCGAAGAATTCAAAATCAGGGAAGACTATTCCCGCAACATCATTATGCTGATCGAAGAGGGCAACACCATTCCGTTCATCGCGCGTTACAGAAAAGAGATGCACGGCACTTGCGACGATCAGGTGCTCAGGGAATTTGCGGACAGATTGAAATATCTTCAGAACCTGCAGAAAAGAAAAGACGAGGTTACTTCGTCGATCGAACAGCAGGGCAAGCTGACCGACGAAATAGTCGAGGCTTTGGATAAGGCCCGCACTATGACCGAGGTGGAGGACATTTACCGCCCGTATAAGCAAAAACGCAAAACGCGCGCTTCGGTGGCGGTTGAAAAAGGCTTGAAACCGCTGGCGGACGTTATCTACGCGCAGGAGCTTAAGTCGGGCGACGTTTTGGCGCTGGCAAAGGATTACGTGAACGAAGAAAAAGGCGTGAACTCGCCCGAAGACGCGCTTGCGGGAGCAAAGGACATCATCGCGGAGCTTATCAGCGACGACGCCGCTTTGAGAAAAACGCTGCGCGCTATTCTGGTGGATAAAGCCGTCGTTTCCACAAAACTTCTGGAGGCGGAAAACAGCAAGACGTACGATATGTACGCCGATTATTCCGAACCGGTGAAAACCATTCCGTCCCATAGAATTCTGGCTATAAACCGCGGCGAAAAAGAAAAATGTCTGAAGGTGTCGGTGGACATCGACGACGACGTTTGCCTTGCCGCAATCTATTCGGCTCACGTCAAGGGCGACAGCATCTTCAAATCCGTTATGGAAGACGTGGCGGCGGACAGCTTTAAGCGTCTTATCTTCCCGTCGGTTTCAAACGAAGTCAGAAACGACCTTACGGATAAGGCCGACGAGCAGGCAATAAAAATGTTCGAAGTCAACCTTAAACCGCTTCTCATGCAACCGCCGCTTAAGGGTAAGACCATTCTGGCCGTGGACCCTGCGTACAGAACGGGTTGCAAAATTGCGGTTATAGATAAAAACGGCAACGTTCTGGATACGGGCGTGGTTTATCCGACTCCGCCGCAATCGAAAATCGAGGAGAGCGAAAGAATCCTCACCAGAATGATTCAGAAACATTCCGTTGACGTCATCAGCATCGGCAACGGCACCGCATCCAAGGAAGCGGAAATTTTCGTTTCCAACCTCATCAAGGTGTGCGGCAGACCGGTCAGCTACGCCGTGGTCAACGAGGCGGGCGCTTCCGTTTATTCCGCATCGAAGCTTGGGGCGGAGGAATTCCCTGAATTCGACGTAAGCTTAAGGAGCGCGGTGAGCATCGCGAGAAGGCTTCAGGATCCGCTGGCAGAACTTATCAAAATCGACGTCAAGAGCATCGGCGTGGGACAATATCAGCACGATATGCCGCAAAACCGCCTCACCGAAGTGCTGGAAGGCGTGGTGGAAGACTGCGTTAACAGCGTGGGCGTGGACCTCAATACGGCGTCGGTCAGTTTGCTGAGCTACGTTTCGGGACTTAATTCGGGCGTGGCTAAAAAAATTGTGGAATACCGTCAGGAAAACGCTTTTACCGAGCGTAAACAGCTGCTTAAAGTGCCGAAACTGGGCGCAAAAGCGTACGAACAATGCGCGGGCTTTTTGAGAATACCCGGCGGAAAGAACGTTTTGGACAATACCTCGGTGCACCCTGAATCCTACGACGCGGCCCTGAAACTTCTGGACCTTTGCGGATTTACGCTGGAGGACGTTAAGGCGGGAAGACTCGGCGACCTCAAGAACAAGGTTGAAAGAGAAGGCATAGAAAAAGTGGCTTTCGTGGTGGGCGTAGGCGTGCCGACACTTGAGGACATCATCACCGAAATCGTTAAGCCTGGAAGAGACGTTCGCGACAGCTTGCCGACTCCGGTTTTGAGAAGCGACCTTTTAGACATTAAGGACCTTAAACCGGGTATGGAGCTTGACGGCGTGGTCAGAAACGTTATAGACTTCGGCGTGTTCGTGGACATCGGCGTGCATCAGGACGGACTCGTGCACATTTCCCAGATTGCCGACGGATACATTTCGCACCCGTCGGAGGTTCTGAGCGTGGGACAAAGCGTTACGGTGAAAGTGCTGGACGTAGATCTTGTGAAAAAGAAAATTTCGCTTACCCTCAAAACCTCGAAAAATCCGTACGGTATGAAGAAAAAAGAGGACGTTGCGCGCCAGGAAAGACGTTCGCAACCGAATCGCCAAAACGACAAGAATCGTCAGAATCGTCCGGATAACCGCAAAAAGGAAGAACAGAAAACTTATACGCTTCAGGACCTTCTAAATAAATACAACAAACATTAAACTAAACCGATGAAAAAGATTTATTTTGCTGCCTCGATAAGAGGCGGCAGAGAGGACGGACCGCTGTACGCCGAAATTGTAGAGTTTTTGAAAAAGCGCGCGGTGGTGCTGACGGAGCATATAGGACTTGAAAGCGTTTGTTCGTCCGAAAAATTTATGACAGACGAACAAATTTACCTGCGCGACAGGGCGTGGCTGGAGCAGGCGGACTTGGTGATTGCGGAGGTAAGCGTTACGTCGCTCGGCGTGGGCTACGAGTTGGGACTTGCCGAGGCGCTCGGGAAACCCGTTTTCGTGTTCTATCGGAAAAACGCGGACAAAAAATTGTCGGCCATGATTTCGGGCGATAAATATTTTGGCGTCAGGGTTTACGACGACAAAGAGAGCCTGATGGCGGAGCTTGAAAAAATCGTGGGATAAATAAAAAGGAGAACGATTATGGTTTATAAGAGAAGCGGCAACGCGATTATTTTGAGACCGGAACTTGGAGAAGACATCGTGGAGTGCCTGAAAAGACTGATGAACGAAGAAGGACTGCTTTCGGCGTCCGTAGTCGGAATAGGCGGTACGAGCGACGCGAAAATCGGACTTTACGACCTCGATAAAAAGAAATACGACTTCAGGCAGGTGCATAAGTTTTCGGAAATCACCTCGATTGTCGGGAACCTCAGCCGCAAAAACGGAGAACCGTACGTCCATCTGCACGTTACGCTGTTTAACGAGGACGGCCTTACGGGCGGCCATCTGGCGTCCGCAACCGTTTCCGCTACGGCCGAAATTTACGTTACGGCGACGGATATTAAGGCGGAAAGAGAGGCTTACGAGCCGCTCGGACTGAACCATCTGGCGTTCGAGGACGCAAAAATCGTGAAAATTTAGTAAGTAACATATTTAATACGTTTGATATGGGAGGGCCGGATATGAAAAAATCAGTTAAAATCGTTGCAATTCTGACGGTTTTGGTTATGGGCGTTCTGACGGTGCTGTCCGCTTGCGACGGCAATAAGCCGAAACCCGAAAAAAAGGCCATAATTATGGTTACCGCGCTTATGAGCGGCGGACTCTACGACAAGGCCACGGGCGAAAATCTGTGGGATCCGCTGCCTGAAGAGTACGAAATGATTTCGGTGCTGGAGGACGGGATCGAATCGTTCGTCTTAAAGCTTGTTGCGGCAAAGGACGAGAACGGCCAGCCGCTTCTGAAAAACCTCGTGGACAGATACGTTCAGCCGATTCTGGAAAAGAAAGAGGACAAATCGAACCTCATCTGGAGTCTGGCGCAAGATCAGTACGGAGTTGGAAATAACCCCGACGTTACGCCTGCAAACGGCGTCGACAGCAAAATCAGCCACGGAGTGCTGGCGGCGTATAAGCCGATGATGGAAGATCTGGACGCAGATTATTTTAAGGATTATACCGTTGCTACCTTCAACTACGACTGGCGCATCGATAACAGAGAAAACAGCCGTCTTTTGGAGGAATACATAAATGAAAACGGCTTCACTAACGTCGTTTTTATGAGCCATAGTATGGGCGGCATGGTGGTTTCCGGATACCTCGCAAGAAGCGAAGAAAACCGCAAAAAGGTGGACGCATATCTTTCATACGCGGGCGCTTTTATGGGAAGTCTGGACGCGCTCACTTACCTCAACGATCCGTGGAGCTTTTTAAGAGGCATGGGCATTGATAAGGAACAAATAGGCGAAATGCTTTCTAACCCTGCAATATCCGGCGTTTTAAGCAGCGTGGGACTTAACGTTGACGAAAAAGTCGTGGAGGACCTTATGGACAACGTGGCAACTCCGTTTTTGCAGAACATGACTTCGGTCATTCAGTTGCTGCCGACGTGGGAATATCTGTCAAGCGAACAATACGGCGAGGGCGAAGGCATCTGCATCGACGGCGAACTTATAAAATCGAAAGACGAACTTTACGAGTATTATTGCACTCGTGATTGGGCGTTTCTGCGCGATGAGAACGGAAACAAGATTTCCGACGGAAAGGGCGGATTCAAGCTTAAACCGGCTGTCGAGAGCCTCAGAGAATTCCACGACGGACTTTACGTCAGGTTGGATAGCGGCGAAAAAGTGTTCGCTTCGCACACCGTGAACGCCTATTACTTCGTCGGCAACAATCTGCAAACCAGAGTTACCTACAACGACATCACCGGCGGCATCGACGAATACGGCAAGAAACCTGCGGGCGACGGCGTGGTTCCGTACTACAGCGCAATCCCGGGCTATACCACCGCCGAAATCGAGGCTATGAAACAAAACGGCCACGTTATCGAATACAGCGAAGGGCACTTCGAGGTAGGTTGCAAATGGTCGATGACTCAGGAAGACGTTTACAAAATTCTTGAAGCGGAAACGGCCAAATAATGGAAAAAACCAACGTTATGCGCCTTTTGGACGCGGCGAAGATCAGTTACGTTGCGAGGAGCTATAACCCCGAAATTACCGACGGAAAACTGGTTGCTGACGCCGTGGGGCAGGAACGGGAAAGAGTGTTCAAAACCTTGGTCGCCGTTTCGAATACCGCGGAAAAGTTGGTGTTCGTTATTCCCGTGTCCACGACGCTGGACCTCAAAAAGGCCGCGAAGGCCGCGGGGGTGAAATCGGTGGAAATGCTGCCGCAGGCCGAATTGCTGCCTCTTACGGGATACGTTCACGGCGGCTGCTCGCCGATAGGTATGAAAAAACAGTTCCGCACCTTCGTGGACGAGACTGCCGAGCTTTGGGACAGCATAGTTTTCAGCGCGGGAAGGCGCGGCTGTCAAGTTGATATGGATCCGAATAAACTTGTCGAATTGGTTTCGGCCTCGTTTTGGGACCTTACGAATTAGAACGAATATGAAAGATCTGGATTTTTTGTTGTCGCTTGCGGCGGAAGCCGAAGAAATCGTGGCAAAAACGCCCGTTGTGGCCAAGGAAAAAGGCGTGGGCGACGTCGTGACGTCGGTGGATACCGCGGTTGAAAAACATATCATTTCGAGAATAAGGGAGGCCTATCCCGATTTTGACATCGTAAGCGAGGAATTCGGCAGCGAAAACCGCCTGACGGATAACTGCTTTGTGGTGGATCCTATCGACGGAACGGCGAATTTTGCGGGCGGTCAGTTCAACTGGGGCGTGCAGATTGCCGTGATAAGAAACGGAAAAACCGTGGCGAGTGTGGTGGATTTGCCGGCCGTGGGCGAAATATATTTTGCCGACGAAACGGGCGCGTACCTGAACGGGAAAAGAATTTCGGTGTCCGCGGCCACCGCGAAAAACGCACCGTACACCATTGACGGATGGGGCGATTTCGACAAACCGGAAATTATGAAAAACGTTGCCCCGGTGACCAAGAGATTCAGGGATTTCGGCGCGATTTCCGTGTCGTTTGCGGCTCTTTCCAAAGGAGCGACGGTGGGACATATATTTCTAAAAGACAACCCGTGGGACATTGTGCCGGGGCTGTTTCTGGCAGAAATGGCCGGCGCAAAAAGCGTTTGGGATAAGGACGGATTTTTGGTGGCGGCAAACTCGGAAGAAACGTTGAAACTTTTGCACAACGCAGTGAAAAAGACGCTTTAACAATATAATTTAACAAGATAAAACGCCGTTATAGGGCGGCGACATACCAAGGAGGAAAAAAGCTATGTGGCTTTTGTACGCGCTCCTGGCGCTTTTGTTCTGGAGCGGCAGCGACATTTTTACCAAAATCGGAACGTCTCAAAAAGATAAGCTCAGTCAATGGAAAGTTGGCATCGCGGTGGGCCTGGTTATGGGCGCGCACGCAGTTATCGAAATTATTAAAGGCGTGCCGATAAGCTGGAACGTGATCGTTCTTTATCTTCCGGCGTCGGCGCTTTATATCGCGGCAATGATCGTGGGATACGTGGGCCTTAGATATATCGAGCTTTCCATTTCGTCGCCTATCTGCAACGGCAGCGGCGCGGTGGCCTGCATCTTTTTGCTGGTGTTTTTGAGGGAAATCCCGGATACGCTCAGCATAATAGGCATCGTGTGCGTTTGCTCGGCAGTTATCGCTCTCGGCTTCGTGGAAAAAAAAGAGGACGAAGAAGCGCGCCTTTTAAGGCAACAGAAGGGCAACCATAAATACGCAAAAAGCATTCTCGCAATCGCTTTGCCGGTGGCGTACTGCTTCATCGATGCCGCAGGCACCGTGGCGGACAGCTTGATTTTGCAAAATACCGACAAAATTTTGCAAGGATTTCAGATTGCCGAAGGCGTGGACACCGAGGAACTGGCGGCAAACGTATGCAACGTCGCGTACGAGCTGACCTGGGCATTTATGGGACTGGTGTCGCTGGCGGTGGTTCTTTTGAAAACGAAACCCGTCAGAAAACTTCAGGAAGGCGAAACCGTCGGCGTTTTGGAGAATGGCGACGTCGAAAAGGAATTTACCGTCGGCAAAAACAGATATTGCCGCGTTGTGCCTAACGCAAAAAGGCTCCTGAAAGAAGGCGGACCGAGAATCCTCGGCGGCATTTCGGAAACCGTGGGACAGCTCTTTTACATTTTCGCGCTTGCAAAAAACGCGCCGCTCGCCGCGCCGATAATTGCGTCGTACTGCGTGCTGAGCATGGTGTGGTCGGCAATATTTTTGAAAGAAAAACTGTCGTGGAAGCACTATATCGTCATCGGCGTTACGGTGGTGGGCATAGTGCTGTTCGGAATATCCGAAGGCTTGGCGGAATAAAAGACGAAATACGAAAAAGAAAAAGCGTAAGACTACCTCACGCTTTTTTATTTTGTAAAAAACGGTTACAGCACGGTTACGGATTTGGCGAGGTTGCGGGGTTTGTCGGGATCGAGACGGAGGCGCAGGCAAACGGCAAGCGCGTATTTCTGAAGATGAATCACCGTCAGAATCGGAGACAAAAGGAGCGGCGCTTCGTCGGTTTTGAGAACGGAATGAGAAAGAGGGAACGGGGTTACGGCAATCGTTTTTGCGCCGCGGGTTTCAAGCTCGGAAAGGGTTATTTCGGCGCGGGGAACGAGGCTTTTGTCGGTGAGGGCGACGATGCAGAAAGTGTCGTCGTCAACAAGCGCGATAGGACCGTGTTTAAGCTCGCCGAGGCGGTAGGCTTCGGCGCTTTTGTAGGTGATTTCCTTGAGCTTCAACGCGCCTTCGAGGGCGGAAGGATAGTCCTGCCCGCTTCCTAAAAACAGCACCTTTTTGTCGTAGGTTTCTTTTGCTACGGCTTCCGCAAGATCGGAACAAACGGCTTTTCGGGCGACGATTTCAAGCTTTTTTGCGTCGGAAACAAGTGAGGCAAAGTCGGCTTTTGAAACGACGCCGTTTTTTTTTGCGACGTAAGAGGCGAAAAGATAGAGGGCAATCATCTGCGACGCAAGCGTTTTGGTGGCGGCTACGGCGATTTCGGCGCCGCAGTCGAGATACAGAGAAAAATCCGCTTCGACGGACAGGCTGCTTCCTCGTATGTTGGTGAGGCAAACGGTGTAGGCGCCGAGAGATTTTGCGTAGCGCAAAGCCGAAATCGTGTCGCGGGTTTCTCCGGACTGGCTGACGAACACGGCGAGCGTTGTCGGCGAAAGGTGCAGAGAATGATTTTTTATTTCGCTGGCGACTTCGACGTAAGTTTTGATTTTTGCGATTTTTTCAAACACCGTTTTTCCGTAGAGCGAGGCGTGATAGGCGGTGCCGCAACCAGAAATAAATACGTTGTCGAAGCGGGAACTTTCGGTAAAAGAGGACAGTCCCTCGGGACTTAAAAGCGACGTTACGGTTGACAGCAGGGCGGACGGAATTTCGTCGATTTCGGACTGCATGTAGGTGTCGGCGGAAAGAGGAGAGGTTTTGTAGAGGCTGACGGGAACGGAGGTCTTTTCGACGCGGCGGCCGAAGCGGAAAAATTCCACGCTGTCCTCTCCGATGACGGCAAGGTCGTCGTCGGCGAGAACTACGGCGTTTTCCACGAGGGAAGAAAGCGCCGTTACGTCGCTTGCCACGACGCCGAATCCGTCGCCGAGGCCTACGATAAGCCCTGCGTTTTTGCGGTAGGCGTAAACGTTGTCGTCATAGACGCTCATTGCAAGAAAAGTGAAAGTCCCTTTTAGCGTTTCGGCCGTGCGCTCGACGGCTTCTCTGACGGAACCCGCGTAGAAATGCGCGAGAAGGTGAGCGATAAGTTCGCTGTCGGTCTGGCTTTTGAGAGGGACGGATTTCAGAATGGATTTTACTTCGCCCAAGTTTTCGACGATGCCGTTATGCACGATTGCGAAATTGCCGTCGTAGGATAGGTGCGGATGAGAATTTTCGGCAGAAGGCTTGCCGTGCGTCGCCCACCTCGTGTGGCCTATGGCGACCGTCGAATTTTCCATGGGAAGCGCTTTGAGCCCCGAAACGCGCCCCGCGACTTTTTTGACTACGAGCGACGATTGCTTTTTGTAGCATAAACCGCAGCTGTCATAGCCTCTGTATTCCAACGTACTTAGTCCCGAAAGCACCGCTTCGGTGGCGTTTTTGCCGACGATGCCGATTATTCCGCACATATTAAACCTCCGAATGAAGATGTTGTAGTATATGCCGCCACGGCAAAATGGTTGAATGATGACATATAAAAGACCGACTGCATATATTGACGGCGGAGGTGAAAAATGAAATATCAAGTTGCACTTTCCGCGCCGTATCCGAACGTGGAAAACGTCAGAAAAAATCCGATGGACGCAAAAAAACTTATGAATTCCTACGGCGGCAGAAACAGCGAAACGGGAGCCATTCTGACGTACGCTTATCAAAGCTACGTCGTGAAAAAGGAGCATCCCGAGCTTGCGTCGATGCTGGAGCAGGTGGCCGTGGTCGAAATGAAGCACCACGAGCTTTTGGGAACCGCAATATACTCTTTGGGCGGATTGCCGGTCGTTGCGGGCAGAAACGCTTATTTTTCGGCGGCGGGGCTGGACTACTCGGTGAGAGCGGAGGAATTTCTGGTGAGAAACGTCAGGGAGGAAGAAGCCGCAATAAGAGAATACGAAGCGCTTGAAAAAACTTTGGCTACGCCCGAGATAAGAGAGCTGGTGAAAAGAATCGTCGATGACGAGACGCTGCACGTCAAGCTGTTTTCGGAAACTCTTGCCAAAATGCATTGATTTTGAGGAATATTTTGCCGAGTGGACGGACAAAATCAGTGCGTGAGGGTTGCTTGGGGCGGAAATTTGTTGCTAAAAATTCAGATATTTTCCGATTTTTGCGTAAAATAGCTTGTTATTTTGTTTCTTTTATGGTAATATCTTTATGCAAATAACTTAATGATTATCGGAGGATAATATGTTCGGTATCTTAATTTCCGCAATCGACTATAACGTCGGCAATGCCATTCAATGGGTTCTGATGTCTTTGATGCTCCTTGCGAGCGTGGCACTTATCGTGGTCGTCATGATGCAAAAAAGCAGCGGCGACGACAGCGTGAGCGCGATAACCGGAGGCGGTTCCGATTCTTTCTACGGCAAAAACAAATCTCAGACCAGAGAAGGCCTGTTGCGCAAACTTACCATTGCTTTTGCAGTGTCGGTGTTTGTGCTGAGCGTGGTTTTCTTCATCATCGCGAAGAATACCGGTCACGCAGTTTAAGACGTTTGTTGCAGAAGAAGGCGGCCTTTTTGGTCGCCTAATTTATTGTATGGGTAAACGATATGGGTTTTAAGGAAAAGGTTCTGGAGCAAATCGAGGCCGCAGGACTTAAAGATTTCACTACCAAGGGGCTTTGCAAAAGGCTGGGAATTTACGCGTCTTTCGAAAGGAAGATACTGTCTGCTGCCCTAAAAGAGCTTTGCGACGACGGAAAACTGGTGGAAGCGTCTGCGGACCATTTTCTGCTGCAGGCGTCAGACAGCCTCGTTAAGGGCGTTTTGAAGGGGAACAGGCGCGGCTTTGCTTTTTTGATAAGAGAGGACGGCGGCGCGGATCTTTTTGTGCCGAACAGGCTTTTAAACGGCGCACTCCATAAAGACACGGTCATCGCCTCCCTTACGGGAAACTTAGGCGAATCGGACGAAGCGGAAGTGGTGAAAGTGGTGGAAAGAGGCGTGACGGAAGTTGTGGGAACGCTTGAAAAACAAAAAGCGGGATACGGCTTTGTGAAGTCGGATGACGACGCCTATTTTTCCGACGTGTTCGTGCCTGCGGCGGACCTCAGAAACGTCAGAAACGGCGCGAAAGTGGTGGTTAAGCTGACGGAATTCGGCGGTAAAAACCCCGTTGGGCAAATTAAGGAAGTTCTGGGCAAAAGCGGCTCGGTGGACGCGGACGTTCTGGCAATAGTCAGAAGCCACGGCTTTAAGGATAGCTTTTCGGACGCCGCAACGAATGAAGCGGACAGACTTTCGAAGGAAAATATCGAAAAAGAAATCAGGAAAAGATCGGATTTCAGGTCGCTTCCGACAATCACCATAGACGGCGACGACGCAAAGGATTTTGACGACGCGGTGTCGCTGGAAACGCTTGCGGACGGCTACGTTCTGTACGTTCATATAGCGGACGTTTCGCACTTTGTGAGGCCGGGCAGCGCGGTGGATCGGGAAGCTTTGGAGCGCACCACCAGCGTGTATTTGCCGAACGTAGTGTTGCCGATGCTTCCGGAAAGCATATCTAACGGCTGTTGCAGCCTGGTTGAAGGCGAGGACAGGCTTACCCTGACCGCCGTCATAAAGCTGGATAAAACGGGAAAGGTTGCGGAAACCGACGTCAAAAAAAGCGTCATAAGAAGCAATCACCGCCTGACCTACAAAAAGGTTGCCGCCATGCTTGACGGCGACGAAAAGCTTATTGAAAAATACGCGGACGTCTTCGGAATGATTTCCGAAATGAAAAAATTGTCCGATTTGCTTGCCGTGGCAAGACATAACAGAGGCTCCATCGACTTCGTTACGCACGAAAGCCTTATCACCTTAAACGATACCAAAACCAAGGTGGAAAAGGTGGAAAGATATCCGATTTTAGCGTCGAACGACATCATCGAGGAATTTATGCTGCTTGCAAACGAGCAGGTGGCGGAGTTTATGTGCCGTGCGGAATATCCGTTCGTTTTCAGAGTCCACGGCGAACCGCAAAAGGAAAAACTGGACGTTCTGCAAAAATTCGTGGAGGGGTGCGGCTTTCAGTTTAAGGTGAGGAACAAGCTTTACAGCAAACAGCTTCAGATGCTTCTGGAGCAAGTGAAAGGCTCCGAAACCGAAAACATCATAAACAAAGTTATGCTCCGAAGCATGCAAAAGGCCAAATATTCCACCGAAAACGAAGGACACTTCGGGCTGGCGCTGGAATATTATTGCCACTTCACTTCGCCGATAAGAAGATACCCGGATCTCATGATTCACCGCGTCATAAAAATGATGCTGGACGGAAAACTGGAAGGCGCGGCGCTTAAAAGAGCGGAGGAAGACTGCGAAACCGTGGCGAAACTGTCAAGCGAAATGGAAAGAGAAGCAGACCTTACGGAAAGGGACGCTGACGACTATTTCAAGGCTATGTATATGGAGGACAAGGTCGGCGACGTGACGGAAGGCATTGTAAGCGGAGTTACGGGCTCGGGCGTTTTCGTGGAACTGGAAAACACCGTGGAAGGTTTTGCGCCGCTCTCGCAACTGCCGAGAGACAGGTACGCCTTCGACGAAAAACGCTACGTTCTGAAGGGAACCAAGCACAGCTTCGGCCTCGGCGACAAGGTTACGGTGCTGGTTACCGGAGCAAGCACCGACGCAAGGAGGGTTGACTTTGAGTTATTCTGACAAAAATTACGTTAGGCAGGTTGCATCAAACAAAAAAGCCTACCACGACTACTTCATCGAGGATACCTACGAGGCGGGCATCGCGCTGGAAGGCTCGGAGGTCAAATCGGTGAGAGCGGGGCGCATAAACCTTAAGGACAGCTACGTTCAGATTAAGGACGGCACGGTGTGGCTTTACGGCTGTCATATCTCGCCGTACGACAAGGGCAGCGCGTTTTCGAAAATCGATCCCGACAGGAGAAGAAGGCTTCTTCTAAACCGCGCCGAAATAGGTAAGCTCAGAGGCAGAGTGGAACAGAAAGGCTATACGATCGTGCCGACGAAAGTCTATTTCAAACAGGCTTTGGTGAAGGTGGAAATCGCGCTCGCAAAAGGCAAGGAGCTCCACGACAAACGCCGAGCAATCGCCGATAAAGAAAACAAACGCTCGCTCGACAGAGCTATTAAAACTTACCAAAACAAATAATTCGGTTGTCTTTTTTCAAAAGATAAGATATAATATATAAAAACCGATTAGTTTCTTTGTGGGGTAGTTCTCAGATTCGCCGGGGGCGACGTATGAGATGAAAAGCATGCCGCAGGCTCGTCTGCGTAACAACGGAAAACTTAAATTAAACGCAAAAGAAACTAAATCTGCAAACACCGGTAGAGTGTTCGCATTCGCTGCTTAATAATTCGCGGCATGTCGGCCCGACGTTCTCTGTCCGTCGGTAACCGGCATCATACTGACAGGGGAACGGCTTCGGCGGCGGCAAAACCGAAGCGGCATCTTAACCTTTTCAAACCTTTTGCCCGTTTGCGGGCGGCGGGGAGAGAAACTTAAACGCAAACTAAGCATGTAGAAAGCGTCGGGTACGTGCTTTCGTACACGGGTGCAAGTCCCGTCTACTCCACCAATGGGAACCGCGGTCGCACTCGTGGTTCCTTTTCATTTGCGTAAAAGGCGTTGCAGGGATAAAAGTTACGGAAAAGAAAATTTCTTACGACTGGCTTACGAACCCCCGTCAAAACGGAAAGTTTGTAAAGAGAACTAAATAATATATGATTTAAGGCGATAGAACATTGATTCTATCGCATTGTATAGATAACCGATATAAACGCATGGGCTACGGGAAAATGCTGCTGGACTACTCGCTGGAAAAAGCGAAGGAGTGGGGCGCCGGGGCGACTCTCATTACAGGAAACATAGACTTTTACGGGAAATCGGGATTCGTGCCTGCGTCAAAGTTCGGAATAAGGTACTCTGACGCCGATCCCGACGACAAGGAAGTGATTTATTTTTTGGCAAAGGAGCTTAAGGAAGGCTACCTTGCGGGAGCAAACGGGACGTATAAGGACCCCGAAGGATACTTCGTTTGCCAAAACCTTCCGAAAGAATTTGAAGAATTCGATAAGAGGTTTTGAAAAGTCCGCCGCTTGGGCGGATTTTTTGCGCTTAAATTCGTTTGTAAATGAGGGGAGGAGTGTGATATAATAGATTTACTTTTGAAAAAGGGGATTGTTATGGACAAAAAACAACCGATTTTGCCGTTCAAGTCGGCGCTGATATATGCTGTCGGCATATTCGGCGTGCAGCTTTTTATCGGCTACATCAACAGCTTCCAGACGGAATTTTACAACAAAATGTATTCCGGACTGGACGCAAACATATTCTCGGTGGTGGCAGTCATCATTCTGGTGGCGAAAATCATCAGCTGCATTGCGGACCCGATTTTCGGCGCGCTGATAGACCGCAGTCATCTTAAGGGCGGAAAAATGCGCCCGTTCGTGCTGATGAGCGCATTTCCGATCGCCGTTTTGACGACGCTGATGTTTGTGTTTATCGACTTTTCTAATAAGTACGTTATGTACGTTTACATAACCGTTACCACCGTTTTGTGGAACGTGGCTATGACGTTTGCGGACATTCCGTCGCAGGGCATGCTGGCGCTTTTGAGCCCGAATCCGGAGGAAAGAAACGTGGCGGCCGGCCTTGCAAACACCTTCAAGAGCATTGCTTTGGCGGCGCCCGGGGTGTTCGTTACCGTGGTTATGATGATACTCGACGCGGTGAAGGGACCCGGCAATTATCCCGACAAAACCTATTACCTTCTGACGGCGCTTCTGTTTTTGGTGCTGGGCACGGGACTTTACCTGCTCATTTACTTCAAGAATAAGGAAGCGGTGGTTTCCACCTCCTCAAGCGCGGTCAGCTTCAAGGAAATGTTCGTGGAGCTTAAAAACAACAAAATGATCCGCATCGTGTTTCTGACGTTTATGCTCGGCTTTGCCAGAAATATGGCTATGGGTATCTGCATACAGGCGGGCGGCGCGCTGATAGGCAAGGTTTACTTCCCGCTGCTCTCGGACATCTTCGCCGCGGGCGGAGAGCTTGACCCGACTTCCAACGCCACCTGGCTTATAGGTATAACGAGCGCGGTTACCAGCATGATCAGCATCGTGGCGGTGCCTGTCATCAACAAAAAATGGGGCGAGAAAAAAACCTTTATCGTGTTTGCCATATACGGCTTTGCGATTAGCTTTGCGTGCATGCTGTTCTACGTGCTTCTGCCGTCCGACAGTGCGCTGAGGGGCGGACTCCCTGCCGTTTGGGCGCACTGGGTTATGCTGGCGCTTATCGGCTTTATGTTCGGACCGCACGGCTATCTGCCGATGGTTATGACATCGGATATCTGCGACTACAACGAGTGGAAAACCGGCGAAAGACACGAGGGCGTATGCTTTGCTATTTTGTCGATGTCAAACAAAATCAGCAACGCTTTGTCGGTTGCGGTGGGCATCCTTTTCGTCGGCATTTCCGGCTACAACGCAACGGCCGAAATTACGCCTAAAATGCAGAACATCATCTACGTCGCCTACGTGGGACTGCCGGGCATTGCGTGCCTGCTTAGCATGATTCCGATGCTGTTTTATAAAATCGACGCCGCCACAAAAGAGCAGATGCACGCCGAACTTTCGGAAACAAGAAAACAAGCCGCAGAGCAAGCATTATAATTATGGAAGAAATCAAACTCAGACAAATTGACTGGGAAAAAACCGGTTACAAACTGAAACTTTTGAGAAACGACAACCTGAATTTGCGCCGCTACGTATGCTGGTGGCTTTCGAAAAATCAGTTCGACGACAGACATCTTTGCTACGACTATAAGTGCGAGGACTGCGTTTTTGAAATGGATCAGAACATTTCGCAAGCGGAACTGGGCGCCGTTATGAACACCGGCTCCGTCGCGAACTGGGAAACGGGAAGAACGCCTATAGACGTGGAGAACCTTATGTTTTACTGCAAGCTCTGCGGAGTGGAAGCGGAAGACATAATCGTGTATAAGGACTGAAATGATTAAAGTGATGTTCGTTTGCCACGGGAACATTTGCCGCAGCCCGATGGCAGAGTTTCTGTTGAAGGACGCTGTGAAAAAACTCGGAAAAGAGAAGGAATTTTTTGTCGCTTCCTCGGCAACGAGCTCGGAAGAGATAGGAAGTCCCGTGCATTACGGCACGAAAAGGATTCTGGACCGCCTCGGAATTTCTTCAAGCGAAAAGCGCGCCGTGCGCCTGAACTCGGCAGACGCCGATAAATACGATTATTTTGTCGGTATGGACGAGGCGAACGTGAGAAACATGCGGCGGATTCTGGGAGAGAGGGCAGGCGGCAAAATCTTTTTGCTTATGGAATTTGCGGGAAAAAGAAAAGACGTCGCCGATCCGTGGTACACGGGAAATTTCGAGGAAACGTATCGGGATATCTCGGAAGGTACCGGCGGGTTTTTGAAAACAGTTTTTTGATAAGTGCCGACCGTAAGGGCGGCATTTTTGCAGGAAAACGCAAAACGGCGTTAAAATTAATATAGATTTAATAAACGTCGTTATAATTGACTAAAAAACCGTAAAAAATAAGGTGAATTATGATCGAAATCAAAAACATCGTTAAAACTTATCATCCGAAAAAGGGCGACAAGGTGGTTGCCTTAAGCGATGTGAGCGTCAAGTTCCCCGAAACGGGGCTCGTGTTTATTCTGGGTAAGTCCGGAAGCGGCAAATCGACGCTTCTGAACGTTCTGGGCGGACTGGATACGGCGGACTCGGGAGAAATCATAATAAAGGGAAAATCTTCAAAAGATTTTTCGCAGGGCGATTTCGACAGCTACAGGAACACATATCTCGGATTCGTTTTTCAGGAATACAACATTCTGGAGGACTTCAACGTCGGAGCAAACGTCGCTTTGGCGCTTAAACTTCAGGGGCGGAAAGCCACGGACGAGGAGATAAACGAAATTCTGGAGGAAGTTGACCTTGCAGGCTTCGGTAAAAGAAAGCCGAACGAGCTTTCGGGCGGGCAAAAGCAGAGAGTGGCGATTGCCAGAGCTTTGGTGAAAAACCCCGAAATCATTATGGCCGACGAGCCGACGGGCGCGCTGGATAGCAACACGGGTATTCAGGTTTTCGACACGCTGAAAAAACTTTCGGAAAACAAGCTGGTGCTGGTGGTTTCGCACGACAGAGATTTTGCGGAAAAGTACGGCGACAGGGTTATTGAACTTAAGGACGGAAAGATTATTTCCGACATCGAAAAACACCGCACCTATGCCGAAAAAACCGAAAACGGGTTGTCGGACTACGGCGGAAAACTGCTTAAATTTCCGAAGGGATACAAGCTTACGCAAAAGGACGTTGAAAAAATAAACGCGTATCTTTCGGAAAAGGAAGCGGTGCTTGCCGTGGACGACAAACTGACGGAGGAGGTTAGCCGCGCGGCCAGAATAGATAAAGACGGCCGTATGGAAACGTTCGCTCCGACGGACGAAGGAAAGATATCCTTCTCTAAAAACGCGGGATTTAAGCTGATAAAGTCCAGAATGCCGGTTAAGGAAAGCTTCAAAATGGGCGCGAGCGGCCTTAAATCGAAACCGTTCAGACTGGTAGTTACCGTTTTGCTGTGCTTCGTGTGCTTTGCCATGTTCGGTATGGTGGACAGCTTTGCCGCTTACGACAGCAAGGACGCTATAACGAACTCGATGTATGACTCCGGCATAGACTACGCAGGGTTCGTCAAATATAAAAAAATCGATCAGGATGAGTTCGGCTCTTACGAAATCGCCACCGTTATGACGGCGGAAGACATAAAAAAGATTGCCGAAAAAGGCTTTGACGTTATGCCGGTGTACGGAGATTTGTCGTACGTTTCGAGCATGGAAGACAGCTTTTTGACGAGCGTGTCGAGCGTGGTGTACAAGGGCGACGTGGTCGGACTTGTCGAAGTGGACGAAGCGGCGCGCGAAAAACAGAACATAAAGCTTTTGGGCGGCAGACTTTCGGAAGCGGATGACGAGGTGGTCGTTTCGGATTACGTTTTCGATTGCTTCAAAAAATACGGATATAAGCACGTGAACCCTGACGGAAGCCTCGACGAAACCAAAAACCTTGCGGCAGGAGAAATAGGAACCTGCGACGAGTTTTTGAGCCGTGAGCCGAACGTGGTCGTAAACGGCGACGTGGTGGCGGGCATATTCAAAATCGTCGGCGTTTTCGACGACGGAAACGATTATGCAAAATATGAAAAACTGGATAAACCCGATCTCGGTTCAAGCGAAGGAATAGACTATTATCTGATGACGACGCAACTCGGCCAGGAACGGAACTACGGCTTTAGCTGTCTGTTTTTGGCGAATAAAGGCTTCGTTGAGAGATATACGGCTACCGAAGAATATAATGGCCCGGGTATGAAATTCGAGGCGACGCGCCTTTCGGGGTTCGTCAGCAACTACTATAGAGATACCTACGTCAGCGCATCGGTTTATTTCGGGTACGCTTTCAAGCAGTCCGACGTTCCGGCAAAAGCGTATTATTTAAACAGCACGAAAACGGCTTTGGCCTCGGATGAAATCGCATTGCCGATTTCGGTGATGCAGGAGCTTCTGGAGTCGTATTATTCCTCCCAAAGCGACGTGCTTGAAAAAATCGCGGGTTGGGATGTCAAAGATACGTCGGACGAAAACATGCAAAAAATCGCAAAAGAGGCCGCCGGATTGTTGCCCGAAAGAATTTATTTGACGGCGACGCTTCCGTACGAAAGCGCGGAAAGGCAGATGTCGGCAAAAATTGCGGGCTTCTTCCTGCCGGACGAAAGGCTCACTGATCCTGCAAACGCGTTTTCGACATATAGCGACTTCGTTATGACGGGCGACGGCGTTTACAAAAAATTTCAGGCGGACGGCGAAACCAAATACCGCTTCGCAATATGCAGGCTGGCGAAAGATAAAGCGGACATAAGAAAAGCCGTGGACGCGAGCTTCGAGGAATCGGACGGCGTAAGATACGGATTGCAGAACTATATTACCAGAATGGAAAGCTCCGTGGGCGACATAATAAAGTCGCTTGCAAAAGTGTTTTTGTACGTCGGCATCGGAGTGTTCGTGTTCGCGCTTATACTGTTCACGAATTATATCAGCGTTTCCATATCTTACAAAAGACGCGAGATCGGAATTCTGAGAGCAGTGGGGGCAAGATCGTCGGACGTGTTCGGAGTGTTCTTCAACGAAGCAATGGTGATTGCGCTTATAGTGTTTCTGCTTGCTGCAATAGTCGGAGGATTGTCCGTCGGAGCGGCAAACAATTCCTTGAGAAACGAATATAATATGCCGATAACGCTTTTGAATTACGGAATAAGGCAGGTTGTCATCATTTTCTTCGGATGCATGCTGACGGCCGCTGCGGCAAGCTTCGTGCCGGTTATGAAAACCGCAAGGAAAAAACCGATTGACGCAATAAGAAATCACTGACGATAAAAAACCCGCCTGCAAAAGCAAGCGGGTTTTGTTTGCGATTATTCGGATTTGTTATCGTCGAGTTTCCTGACGCCGCCGATTTCTTCGGACAAAAGACCGTGTTCGACGATGGGTTTTTGAAGTTTGAGGAACAGAAGGTAGGAAAGCGCGATTTTCATGGCGTCGCCCGGCAAAAACGGCCATACGCAGACGGCAAGCGCGCTTTTAAGAGCGTAATCTGTGACGGAAAGAAAGCGGAGGGTGCCGAGAAGATAGCACAAAAAGTTGCCGAGAATTATGCCCGCCACGGCCAAAACCGCGTTTTTTCGCCTGAAAAGACCTGAAAACAGCGAAATGGCGAGGTAACCTATAAGGTAGCCGCCGGTGGGGCCCGCTATAACGGAGAGGCCGCCCTTGAAACCCGCGAATATCGGCACGCCGACAAGGCCCAGAAGAAGATAGCACAAAGTCGAAAGAAGACCGAGCCACGGCCCGAGAATCAGCCCCGAAAGAATGACGGCAAGGGTGGCAAGGCTTATCGGAACCATACCTATAGGTACCTGTATTATGGCGCAAACGGCAATTAAAGCGACGAAAAGCGCGGTGTAAACTATTTTTTGTGTTGACAGACGACCGATTTTCATATATCCTCACACGGTTTTTATGCTTACATTATAGCACTTTGGAAAAGTTTGTCAAGGGCTTTTTCGGCGTGCGGAAAAATCGGACGGGGAAGCGAAGGAAGACGGGCAGAGAAAGTTATTTTGAAATTGCTTAAAAATTTTTGAAAAACCGCTTGAAATTATACACGTGTATATGATACAATGGAAACTAAGTTAATGGTTTTGAACCAAATAAGATTATAGGAGAGAATTATGGGCAAATTACAAAAACTTATTGACGACAAAGCCAACGCCGCAAAGTATATGTCTGCCGAAATCGAGCATATTTGCAAGAACATCGACAAGCGTAGTCCGGGCAGCGAAGGCGAAAAGAAAGCGTGCGAATACATGGCGGACGTTTTGAAAAACGACTGCGGCTGTGAAAAAGTCGCGGTGGAAAGCTACAAGGAAAATCCGGGCAGCTTCTACGGCTGGATTTACTTCACGGTTACTTTCGTTTTCCTCGGCATCATCAGCTACTTCTTCCTGCCGATCGTCGGCATCGTTCTGATCGCTTTGGGCTTTTTGATCATGGGCATGCAATTTATCGCCTACAAAAAATTCATCGATTGCTTCTTCCCTGAAAAAACCGGCCACAACGTTACCGCTATCAAGAGCTGTTCGGGCGAAGTAAAACGCCGCATATTCTTCAACGGTCACCCTGACGCCGCTTGGGAATGGCCTGTGAACTATCACTTCGGCGGTATCGTGTACGCTCTGCATATCGTTATCAGCGTTGTAGGCGCGCTCTATTACCTCGGCATTTCCGTTGCAAGGCTCGTTTACATGGGTATCGGCTACAGCCCGGTTACCGAAGGCACCTGGATGATTCTGGGCCTGGTGGGCTTGGTGTTTGCTCCGTTCCTTGCGGGCATGTACAAAATGTGGGATAAAAAAGTTATCGTCGACGGCGCTAACGACAACCTCACCGGCTGCTACATGGGCATCGCCCTTCTTAAAGCTATGAAGGATCAGGGTATCGAACTGGAAAACACCGAAGTGGGCGTTATTCTCTCCGGCAGCGAAGAAGCCGGACTCAGAGGCGCTAAAGCCTGGTGCGAACAGCATAAAGGCGAATTTAAGGACGTTGAAACCATCATCATGTCCTACGACACCATTCACGAAGAAAAATATCTGCAAGTCAACGACCGAGACCTCAACGACACCGTCAAAGCCGACAAGGCCGCAAGCGATCTGTTCGTAGAAGCCGCAAAAGACCTCGGACTTAAATGCGGAAGAGGCAAGGTTCCTATGTTCGGCGGAGCTACCGACTCGGCTGCGTTCAACCAAGCAGGCTTCAGAGCCGCAGGCATCACCGCTTTGAACCACAATCTGCAGGACTACTATCACACCCGCAGAGATACTTACGACAACCTCGACCTCGACTGCCTGGCAAACTGCTACGCAATCAGCGTCAGAGCTTTGGAAAAATTCGACGGAGAATAAAAAACTCTATTGCCTCGCCGCACCGCGGCGGGGCATTTTTTTCGCCGCCTCAAAAAAAGTTGAAAAATGTAGATAAAATTATAAAATTTATGTATTAAAAGGTTGCTTTATTTTTCTAATTTGATATAATGGCTTTGCCGTCGGAAAAGACCTACGGCAACGGGAGATTTTGTGCAATGAATACGCTTTATCTGGCATCATTCGGAGATTTTGTCGAACGTATCGGCGAGCTTTGCGAGCTTATTTATTCGAAAGCGCTTGCGCTTCCGATGATCGTCTGCTTGCTCGGCACCGGCGTTTTGCTGACTTTCAGAAACAAGTTTAAGCAGGTTACGAAATTTCCGACCGCTTTCAAATCCACCTTCGGCCCGACGTTCAAGAGCATAGGGGCGTCGCTTAAGGATTATAAATTCCCTTTGGAAAAACGCATGGACGTCAGGGACGAGAAGAAAGCCGCGGAAAGCGCCGTGGGCGTCAAATCGGTTTCGCCGTTCGAGGCTTTTTCCACCGCAATTGCGGGAACCATCGGCACGGGCAACGTCGTGGGCGTTACGACCGCTATGGTTTTGGGAGGCCCGGGCGCCGTTTTCTGGATGTGGATCAGCGCGTTCTTCGGAATGATGACCAGCTTCGCCGAAAAAACGCTCGGCGTTTACTTCCGCAAAAAAACCGACGACGGAAAAGGCTTGCACGGCGGCCCGATGTTCTATATTCAGAACGGGCTTAAATGCAAATGGCTGGCAATCGTGTTCTGCGTAGGCTGCGTTCTGGCATCGATAAGCATGAACATGGTGCAGGCTTCGACGATTTCGGCGACCATGAACCAAGGCTTCAATATTCCTAAATGGGTTACGGGCATCGTGGTGGCGGTGATTATCGGCCTCGTTATCCTCGGCGGAATAAGCCGCATAGGCAAGGTGGCAAGCTATATCGTTCCGTTTATGGCTATCTACTTCGTCGCGATGACTTTGATCATCATCTGCATGAATATCAAGCAGGTGCCGGAAGCGTTCGGTATGATTTTCAAATATGCGTTCAACTTCAAGGCGGGCGCGGGCGGTCTTGCCGGATACGGAATAGCGCTTAGCATGCGCCAGGGCTTTGCCAAGGGCGTTTTCAGCAACGAAGCGGGACTGGGGAGCAGCGTTATCGCGCACAGCGCGTCCGACACCACCGAACCTGTCAGACAGGGTATGTGGGGAATTGTGGAAGTGTTTGTGGTTACGATGGTTATCTGCACGCTGACGGCTCTCGTGAACCTGACGACGGGCGTTCTGGACGGCCTTTACCAAGGAGCGTCTACGGTTACCGACGGCGCAATCATCGCGCAATCCGCGTTTTCCAAGGCGCTGGGCGTTGTGGGTAAGGTGTCGTACAGCATAATTCTGCCGCTGTTTGCGTTCACGACTATCCTCAGCTGGAGCTATTACGGCGAAGAGTCGATGCAGTTTATGCTGGGTAAAAAATCCGTCATCTTCTTCAAAATTTTCTACGTCGGCATCATTATGCTGGGAAGCGTCATCACCTCGAATCTGGCGTTTCAGGTGGCGGATATATTCAACTTCCTGATGTGCATCCCTAACCTCGTGTGCCTGGTGGGGTTGTCGGGACTAACCGTTTCGATCATTCAGAACTACTTCCAGAGAAAGGCGGGCCTCAACGTCGAGCCGATGCTGTCGGCTTATCCTGAGGACAACGCCGAGCTTAAAAAGAAGCTGGAGGACGAAGAAAGAATTAAAAAACAACTGGCAAAGGACTACGAATTTATCTACGAAAAACCGGTTGTCAAACGCTCCATAGACGACAAGCTGCTGACGGAAAACGCCGCGCGCGTGGTGATATTCACGATGCTGACCTTCGGCGTGTACGGGTGGATTTATATCTACAATATGATCAAGTGGCTGGCCTACGAACGAAACGACGACTGCGACATAGTGCTGAGGTTTTTGTCGACCTTTATCCCGTTCTACCACGTTTACTGGGCGTTCAGGGCGGCGGTTAAGATCGAAAAAATAGCCAAATCGTACGGAATTACCGAACTAAGATACATTTCTTCGCCGCTTCTTTTCGTGTATATAACGAATCCGTTGGTGGGCTTTGCATATCTCGTCAACTATATGAACAGACTGTATGGAGATACTAAAAAGATCAAACAGCAACGCGAAGAAGAGGAAGCCGGACAAGCTGCTCAAAACGCGTAAGGAGGAAAACATGAGCGATTGCACGCACGATTGCGGTTCTTGCAGCCAAAACTGCAAATCCAGAGATCCGAAAAGTTTGCTGGATAAGCCGCACGAGCTTTCTAAAATCAAAAAGGTCATAGGCATCGTCAGCGGCAAGGGCGGTGTGGGAAAATCCCTCGTAACCTCGCTTTTGGCCGTAAACAGCCAGAAAAAAGGCTATAACGCCGCCATTCTGGACGGAGATATTACCGGCCCGTCTATCCCGAAAATGTTCGGCATAAGAAGAAAAGCCGTTTCGGACGAAGTGGGACTGTATCCGGTGCTGTCCGGCCTCGGCGTTCAGGTGATGAGCATAAATCTTTTGTTGGAAAACGACAGCGACCCTGTGGTCTGGCGCGGTCCGGTGATTGCCGGCGCGGTTCGCCAGTTCTGGACGGACGTCGTGTGGGGCGACGTGGACTATATGTACGTCGATATGCCTCCGGGCACCGGCGACGTGCCGCTGACGGCGTTTCAGAGTTTGCCGCTTGACGGCATCATCATCGTTACGAGTCCCCAAGAGCTTGTGGGTATGATAGTTAAAAAGGCCGTCAATATGGCGAAAATGATGAACGTTCCGGTTATCGGTATCGTCGAAAATATGAGCTATTTCGTCTGCCCGGACTGCGGCAAAAAACATCTTTTGTTCGGAGAAAGCAAGGTGGACGCCATCGCAAAAGAGTTCGGCATCGAAAACGTGGCAAAAATTCCGTTCGATCCGCAGCTTGCGCTGGAATGCGACAGAGGCCTCGTGGAAGTTTACGACGGACACTTTTTGGACGATATGACAAGGGCCGTCGAGGAGCAGCCTAAAAAGGTTTGGTAAAATGACGCTTACACTTATTATTACGATATTTACGAGCGGCTTGCTGATTGCAAGCTGTTTGTTTTTGCCGAAAATAAAAATCGGAAAAGTTTCGCTTTCGACCTATTGGATTGCGGCGCTTTCGGGTGCGATTTTGCTGTTTGCGACGGGCAGAATTACCTTTTCGGAGTTTTTCGAGGGGGTGAGCGCGTCGGGCGGAATGAACCCGCTGAAAATCCTGACGCTGTTCGTTTCGATGACGATGCTGTCGGTGTTTTTGGACGAGGTGGGGCTGTTTGCCTATCTTGCAAACGAGGCCCTCAAAAAAAGCGGGGACAGTCAGATAAAGCTTTTTGCGACGCTGTTTCTGGCCGTGGGGCTTCTGACGGTGTTCACTTCAAACGACGTGGTGGTGCTGACCTTTACGCCGTTTATATGTCAATTCTGCAAGAGAGCGAAGGTGAATCCGCTGCCGTATCTGTTCGCGGAATTCGTGGCAGCAAACAGCTTCAGCATGGCACTTATCATCGGAAATCCGACGAACATTTATCTGGGAGCTTTTTCGGAGCTGACGTTTTGGGAATACCTGAAGGCGATGATTCTGCCGACGCTTGTATGCGGCGCGGCGGAGTTTTTGACGCTTTATCTTATCTTCCGAAAAGAGCTTAAAAAACCGATGCAGGCGGAAGAGGAAGAGGTGCAAATAAAGAGCAAGGGGCTTTTGATTATGGGCATAGCGCACTTGTCGGTTTGCATAGTGCTTCTGGCAATATCGGCATATATACATATCGAAATGTGGATATTAACCCTTTGTTTTGCGGTAAGCCTGTTTTTCTGCGCAACGCTTTACGCGCTGAAAAAACACAAGTATTTTTCGGTGGAAACGGACACCTTGAAAAGAGTGCCGGCGGAGATAATTCCGTTCGTGCTGTCGATGTTCGCGGTGGTGCTGTCGCTGGAAAAGTGCGGCGTTACCGCAATAATCGCGGAGGCGCTTTCGGGAGGCGAAGAGGTGTTTACTTACGGGATTACGAGTTATTTGGCGTCGAACGTCGTAAACAACATCCCGATGAGCGTGCTGTTTTCGTCGGTGCTTAAGTCGGGCGGCGGCGTAGGCGCGGTGTACGCTTCGATCGTCGGCAGCAATCTGGGCGCGACGCTTACGCCTATAGGCGCGCTTGCGGGCATTATGTGGCAGAATATTCTGAAAAAGAACGACGTCAAAATGACCTTCGTTACCTTTTTGAAATACAATATCGCGCCGTCGGTCGTTTCGCTGCTTGTTACGCTTGGGGTTTTGAGCCTTATCGTGTAAACGGCGAATAGAATTTCGGGTTTTGCAGACAGTAGTCGTATGAAGAAGATGAGCAAAACCGAAAAATTTTATCTGTGGACAATCGTCGCTGTCAACCTTGCGGCGACACTGCAACATTTTTTGTACGAATGGATTCCGTGCAACTTTATTGCTACGTTCGCTCCGGTAAACGAAAGCGTGTGGGAGCATCTGAAGCTGACGTTTTATCCGACGCTGACGGCGTTTTTCGTGGGGTGGTTCGTTTTGAGAAACGAGGGCGACTTCAAAAAGAACGACTTCGTGGCGTCGTGCCTTTTGGCGGTTACGGCGGAGGTGCTGACGATTGCGGCGGGATATTATCTGCTGCACTCGGGCTTCGGCATCGGAATCGACGTGATGTGGGTGGACATTGCCTTGATGGTGGTCGCAACCGTGATAGGGCAGATAATAGCCTTGCACGTTTATAAGCGGGCGCACTGCGTGAGGGCGTGCATGATAGGTTCGGCGGTTATAATCGTTCTGATGATCGCGATGTTCGTTACGCTGTCGTTCGTGCCGCCGAGGCTCCCGATATTTATCGAACCGTAGAGAAAAATAAAAGCAGGCATAGCCTGCTTTTTTTCGTTTCGGAAAACGGACGGCAGTGCAATTTTCGGGTATTATAAAAAAACGCTTGAAAAGAGCGGCAATATGTTATATAATTGTAGCGTATTAAAATATATTGCGAGGATTATATGACTTCCGAAAAAACAAGCGACAAAATTCCGTTTAAGGAACAGCTTGCCTACGGCGTCGGCGCGCTTATGGACGGCGGCGGCGTGGCGCTTATGAGCTGTATTCTCACAAAGTATATGTCGGACGGTCTCGGCATTTCCATCGGAGTGGCCACCACTATCTATACCGTTTCGAGGCTTTGGGACGCAGTTTCCGACCCGATGATGGGGGCTATTTCCGACCGCACCCGCTCGAAGTACGGCAGAAGAAGGCCGTATCTTTTCGTGGGCGGAATTTCGGTGCTTATCGCGCTGCTTCTGCTGTTTGCGCCGCTTGAATCCATGGGAATAACCGGTAACGGCCAAAAGATCGCCTGGATGCTCGTTATGTACCTTATATACAATACCGCTTCGACGGTGTCGCAGGTGCCGTATTGTTCGCTTTCGTCGGATATTTCGCCGGACTATAAGGAGAGGAATAAGGCTAACACCGTCAAACTGGTGTTCTCGGCCGCGGGCAGCGGACTTGCATACGTCGTTCCTTTGCTGGTTCTGGGCATGTTTACCAAGGAAAACGGCATATCGGACGTCAGCTTCTGGCTGATAATCGCGCTGGGTTTCGGTATTCTTTTCGGCGGCGGACTTGTCGTCTGCTCGCTTTTCGTGAAGGAAAGAGTTACCGCCACCGAAGGCGCGGAACAACAAAAATTCGACCTCAAAAAATTCGTTTCGGAACCGTTCAAAATCAAATCTTTCAGATGGCATTTGGTGATGTACGTCTGCGTGCTGATGTGCAGCGATATGCTGAGCGCGCTTGCCGCATATTACGCCGACAACGTATGGCACGGACATAAACCGTTCGGACTTATGGAATTTTCGTCGATGTTCATCGTTGCGCCGCTGATGGTTTCGGCGGTGGTGAGCTTTCCGCTTATCTACCGGCTTATGAACAAAAAGGGCAAGGCGGTTGCGTTCAGGCTCGGTTTGCCTCTCTATATCCTCGGCGGCATATTGCTGGCGGTGCTGGACCCGAAGTGGTGTCCGGTGGAAGTCATTCCGTTCGTCGCGCTGATTATGGGCGTCGGCTTTGCGGGCGCGCAGATGATGCCGTGGATCATTTTCCCTGACGCGGTGGACGTTGCGGAGCTTAAGCTCGGCGAAAGAAACACGGGCAATTTCTCGGGTATGATGACCTTGATGAGAAAGGTGGCCGGCGCGCTTGCCATAGGCAGCATAGGTTGGATATTGAAACCGATAGGCTACAAGTCCTCGACGGCGGGCGAAGTGGTGCAGCAGAGCGAAAACGTGGTTTTGGCAATAAGACTGCTGATGGGCGTGAGCGTTGCCGTGCTGATTGCCATTGCGCTTTTTGCTTCGTTCAAATATAAGGTTACGTCCCAAAAGCTCGACAGAGTGAGATATTTCAACGAAAAACGCAAGAGCGGCGAGGATCTGACCGCCGACGAAGCGGCCGAAAAAGAAGCGCTTTTGACGGAACTTGCATAATATGACTACGAAATTTCAACAAAACGCAAATATTGCAAAACCGAGATACCTGCCGAAAGACGAGGACGGATATACCGTTTTCGACATCGGCGAGGGCGATTTCAGGATTTTGCAGCTTACCGACGCGCACATCGGCGCGGGAATTTTCAGCGCAAAAAAGGACGAACTGGCCTTCGAGGCCATAAAAAAGGCGATTTCGGACGCGCAGCCCGACCTCATAATTTTTACGGGGGACAACGTGTATCCGATTTTCGTGTTTTCGGGTTCGACGGACAACTTGAAGCAAACGAAAAAGTTTTCGGAATTCGTGGAGAGTTTTCACGTTCCTTGGGCGTGCGTGTTCGGAAATCACGACGAAGAAAAACACTCGAGATATAAAAAGGAAAGGCTGGCCGACTACTTTGAAACGCTCCCGTACTGCCTGTTCAAAAAGGGCGACGAGGACGTTTCGGGTTGCGGAAACTACGTTATAAAAGTGAAAGGCAAAAACGGCATAGCAAAAGCGTTGATGTTTCTCGACAGCCACAGCTACGTGGGAAAAGGCTTCACGTCGGGCTTCGACGTCATTCACGACGATCAGATAAGCTGGTACGAGAAAGAAATAAACCAAATGACGCCGGAAGGCGGGGAAAAGGTCAAATCGCTGGCGTTTTTCCATATTCCGCCCGAGGAATTTAAGGAGGCCTGGACCAAGCTTACTCTAGGCGACAAATCGGTGGAATATCACCACGGCTTCGTTCAGGAAAAAGACAACTACTTCGGCTACAGCAAGCATCTGCACGGAAACTTCTTTGAAGAAATGGTGAAGTTCGGCAGCTGCGAAGGTATGTTTATGGGGCACGACCACTTAAGCACGCTTTCGCTGACGTATAAGGGCATAAGGCTGACGTACGGAATGAGCATAGATTACCTCGCCTATATCGGCATCAAAAAAAGGGTTACGCAAAGAGGCGGCACGCTTATAACCGTGAACGCAGACGGCTCGTGGGACACAAAACCTCTGCCGTTCGACGCGAGGCAGAAGGGAAAGAGAGAAAGATAATGGCGGACAGATTTTCACGCACGGCTCTGCTGCTCGGGGACGACGCGATAAATAAACTTAAAACCAAACACGTTGCGGTGTTCGGCCTCGGCGGAGTGGGCGGCTACGTTACGGAAGCGCTGGCGAGAGCGGGAGTGGGAAAAATTACCGTTACGGACAACGACGTCGTTTCGGAATCCAACATCAACAGGCAGATTATCGCCCTGACTTCCACCGTCGGGAAAAAGAAAACCGAGCTCTGGAAAGAGAGAATAAAGGACATTAACCCCGAAGCCGAGGTTGAAACTTTGGATATGTTCGTTGCAAGGGAGAACGCGGACGAAATAGATTTTTCCGCTTTCGACCTGGTGGTGGACGCCGTGGACACGGTTACGGCAAAGCTCGTCATCATCGAAAAGGCGAAAAAGGCGGGCTGCAAGGTCATTTCGGCAATGGGAACGGGGAACAAAACGAGGCCGGAGCTGTTTGAAATTTCGGACGTTTCAAAAACCTCCGTTTGCCCGCTTGCAAGGGTTATGCGCAAGGAGCTTAAGGCGAGAGGAATAACGGGAGTTAAGGTGCTTTATTCGACCGAAGACGCGGTTAAACCCGATGAAAACGCCGACGTAAGGGCGGAAAACGTTAAAAGACGCGCGCTTGTGGGCAGCTTGCCTTACGTTCCGTCGGTGGCGGGATTGCTTATTGCCGCAGAAGCGGTCAGAGAACTGCTGGGCGAAGACAAAGGATAGGAATATGTTTGATTTTTTCAAAAAAATTATCAAAGTGCATCGCACCGACGACTACCTCACCGAAGCCGTCAGCCTCAACGCCGTTTATGCGCGCGCGGTCGTGGTTATGGTGGAGGTTTTTGAAATCGTCATGCTGCTTTACACCGTTTCGTTGGATAATTTGAAATATCAATCCGTATATATATCTTTGTATCTGACGAATATGCTGGTGTCGCTTTACGGCATATATTATCTGTTCTTCAAAAACAAAACGCTGAGAGAAGTGCACAACAACAGCCGCAAAGTTTACGTTTACAGCAGCTTCTACGCCATTTTGCTGCTCGCCTCGGCGGCGGTGATTACGTCGCTGGATATGGCGAACTATCACGAGCTGAACGTGCTTATAACCTACTTCACGATCGTGATGGTCAGCATGGCGTTGTACTTAAACACCGTGGTTTATCTGTCGGCAATGGCGGCGTACGCTGTTGTGCTGGCGGCGTCGGCGATGGTGCTGGAAGAAAAAATATTCAACTTCCAGGACTATCTGGGACTTATAGGCTGTTTCGTCATTTCGATAGGGCTGCATTTTTCGAGATCGATCGTGGACGTGCAACAGTTTTTGAACCGCAGAGAGCTTGAACGCGAAAAGAACGAATACAGCGAAAAAGCCATAGTCGATCCGCTGACGGGACTGAAGAACCGCTGGTTTCTGGACACCATAAAGTCGTCGCTGGAAAAAGAGGAAAAGCTTCCGGAGGCGAAAAGAAACATAAAAATCGGCGCGGTCGTTATGATGGATATAGACGACTACAAAAAAGCCAACGACATCTACGGCCACCTCTACGGCGACGTGGTGCTGGAGGAGTTTTCGAAGGTACTGATCGCGTACGAGCTGAAACTCGGAAAGGTGTGTATCCGCTACGGCGGCGACGAATTTCTGATTTTATACCGCTCGGATAACCGCGAAAAAATTATGGAAGAGCTGGAGGAGCTGAGAAAGGACATCAACGGCATGCAAATCCCCGGCGGAGCGGACTTCCAGGTGTCGGTCAGCGTGGGCTTCAACTGCCAGAAGGTTTCGACTGCGGCGCAGCTCGACGAAGCCATAAACACCGCCGACAAGGCTATGTATCAATCGAAAATCATGGGAAAAAACCACATCGTGGATTTCACCGGAAAATAAAATATCGGAGCAATCCGAAAAAAAGGAGACGCATTTATGAAATACGCAAAAGCATTTGACAGTTTGCCTGGCATCGTGAAAATTTTGCTTACGATATTCTTCGATTTTATCACCGGCGGGCTTTATCGTCTGATGAAAGGTCTGGACAAGAAAGACGTCGTTAAAATCGTGGCAGGAATTATCTGGTTCTTCACCGGCGGCTGCATCATCGGTTGGATTATTGATATCTTCTGCATCATCGTTAAGGGTAAATACACCTTCCTTGCATAAAAAAGGAGAATTGAAATGTTGAAAAAAGCGGTGATCCTTGCCGGCGGAAGAGGAACGAGGTTTTTGCCTTATACCAAAGCGTGCGCCAAGGAAATGATGCCCGTCGTGGATAAACCCGTGCTGCAATATATCGTCGAGGAGTGCGCGGCCGCGGGACTGACGGACATACTTATCGTCGGACGGCCCGACAAACCCGAGATAAAAAGGCATTTTTCCAAAGACGAAAATTTGTTGGCGTTTTTGGAGAAAAACGGCAAATACGACCTTGAAAAGACGGTTTCGGACATTTGTGGCGAGGCCGAAATCACCGTTATCGACCAACTTGACGCGGGCGGCAGCGGCGCTGCGGTGATGCTTGCAAAAGACTTTGCGGGCGGCGAACCGTTTGCGATATTAAACGGCGACGACCTCTATTATTCGCTGTCCAAAAGACCTGCGATAGGGCAGGTTGCGGACTGCTACCTGAAATTCGGCAGAACCTCGCTGGGAGTTCTGGAGGTGGCGAGAGAGGACGTGTCAAAATATTGCAGTCTGAAGCTGGACGGCGAAAAGGACGGATATTTCGTCTGCTCGGACGTGGTGGAAAAACCCGCGCCAGAAGCGGCCCCTTCGACCGTTGCGACGCTTGGCAGATACGTCGTGGACAAAAACTTCTTTTCCTACCTCGAAAGAACGCCGAAATCCAAAAACGGAGAGGTGTTCCTCACCGACGCTTTCGGACTTCAGGCAAGAGAAGAAAAGGTTTACGCATGTCCGCTGAACGTCGTCAGATACGACACCGGCGACAAGCTTGGTTACGAAAAAGCAAACGTTGAGTTTGCGCTCAGAAACGAAACAATCGGCAAAGAATTTGCCGCATACTTAAAGGAGATTTCAAAATCAATATGAAAAGAGTTTTGGTGACCGGCGGTTGCGGTTACATCGGCAGCCACACCGTCGTTGAACTTCAAAAAAACGGTTTCGACGTGGTGATCGTGGACAATCTTTCCAACAGCAAGGAAGCCGTTCTGGACAGAATCCAACAAATCACGGGAACGAAACCGACGTTTTACAAGGTCGATATGACAGATAAAACCGCGCTTAGGGGCGTTTTCGAAAAAGAAAAGTTTTCGGACGTGATACACTTCGCGGGACTTAAAGCGGTCGGCGAAAGCGTAAGAAAACCGCTGGAATACTACAGAAACAACCTCGATTCCACCATGAATCTTTTGGAGCTTATGAGGGAATTCGGCGTTAAAAACATCGTGTTTTCCAGCTCGGCCACCGTTTACGGCAACCCTGCGACGGTGCCTATCACCGAGGATTTTCCGCTGTCCTGCACAAACCCGTACGGGCAGACCAAATTGATGATAGAGTACATTCTGAAGGATTTGTATAAGGCGGACGCAAGCTTCAACATCGCGCTTTTGAGATACTTCAACCCTATCGGCGCGCATCCTTCGGGACTTATCGGGGAAGATCCGAACGGAATCCCTAACAACCTCGTTCCGTACATCACTCAGGTGGCCGTGGGCAAGCTGGAAAGGCTGAACGTTTTCGGCAACGATTATCCGACACGGGACGGCACGGGCGTGCGCGACTATATTCACGTGGTGGACCTTGCGAAAGGACACCTCGCCGCCCTCAAAAAGCTGAGCGAAAACTGCGGACTGGTTATCTACAATCTGGGCACGGGCAACGGCTACAGCGTGCTGGAAGTGCTTAACGCTTTTTCGGAAACGGTGGGCAGGCCTCTTCCTTACGTCATCGCACCTAGACGCGCGGGAGACATAGCGGAGTGCTACGCAGATCCGACCAAGGCATACAAGGAGCTTGGCTGGAAGGCCGAACTCGATCTTAAGAGAATGGCCGAGGACAGCTGGAGATGGCAAAAGAACAACCCTGACGGATTGGAATAAAAAAACGAAATAAAAAGCACCTCTTTGCGAGGTGCTTTTTGTTATGGTTCTATTTTTTGAGGATAACTTTGCCTGCGGTTTTGGCGGAATATACTTCGTCTTTTACGACGGCTTCGCCGTTTACGAAAACGTGCTTGATACCCTTTGGGGTGAAGTCCGGCGTTTTCGGATCGACCTTGACGTTGTCGTAGTCGAAAACGGTTACGTCGGCATAGTAGCCTTCTTTGAGGAAACCTCTTTGAGGGATTTTGAACCTCTCGGCGGTGGCGCCCGTCATTTTTCTGACGACGCTCTCAAGAGGAATATTGTTTTGCTTGGCTCTTACGAGGAAGTAAGGGAAGCACTGGAAAGCCGCGCCGTTTTGCGTGCCCGCTTCCTCAACCCACGCGTCGGTCATAAACACCGAGAGATCGTCGGTCATGAGGCGGTTGATGATCTGATCGTTGTAGTATTTGTCCAGATACAGGCGTCCTTGTCCGTTTGAAAGATCGACGAGCTTGATGTACATATCGAAATCCGACAGACCTTCTTCCCTGGCGCACTCGGAAACCGTTTTGCCCTCGTACTGCTTGTGCTCGTCGGAGATGTAGGCCACCGTGAAGTCGCAGAAGTCTATGCCTAAAAGCACTTTGGTGAGATAGGTCATCACTTTCAGCTTGAACATGTTGAACGGCTTTTTGCGGTCCTCTTTGGAAAGCGCGAGATACCACGGCGGAAGAACTATGGTGATGACGGACGCGCCGTAAGTGAAGGCGTAGCAATCGTAGGCGATGCGGAAACCTTTTTCGTTGTAGTCGTGCAGTTTTTTGAGCATAGGCTCGACGCTTGGCCAGCTGGATTTTCCGACGAAAATGAGGTGGCTGTATTCCGTGCGCACCTTGGTTTTTTCCATGATGTCGATGATTTCGTCAAGCGCGATTTCGATGTGCGGCTTGGAGATGAGAGGATAGCCCAAGGCTACCTTGGACTCCGCGCGCGGGTGTATGGTCAGAATTCCGTCGTACTTTTGTATGCGAGAGGCGAAAGCCAGAAGCTCGTCCGTTTTGCTGTACATGCCCGGTTCGTACATAAAACCGAAGCTGCCGCCGAACGCGCCGTTTTCCATGGCTTCGTCAACAAGTTTCATTTCCTCTTCGATCTGCGAAGGGGAGAGGGGCGTCGGATCGTAACCGGAAACGCTTATGCGCGTCGTGCCGTGCCCGACGAGAGGGACTACGTTGACGAATAAGTTGCCCTCGGCCGAGGATACGAACTCCTTGAAGCTTCCCGGGTTTTTGGCGTGGAACAGACCTCCGCCGACTTTGTCCTTGAACTTTGAGTCCGCCGCAATGCCGAACGGCGAAAAGCCGCAGTTGCCCGTTATCTGCGTGGTGATGCCCTGACGAAGGAACGGACGATAGAATTTTTCGGCGTCCGGATAGTCGTAGAAAAAGTCGTTGTGACTGTGCGCGTCGATAAAGCCCGGAGCCACGATAAGCCCGGTGCAATCAACGATCTCGGCGTCTTCGGCCACTACGTTTTCAGCAATTTTTTCGATAACGTTGCCGCTTAAAAGCACGTCGGCTTTGTATAAAGGCTTGCCGCTGCCGTCGGCGATAAGACCGTTTTTAAGAAGCGTTTTCATAATAGTCCTCCAAAAGTTGTTAATTTAAGTATAACGAAGCAAAAAGCATTATGCAATACGTTTTTTGAAAATTGTCCGTCAAAAGACAAAAAAGCAGGCCGATGAGGTCTGCTTTTCGGGTTGTTTAGGCGGTGTTATTTTGAAAGCGCGGCGGCAAGCCCGACAATTTATTGGCGGCTTACGTCGCCAAGCGCGGCGGCAAGCTCGGCAATTTTTTGGCGGCTTTCGTTGTTCAAGGCGGAGATTACGGTTACGACCGGATCGCAGAAAACCACGTTTTTGCAGTTTTCCAGCAGTCCTTTAAGCGTTTTGGCGGAGGTCGGCGCCCAGCTGCCGTTTTCGATGAGGCCTATCGTGCGGTTTTGATAGTTCAGCCCCGTGAGGTGATGGACGAAAGCGCTCATAAACGGAAATACGTCGCCGTTGTAGGTGGTGGTGGCAAGAACCAGTCTGTCGTAACGGAAAGCGTCTTCCACCGCTTCGGACATATCGCACCTTGCAAGGTCGGAGATTACGACTTTTTGACCGTTCTTTTCAAGCTCCGCTTTCAGAAGTTCGGCCGCCTCCTTGGTGTGTCCGTAAACGGAGGTGTAGGCAATGAAAACGCCTTCGGATTCGGCCTCGTAGGACGACCACGTTTTGTAGAGATCGAGATAAGACGAAAGATCGGAGGACAGCACCGGACCGTGAAGCGGACAAATGCGCTTTACGTCGAGGGCGGCGACCTTTTTGAGGACGTTCTGCACCGCTGCGCCGAATTTGCCGACTATGCCGAAATAATATCTCCTTGCTTCGCAGGCCCAGTCGGAGTCGTCCACGTCAAGCGCGCCGAATTTGCCGAACGCGTCGGCGGAGAAAAGAGTGTTTTCGGACTTTTCGTAGCTCATTATGACTTCCGGCCAGTGAACCATGGCCGCGCCGATAAACGTCAGAGTGTGCTTGCCCAGAGGAAGCTCGTCGCCGTCCTTCACGACGATGCGGCGATTTTCAAAAGACTCGCCGAAATAGCTTTGCATCATCAAAAACGCTTTGGCGGAAGATACCACGACGGCAGAAGGGTAGGTTTCCAGAAAACTTTTGATGCAGGCGGAATGATCGGGCTCCATGTGGTGAACCACGAGATAGGCGGGAGCCCTGCCGCAAAGAACGGCGGAAACGTTTTCGAGCCACTCTTTCCCGAAATGCGCGTCGACGGTGTCTAAAACCGCGATTTTTTCATCCGAAATGACGTACGAATTGTAGCTCATGCCGTTTGGCACTTTGAACTGGCCTTCGAACAAATCGATTTTTTTGTCGTTTACGCCGACGTAAATTATATCTTTTGAAATGAACATTTTTGTCTCCTTTTTTGCTGTGCGCAGCAAAAGTATAACAATTTTTTGCGGCAATGTAAAGTAAAATGCGGATCTTTCGGACAGATTTGAAACCGAAAACGTCGATAAACAAAAATAAATATACATTCGGCGACCGCGTTTTCGGGAAAAATCGTAAAAGGGTGAAAGTTTATACAAAATCCGATAAAATCGAAGAATAATTATGCAAACTTTCGGTTCGTCAAATTCCGCGCGGAGATAAATTTTCGATTTACGCTTGCGTACGGGCGCAAATAAGTGGTATAATGTAGGTAACGAAATTATATAAGGGAGACTATATTTTATGGAAATTCAAAAAATTCTCGGTTCTTGCGACCACACGCTTCTGGCGCAAACTTCCACTTGGAAACAAATCAAAGGAATATGCGACGACGGAATGAAATATCATACCGCGTCGGTGTGTATTCCGCCTTGTTACGTGAAAAAGGCTAAAAAATACGTAGGGGATAACCTCAAAATCTGCACGGTCATCGGGTTCCCTAACGGTTATAACACAACCGCCGTTAAGGTTTACGAAACCAAGCGCGCGATAAAGGACGGCGCAGACGAAGTGGATATGGTCATCAACATCGGCCTCGTCAAATCCAGAAGCTGGAAACAGGTTCTTTCCGAAATCAAGGCCGTCAGAAAAGCTTCCGAAGGAAAAGTTTTGAAGGTTATTATCGAAACCTGCCTCCTTACGGACGCGGAAAAGAAAAAAATGTGCGAAATCGTGACCGAATCGGGCGCGGATTTCATCAAAACCAGCACCGGTTTTTCTAAAGCCGGAGCAACAAGGGAAGACATCAAACTGTTTTCCGAAAACATCGGCCCGAATGTTAAGATGAAGGCCGCAGGCGGCATTTCGTCCATCGAGGACGCAGAGGACTTTATAAAGCTCGGCTGCGAAAGACTGGGAACCAGCCGCATCGTTAAAATCGTAAAGGAGAATGAAAAATAATGGCTAACACACCTACCCCTCACATCAGCGCAAAACCGGGCGACTTCGCCGACACCGTTTTGATGCCGGGCGATCCGCTTCGCGCAAAATTTATCGCAGAAAACTTTTTGACGGACATCGTTTTGGTTAACAACGTCCGCGGCGTTCAGGGCTACACCGGCTACTACAACGGCAAACGCGTTTCCGTTATGGCGTCGGGCATGGGCATGCCGTCGATAGGAATCTACAGCTATGAGCTGTTCAATTTTTACGGTGTGAAAAGAATAATCAGAGTGGGCTCTGCGGGTGCGGTTAACGCAAGCGTTAAGGTCAGGGACGTCGTTATCGGCGAAACCGCTTTCACCACCTCGAGTTTTGCGGAGAACTTCGGCCTCGGCAAAGACTTCGTGGCAAAAGCGTCGCCTGAACTTGTGGAAAAGGCAGTCAAAGCCACCAAAGAACTGGGCGCTAACCCTATGGTGGGGCCGATTTTCTCGAGCGACGTGTTCTACGACGGCGGCATACACAAAAAATTCTTTGACGAAAACGGCGTTCTCGCCGTGGAAATGGAGGCGGCCGGCTTGTATATGAACGCTTATAAGGCGGGAAAACAGGCGCTTGCCATCTGCACCGTTTCGGACAGCTTGGTTACGGGAGAAAGCTTGTCGTCGGACGACAGGCAAAACTCCTTCACGACCATGATGAAAATTGCATTGGAGATTGCGTAATATGATCAAAAGAGTGTTTCTTATCGTGCTCGACAGCTGCGGAATCGGCGAACTTCCGGACGCCGCTCAATACGGCGACGTGGGAAGCAACACCCTGAAAAGCTGTTCGACAAGCAGCAAATTCAGCACGCCGAATATGGCGAAGCTCGGTCTTTTCAACATAGACGGAGTGGATTTTTGCAAACCTGAACCGCGGCCTACGGGATGCTTCGGCAAGCTTGCGGAAAAGAGCCGCGGCAAAGATACGACGATCGGCCACTGGGAGATTGCGGGCATTGTTTCCGAAAAACCGCTTCCGACCTATCCGAACGGCTTCCCGAAGGAAGTGCTGGACGAATTTGAAAAAAGAACCGGCAGAAAAGTGCTTTGCAACAAACCGTACAGCGGCACCGAGGTTATAAAAGATTACGGCAAAGAAGCCATCGAAACGGGCGCGCTTATCGTTTATACTTCGGCCGACAGCGTGTTTCAGATTGCGGCGCACGAGGACTACGTCCCCGTGGAAAAACTGTACGAATATTGCCGCATAGCAAGGGAAATTCTGACCGGAGATCACAGCGTGGGCAGAGTTATCGCAAGGCCGTTTACCGGCGAGTGGCCGTACGTCAGAACCTCAAACCGCCACGATTTCAGCCTGGAGCCGTACGGAGTTACCACGCTCGACAGCCTGAAAAAGGCAGGTTACGACACCGTTTCCGTGGGCAAAATAGTGGATATTTTCGCGGGACGCGGAATAACCGATTTCGTCCGTATCAAAAACAATACGGACGGCATGGACAAAACCATCGACATCGCGAAAAACAAGGACTTCAACGGTTTGTGCTTCGTCAACCTCGTTGACTTCGACATGGTTTACGGTCACAGAAACGACGTTGACGGTTACGCGAACGCTTTGACCGAATTCGACGTAAGACTCGGCCAGCTGCAAAAAGCGATGAGGGACGGCGACGTGGTTATGATTACCGCAGACCACGGCTGCGATCCTGCAACGCCTTCCACAGACCACAGCAGAGAATATATTCCGTTCCTTGCTTTCGGCACCGACGTAAAAAGCGGCGTGAACATAGGCGTCAGAAGCTGCTTTTCGGACATCAACGCCACGGTTTTGGATATCTTCGGCGTTAAAAACGAAGGCGCGGGTGAAAGCTTTTTGGAGGAAATAAGAAAATGAACTACGGCGAGCTTTTGAAAATGGCAATTGAAAACAGAAAAACGTCGTATTCTCCGTATTCGAAATTCCGCGTGGGAGCGGCGCTTCTGGCTAAAAACGGGCGTGTTTTCGGCGGAGGAAACATCGAAAACAGCAGCTTCGGCGCAACGAACTGCGCGGAGCGCACGGCCATATTCAAGGCGGTTTCCGAAGGAGAAAGAGAGTTCGAGGCCATCGCCATTGCTGGAGGCTACGACGAAAATCTGCAATTCTGCCCGCCGTGCGGCATTTGCAGGCAGGTTATGACGGAATTTGCGGATCCAAAGACCTTCAAAATCGTTTTGGGTACGTCGGAAAACGACTACAAGGTTTATACTTTGGCGGAAATTTTGCCGCTCTGTTTTTCCAAGTCCGATCTGGGCTGACGAAAATTTCCAAATCAGGCCGAGGCAACCCCTCGGCCATATAGAATTGAGGTGAATTTTATGAGAATGTACGATATTATAAAAAATAAGCGCGACGGAGGGAAGCTGTCGAAAGAGGAAATAGACTTTTTCGTCAAGGGCTATACCGCCGGCGAAATCCCTGATTATCAGGCTTCGGCGCTTTGCATGGCAATTTATTTCAGGGGTATGGACGACGAGGAAACGACCAACCTCACTTTGGCCATTGCCGCAAGCGGCGACAAGGTGGACCTTTCGGGCATAAACGGCGTGAAGGTCGATAAGCACTCGACGGGCGGCGTAGGCGACAAAACCAGCCTTATCATCGCGCCTATCGTGGCAAGCTACGGAGTCAAGGTGGCGAAGATGAGCGGAAGAGGCCTCGGACATACCGGCGGAACCATCGACAAGCTGGAAGCAATCGACGGCTATCAGACTTCCATAGACAAAAAAGAGTTCTTCAGAATCGTCAACGAAGTGGGCGTGAGCATCATCGGACAGAGCGGAAACCTTGCTCCGGCAGATAAAAAGCTTTACGCGCTCCGCGACGTAACCGCAACGGTGGACAGCTTGCCGCTTATCGTGTCAAGCATTATGGGCAAAAAGCTCGCGGCCGGCGCGGACTGCATACTGTTGGACGTAAAAACCGGCTCGGGCGGTTTTATGAAAACCTTGGAAGACAGCACCAAACTTGCAAAATCGATGGTTGAAATAGGACATTTGGCAGGTAAAAAGGTGATTGCGCTGATAACCGATATGGACGTCCCTCTCGGAAAAGCCATAGGAAACAGTTTAGAGGTCATCGAAGCGGTGGAAACTCTTAAGGGCGAAGGGCCTGAAGATCTGACGGAAATCTGCATAGATATTGCGGCAAACATGCTGTATATGGCAGGAAAAGGAACCGTTAAGGAGTGCGAAGCTCTGGCCAAAAAAGCCATAGCGGACGGCTCGGCGCTTCAAACCCTCGTCAAGATGGTGCACGCGCAGGGCGGCAACGAAAAACTTTTGCTAGATACGTCGCTGTTCAAAAAGGCAGCGTACGACTACGAGGTCAAGGCCCCAAAAACCGGCTACATCGAACACGTCGACACCGAAAGCTACGGTATGGCAAGCCTCGCTTTGGGCGCCGGAAGAGCGAAAAAAGAGGATCCGATCGACTACTCGGCGGGCATAACTTTGGAAAAGAAAACAGGCGACTTTGTGAAAGAGGGCGATGTCATTGCGGTTTTGCATACGAATAAGCCTGAGTCCGTCAAAGAGGCGGAAGAACGAATTCTGAAGGCCACCGAAATATCCTCGGAGCCTGTGGAGAAAAAACCGATCATTTTGGGAAGAATCGAAAGATAATCAAAAGATTACGTAAGAAAAATGGCTAAACTTTACTTTAAATTCGGGGCCATGGGCAGCAGCAAAACCGCCCAGGCCCTGATAACGAAATTCAACTACGAAGAAAGAGGCATGAAAGTGCTGTTCCTGAAGCCGTCCGTCGACACGAGAGTGGGCGGCAATATCGTTTGGAGCAGAATCGGCCTTAAAGCGGAGGCTACGCTTATAACGCCTGCGGCAAACCTCGAAAAGCTGTACCTTGAAAAAAAGGAAACCGCCAACGTCATCATCGTGGACGAGTGTCAGTTTCTGACGGAAAAGCAGGTTGACGAGCTGGGCGACGTGGCGCTCTTTTACGACGTACCGGTGCTTTGCTTCGGCCTCGCCACCGATTTTACGACCAAACTTTTCGAGGGAAGCAAGAGGCTGTTTGAAATTGCCGAGTCGATAACGGAAATAAAATCCATTTGCCGCTGCGGCAGCAAGGCAACCGTCAACGCCAGACTTGACGAAAACGGCCGCGTGCTGAATAAGGGCGAACAGTTCTGCCTGGGCGGCAACGACCGCTATCAGGCTATGTGCCGAAGGTGCTGGCTGGAAAAACTTAAGGAGCAGGGAGATATACAACGAAAAGAGTTCGAGCATGAAATCGAACCGTGAAATAGTCGTCAGAGGTGAAAAATGAAAAAAGCTTTGAAAATCTCGGAAGAAGTCAGATATGCGCTTGAACATGGAAAACCGGTGGTTGCGCTGGAATCGACCATCATTTCGCACGGCATGCCGTATCCCGACAACGTGAAAACCGCTTTGACGGTGGAAAAAACCGTCAGAGAAAACGGAGCGGTGCCGGCTACCATCGCAATAATTAAGGGCGTGCCGACGGTGGGACTGTCGGAAGAGGAAATCGAACACCTCGGAAAAGAAGGAACCAAAGCGGTGAAGGTGAGCAGACGCGATATTCCCGTCGTCATTGCAAAAAAACTTGACGGCGCAACGACCGTCGCTTCGACGATGATATTTGCCGAAACGGCGGGGATAAAAGTGTTCGCCACGGGCGGCATAGGCGGCGTGCACAGAGGCGCAACCGAAACCATGGATATATCAGCCGACCTCGAGGAGCTGCATCAGACGAACGTGACGGTGGTCTGCGCGGGCGCAAAAAGCATTCTGGATCTGGGACTTACGTTGGAATATCTGGAAACGAAGGGCGTACCGGTTTTGGGATATAAAACCGACGAACTGCCGGCGTTTTTCACCAGAAAAAGCGGCTTCAAAGTCGATTATAGAATGGACTCGCCGGAGGAAATCGCCGCCGCGGTGAAAGCCAAAGACGCATTGGGCCTTTCGGGCGGTATGCTGGTTGCAAACCCCGTTCCCGAGGAATACAGCATGGATCCCGACAAAATCGAAGCCGTCATAAGCGAGGCGGTCGAGGAGGCGAAAGCCTTGGGAATTGCTGGCAAAAAAGTTACGCCGTTTTTGCTTGAAAAAATCCGCAACGTGACGGGCGGCGACAGCTTGTTTACGAACGTCAAGTTGGTGCTTAATAACGCCGCTCTGGCCGCAAAAATCGCCGTGGAACTGACGAAATAGACTATGGAAAAGATTATCGTTTGCATAGGCGGCGGGGAAATAAGAACCAAACAAACGCTTGAAATAGACCGCTTTCTGGCGGAGCTTGCCAAGCGCCACGCGGGAGAGGAAAAACGGCCGCTTGCGCTGTTCGTGGGCACGGCGTCGCACGACAGCCTGCCGTATTACAACAGCTTTCACAAAACCTACACGGGCGAGTTCGGCTTGAAAACCGACGTCGCGTTGAGCTTTAAGGGAACTATGGACGCCGAAAAAACGGCCGCCAAATTTTTGGCGGCAGACCTCGTTTACGTCGGCGGAGGCGACACCAAATTTATGCTTGAAACCTGGGAAAAAAACGGGTTTTGGGAACATATAAAAGCGGCGTATGAACGCGGAGTGCCGATTGCGGGGCTGTCGGCGGGGGCGATTTGCTGGTTTGACGAAATGTACACGGACAGCGAAATTCTTGAGGGAAATTCGACGAGCTATAAGCTGATGCCCGCTATGGGGATACTGGAGGGGACGGCTTGCCCGCATTACGACGAGCGGCAAACGGACTTTGACGAGGCGATTTTGTCCGGCAAAAGCAAAAAGGCGTACGCATTTGAAAATCTGTCGGCGGAAGTGTTCGAGGGCGGCGTGCCCGTGAAGACGATTTCTGCCGGGGGAAGCGTGTACGTTTTGGAAAACAAGAACGGTGAAATATTGAAAAAACGACTTTAGGACGCAATTTGGCGTGGTAAACGATGATTTATTTTGTCAGGCACGGTCAGACGGACTGGAACAAAGAACTGAAAATTCAGGGGCAGCAAGACGTTGAGCTGAACGAAGAAGGAATGGCGGAAGCAAAAAAGCTTTCGGAAAAACTTTCCGGAGTAAGGTTTGACGTCGCTTTTTCAAGCCCCTTAAAAAGAGCCTTGAAAACGGCGGAAGCGGTTTATGACGGAAAAATAATATCGGACGGAAGACTTGCTGAAAGAGGGTTCGGAAGCTTAGAGGGAAAAAGCCTCGACGGCGACGATTTCAAAAGGCTGTGGAGTCTGACGGAAGAATATAAATTGCAGGGTACGGAAAGTTTGGAGAACGTCTTTTCGAGAGTGGAAAGCTTCGTCGATTTCGTGCGAAAAAATTATCCCGAAAAAAACGTGCTGGCCGCGACGCACGGAGGCGTTATGATGGCCGCAAAGCACATATACGGAAAAGGCGAGAAGGTCGGAAACCTGACCGAACTGTTGCCGAAAAACACCGAAGTGTTCGAGGTGGAAAACTAAATAAAAAAGCGAGCTTAAAGCTCGCTTTTTGTTTTTTATTTTTGATTTTATTTATTTTCGTCTGCTTTTCGACGAACCGAAGATGGCGATGAAGCGAAGAAGAGTTACGAAGCTCATCGCAAAGCTCATAAGATAGGTTGACGCGGCCGCGGAAAGCACTTTGCGGACGGACGAAATTTCGCCGCCTGCGGCAATGCCCGTGTCCTCTATTATCCTTAATGCGCGATGCGAGGCGTTGAATTCGACAGGCAGCGTCACCAAGGTGAAGAGCGTGTAGCACGCGTAAAACAATATGCCGATTGCGAAAATCACGCTTCCGAAAGTTTCGACCGTAGGGAAGCAGGTGACGAGGAGACCTATCATTATGAGAATGGTGCTGTAGCGCGAGGTGAAATTGGTGATCGGCACGAGCGCGGTGCGAAGTTTGATGAAGGCGTAGTCCTCGGCGTGCTGTATGGCGTGGCCGACTTCGTGCGCCGCAACGCCTATGGCCGCAACGGAATTTGAATTATAAACCGATTCGGAAAGAAAGACGGTGTCGTTCCGAGGATCGTAGTGATCGGTGAGAGAACCCGGGCAAGGAGCTATGAGCGTGGACGAAAGCCCCGCTCCGTCCAGAATCTTTCTGGCGGCCTCGGCGCCGGTAAGCCCAGACGACGATACCTTTTTCGCGTTCTTTTTGAAGGTCAGCTGAACGCTTATGCCGCATATAAACATCAAAAGCATCAGCGGCAATATGGACAGCGTTGCGATTACGTACATGTTGTCGTAGTCGACGGCCGATAAAAGCATATTTAACGTTTGCATTTTTTACCTCTTGCGTTGCCCGCACGGATAAGCGGGGAATTTGTTGCTATTATTATAGAATAAATCTTGTTAAAATACAATTAAAAAAACCTAATTGCATCTTGAAAAGGGGCAAATTGTGTGATATAATGGTGGCGCTGACCACTTTTTGGAGGGAAAATATGGATATCGATAAGATCGTAAGCCAAATGACGCTTGAAGAAAAAGCCGATTTATGCTCGGGCGCGGACTTCTGGCGCACGCAGAAAATAGACCGCTTGGGCGTTTTGCCGATGATGGTGTCCGACGGGCCTCACGGACTGAGGACGCAATGCACGGGAAAGGGAATCAATCAGAGCGTGGTGTCGGTGTGCTTTCCGTCGTCGGCGGGACTTGCGGCAAGCTTTGATAAGAGTACTGCCGAAACCCTCGGGAAAACCTTGGGCAAAGAGGCAAAGGAAGTGGGCGTGGGCACGCTTCTGGGGCCGGCCATAAACATCAAAAGAAGTCCGCTTTGCGGCAGAAACTTCGAATATATGAGCGAGGATCCGTGCCTTGCGGGCGAAATGGCCGCAATGTACGTTTCGGGCGTGCAATCGAACGGAGTGGGCGTAAGCGTCAAACACTTCGCCGCAAACAATCAGGAAACCAGACGTACCACGATCAACGAAATAATCGACGAAAGGGCGCTTAGGGAAATTTACCTGAGGGCGTTTGAAATCCCCGTCAGAAAATCGAAACCGTGGACGATGATGTGCAGCTACAACCGCATAAACGGCACCTACAGCAGCGAAAACGAATGGCTGCTTAAAACCGTTTTGAGAAAAGAGTGGGGCTTCGACGGTTTCGTTATGAGCGACTGGGGCGCGACTGCCGACAGAGTAAAAGGCATAAAAGCGGGGCTCGATCTCGAAATGCCGTCGTCGGGCGGCGTGAACGGCGCAAGGATTATTAAGGCCGTTCAAAGCGGAGAGCTGGACGAAAAATATCTGGACGAATGCGTAAGAAACGTTTTGTCCGTTACGACGAAGGCCGTCAGAGAAACCGAAGAAAAGAACTACGACAGAGAAGCGCACCACACGGTGGCGAAAAAGATCGCGGACGAATGTATGGTTCTTCTGAAAAACGACGGAGCTTTGCCGATTGCGGAAGGGAAGAAAGTGGCGTTTTTGGGTTACTTTGCCAAAAAGCCGCGCTATCAGGGCGGCGGAAGCAGCCATATCAACACCTATAAGGAGGTTTCCGCGCTGGAAGCCGCGGGAGGAAAAGTCGTTTACGCCCAGGGCTACACGGACAAGCACGAGAGAAACGATAAACTTCTTAAGGAAGCGGTGGAAACGGCGAAATCCGCGGACGTCGCAGTCGTTTTTGCCGGGCTTCCGGACAGCTTCGAATCGGAAGGTTACGACAGAAAACACATGCGTATGCCTGACGCGCATAACGAGCTTATTTCCCGCGTGGCCGAAGTGAACCCGAACACCGTCGTGGTGCTGCATAACGGCTCGCCTGTGGAAATGCCGTGGATCGACGAGGTTTCGGCCGTTCTGGAAGCGTACCTCGGAGGCGAAGCGGTGGGCGAAACCGTGGCGGACGTTTTGTGGGGCAAGGTCAACCCGTCGGGTAAATTGCCGGAGTCGTTCCCGATTTCGCTTGAGGACTCGCCGTGCAAAAAATATTTCCCGGGAAGTCAGCTGACAAGCTTGTATAAGGAAAGCATTTTCGTGGGATATCGCTATTATTCGACGGCGGGCAAAAAAGTGCTGTTCCCGTTCGGGCACGGCCTGAGCTATACCAAATTCGAGTACTCCGACCTGAAGATAAATCACGAGGGAGAAAAGGTTTGCGTTTCGTTGAAGGTGAAAAACGCGGGGCAGGTTTTCGGAAAAGAAGCGGTGCAGATTTACGTCGGAAAAATAGGTTCCGCCGTGCCGAGAGCCAAGCGCGAGCTGAAAGCGTTTGAAAAAGTCGCGCTAAAGGCCGGCGAAGAAAAAACCGTTTGCTTCGAGCTTTCGGAGAGAGATTTTGCGATCTATTCGGTTAATGGCGGCAGATACGTCGTGGAAAAAGGCGAATATAAGTTAGAAGCCGCGGCAAGCAGCGAGGACATAAGGCTGACAGGCATAGTTTCTTTGGACGGCGAAACGCTTGAAAAAGATCAAACGATTTGCGAAAAATATTTTGCGGCGGAGGTTTCGGACTTGTCGGACGAGGAGTTTGCGGAAAGTTTCGGGCTTGAAATTCCGAGAGCGAAACTTGATAAGGGCGAAAAAATCGACGAAAACTTCTGCTTTATAGACGCCGCGGACACAAAGTGGGGCAAGAGAGTTTTGAGGCTCGTGCGATTTGCGGCAAGCTTCAACAAGGACCTCGGCGGCGCGGAAACCATGTACAACATGACCATAACCACTCCGTTCAGGTGCATGCGACTTATGTCGGGAGGCGTTATGGACGAGAGAATGATGCGAGGACTGATAATGATACTTAACGACGGAACAAGCACGTTAAAGGGCTTGGGTATGATCGTAAAGAGCTTATTCGGCGCGCCAAAGCGCGTAAAGCTTTGCAAACAAAACAAACTCAGAGGCTGAGATGAAGATACTTTTCGTATGCAGTTCCAACATTTGCAGAAGTCCGTTTTGCGAATATATCCTGAAAAGAGAAATCAGGAACAATCCTGCGCTCAAAAGCAAAATCGAATGGGTGAAATCGGCGGCGGTGTTTAACCAAAGTTTTGTCATTCATCCGAAGGCAAGGCTTGCGCTGAAAAGAGAAGGCTTTTCGGACGAGGAAATTTCAAAGCACAGACCTGCTTTCAAGTGGTTTTCGCCGAAACGATTCAGAGAGGCCGACGTCATCATCGGAATGAGCAAGCTGAACAAGCCGTTCGTCCCGTTTTGGTGGCAGAAAAAGTTTATAACCATCTCGGAGCTGGTGGACGGCGAATATTCGGAGGTCCCGGATCCGTGGCTGTATAAGGATATAGAAAGATACTACGCGGTTATGGACAGGCTGAAAGATTACGTCTTAAGATACGCAAAACAGATAGAAAACGATAAAAATCGGTAAAAACGAGGTCGGTTTTTTCAAAACCCCTCTTCACAAAAAGCAAATTTGATGTTATAATATCCTAAACGGACAAGCACAAAACATTTACTGCCGCCCGGCGGCAACGAACAAGGAGAAACAAATGGAAAAAATCGCCATAATCGATTTGGGCAGCAACTCGGCACGCATGGTGCTGGTGAACATTCTGGACGGAGGCTACTTTGTCGTTTTCGACGAACTGAAGGAAACCGTTCGTCTGGCGCAGGATATGGAATGGGACGGCTTTTTGAAACCGCAACGCATTGCGCAGACCATAAAAACACTTAAGATGTTCAGGCGCCTTTGCGACGCAAACGGCATCGAAAAAATTTACGCCTACGCAACGAGCGCAGTTCGCCGCGCCAAAAACCAAAAAAGCTTTTTGGACGAGGTTTACGTTTCCTGTGGGTTCAAGCTGCAGGTTCTGACGAAGGAAGAACAGGCGTCGTTGGTGTATCAGGGAGTTATCAACAGCCTGGATATCCCTAAGGGCTTCATTATGCACGTCGGCGGCGGAAGCACGCAATTTATCTATTACAGCAGAAAGAACATTCTTGCTTCCGAAACTTTGCAGTTCGGCAGCGTTACGCTTACAGACCTCTTCAAAAACGACGACCTCACGCCTGCGGAAAAGAGCGCGCGCGTGGTAGAATTTATCAAGGAACATCTGGAGCGTATCGAATGGCTTAAACAGGTTGACCCGGACGTGCAATTTGTGGGCGTGGGCGGCAATTTCAGAAACCTCGGGAGAATAAGCCGCATTATCAAGAAATATCCGTTCGACATGATGCACAACTATCAGCTTCCGGTGGAAGAATTCAATCAGATGTATAACACCATAAAAGAGCTTCCGACCGAAACCGTGGCGAGAATCAAGGGCTTGTCCAGCGGCAGGGGCGACACGTTCCCGACGGCGCTGGCGGTTATTAAGGCGGTTATCGACTATATGCATTTCGACAAAATCACCGTTTCGGGCTGCGGCCTCAGGGAGGGCGCGATGTTCCATCACGCCGTTCCGTCCACGGACGAAAAACCGCTTTCGGACATTTTGGGGCACAGCCTGCAAACTCTGATGCATTACTTTGACATCAATATTCCGCACGCGGAGCACGTTTACAATCTCAGCATGCAGCTGTTCAAACAGCTTAAGGTGCTGCATAAACTTCCGAGATGCTATATAAAAGTTTTGAGAGTGGCGACGCTTCTGCACGACAGCGGTATGCGCATCAAATACTACGATCACCACAAACATTCGAGCTATATTATCCTAAACAGCAACCTTTACGGCATAAGCCACAAGGATCTGGTTATGGCAAGCATGGTTGCGGGCGGTCACAGAAAGAACGAATTCAACGACGTGGAATTTTTGAAATACCGCGTTATGCTGACCGACGAGGACGTTGACGCAATAAGAAAACTCAGCGTGATTCTGCGCATTGCCGAAAGCTTCGACAGAAGCATGAGCGGCCTTATCACGGGCATCAACTGCGACGTGCTGGGCGACAGCGTTATTATGAAAACCGAAACCGAAGGCGACGCCAGCCTGGAAATCAAGGACGCTTTGTCAAGTTCAAACGAGTTCAGGCGCGCCTACGGCAAAAATCTTGAAATATTGTGATGCTTATTCTGCAATCGGCTTCCCCGAGAAGAAAGGAGCTTCTGCATAAAATCACCGACGACTTCAGGGTGGAAAGCGTGCCTGCAAACGAGTGCGTTATTCCGTCGAGGCCGGCGGCAACGGTTATGAAAAACGCCAGAGAAAAAGCGTTGGCGATAAAACCGGAAAACGGGCAGACGGTGGTCGGAGCAGACACGGTGGTGTACCTTGCGGGCAGGTTCTTTTTGAAACCTAAAAACGCAGAAGAGGCATTTGAAATGCTAAAAACGCTGTCGGGAAAGTGGCATTCGGTTTACACGGGAGTATGTCTGGCGACAAACGGCAAGGTCGTTTGCTTTTACGACAAATCCAAAGTTAAGCTGAAAAAGATGACCGACGACGAGATAAAACGCTACGTCGAAACGAAAAATCCGCTGGATAAGGCCGGCGCCTACGGGATTCAGGACGGCGTTACGGTGGAAAAATATACGGGAAGCTTCGACAACGTTATGGGGCTTCCGACAGAAAAACTTTCGGCAGAAATAAAAAAGTTTTTGACCGACAAGGAGGATTAAATGGCAATCGTTGAGCTTGCGATAGACTTCGGCTCGTCATATATAACCATATATCAAAAAGGCAAAGGCATCGTTCTGAAGGAGCCTTCCGTGGCCATTGCCGTCAAAAAGAAAAACAAGCTGGAGCTTGCCGAAACCGGTCGCGACGCTTTGAACGTGCTGTACGGCTCGCTCGGAAACGCACAGGTGGTTTATCCGATAAAAGAAGGCGTGGTGGTTCATCAGGAAGCCGCGGGAATGATGCTTAAGTCGTTCATAAAAAAAGTGGTGCCCGACAGATTGTTTATAACGCCGACGGTGAAAGCCTTGGTTCTTATCAGCTGCGGTCTGACGGTAGTTGAAAGAAGAACCGTCGAATCGGTGGTGAACGCCGCGGGCATTAAGGAAGTCATGCTCGCCGAAAGCGCGCTTGCGCTTTTGCAATACACCAACAGCGTGGGAGGCGTTTTCGTCGACATTGGCGGAGGAACCGCAGAGGTTTGCAGCGTAACGAGGCGCGGCATTGCGGTGGGCAGCTCCGTGAACATCGGCGGAAATATGTTCAACAGCAAAATCATCGATCACGTGGCAGACAAGTACGGCCTGAAAATCGGCGACTATACCGCGGAAAAGCTTAAGTGCGACGTGGGCAGCATGTACGACAACGACCTTTCCGGCGCGGCAATCGGCGGCAGGGATCGCCTGAACGGCGAACCGAAAACCGTTGAAGCAAACGCAAAGGACGTGAAAATTGCTTTGATGCCTGCAATGGACGGTTTGGTGGACGTTATAAACAACGTCATAAACATGAGTCCTCCGGAGCTTGCGGCGGAAATAAAGAAGAAAGGCGTGTTCCTCTCGGGCGGCAGCGCGAAGCTTCCGGGACTTGCCGAATACATCAGCGTGCGCATAGGTCTGCCCGTTACCGCTTTGACCGATCTTACGGAAGCGGTGGCCCTCGGCGGAGGCAGCCTCATCGAAGAAGACGGCGAGAACACGCTTCGCACTATGCTTGGTTTATCCAAAAACGTTTAGTGGAATTTTGACAGAAAAGTTTGATATTTTGACATTTTGCGGCGGAGTATTATCCGCCGCTGTTTTTTTGTCCGACCGCCGATTTTCGACCAAAAGAGGCAAGAAGCGCCGTATGCTTTCAAAATGCGTGCGCGAAGCTTTGGTATAATCGGAAGCGGAGGTAGAATATGGGACGAAAAATTGTCGTTACGTCCGGAAAAGGCGGCGTGGGAAAAACCACCGTTACTTCGGGACTGGGAATTGCGCTGTCGGATCTGGGGCATAAGGTTTGCATGGTGGACGCGGACATAGGCCTGAATAACCTGGACGTCGTTATGTGCGTGGAAAATCTGGTGGTGTACGACATTCTGGACGTGGCTACGGGAAAGTGCAGGCTTCGTCAGGCGTTGGTGCAGGACAGATATAATCCGCTGCTTTACGTTTTGCCGAGCTCCAAGCTTTCCGACGCGCCCGAGCTTACGCCGCAGACCTTTTCGGACATCGTAAATTCGCTGGCGGAAAATTTCGAGTACGTCCTCATAGACTGCCCGGCGGGAATAGAGGGCGGATTTCATCGCGCGGTAAGCTCGGCAAGCGAGGCGCTTGTCGTAACCACGCCGACGGTGTCGGCAATAAGGGACGCGGACAAGGTTCTGAACCTTCTGGAAGGGTATCCGTTGGACAGCATAAGACTTATCGTCAACAGACTCCGCAACGACATGGTTATGCGCGGCGAGATGATGAACGCGGAAGATATAACGAGACTTTTGAGATGCAAGGCCGCGGGAATAATCCCCGAGGACGACACGGTTACGCTGTATTCCGGCGTGGACAGGCTGCCGAAAAACGCCGCGTCGGGAAAAGCCTTCAGACTGATGGCCGCGGGGCTTATGGGTGGCAATTACGTTTTGTACGACGACAAGCTCCGAAACAGGGGACTGTTCGGTTTCATAAAAAGAAAAAAGGTTTTTTGAGGAGGAAATATGAGCAACAGAGAGAATGCGAGAGAACGGTTGAGGGCGGTGCTGCTGTCGGATAAAGCGGCGATCCCGGAGGACTTTTCGGAGATGATAAGAAGCAGGATAGAGGAAGTTCTGTCGGACTATATGGACGTAGTGCCCGGAACGCTTACGGTGAACGTCGAGGCCGACGGGGGAGAATATATTCTGGAAGCCGAGCTGCGCGCGGACAGAATCAAAAACGTCGGGCACTTTGCTCAGAGGAGATAACCTTTTCCAGCGTGTCGGAGAGAGAGTAGGTTTTAAGATAGGAAAAAAGCCGCTCTTCGGAGATAAAATATTCCTTGCCGGAAACGTTGACGACGTAGGAAAGCTCCTTTTCGGCGCCCGAAAGCTTTACCGCGCGGGAAAGCGTGGTTTTGGAGGACAGAACGTAGGTTTCGCGCCTGACGCCCGAAAGATAATTTTTAAGAAGCGGATTGCTTTTCAGCATAAGAGAAGCCGCTTCTTTTTTTTGCCCGAAAAAGGCGCCGATAAACAAAAATACGCCCATAATTCCGAGGGTTAAATTGACGCGCCCAAGAGCCGCCGACGATATAAAAAGCGCAATCAGCACGGCCGAAACGACGATTCCCGAGATTTTCAGGCGCTTTAAGGCGCGGTGCGGCTTGCGGGATAAACCCAGAAAAATTCTCGCGCCGTCGAGAGGATAGGCGGGCAGAAGATTAAAAAGGCCGATGGTGAGGTTTGCTTCGTAAAACGGCTTGGTGAACGAATAGGCGGCGGGGAAGATCCACCATAAGCTTATGGTCAGAAGACAGGTGAGAAAGTTGGATATAGGGCCCGCCGCGGCGATAAGAACCATGGACGTGTCGTCGGTTTCGTCAGGTATGCCGAGCATGGCGCCGTAGGGAAGCAGAGTTATTTTGCCCGTTTCGTAGCCGCGCGCCCTCGCCGCCAGCGCGTGCGCAGCCTCATGCAATAAAACCGCCGAAAAGCTCAGAACGGTTTCGACGGTTTTGCCTGCAAGAAGCATAAGAAGAATGAGTACGAAAAAGGTGGGATGAACCCTTATCTTCGGCATAAATTGACGTTTACTGCTTGAAATTTTACAATAAACCTGCTATTGCGGAAATTACGTTGGCGCCCGATACGGCTTGCCAGACGAGGTAGGCCAAACTTAGTGCGGCGGCTCCCATAAGCGGCATTATCACGAGATCGAGCTTTTCGGAAATGGTTTTAGGCTCGGACTTTTTGCGGCTTTTTTTGGATTTTTTTGCATCGTAGGTTACGAAATCGTTTGGTACGTTTTGTTGCGGTTGATATCCGTTTTCGGTGAACATAGAAGGCTCCTTTTTTGTTTTTGGTTTGTAATAGATATGCGGCGGAAAATATAAATATGATAAATTTTTGCGCTCACCGCGCGGGACCTTGACTTTTTCGATAAATTAAATTAAAATATAGTATATATTTTCGGCCATAAAGGAGGCAATCATGTACTATATCGGCATCGACATCGGCGGTATGAGCATCAAGGGCGGACTGGTTACCGAAAACGGCGAACTCGTCTTAAAGCAGTCCATAGTCACCCGACCTACCGCAAACGAAGACGTGATTATCGACGATATTCACAAGCTTATTTGTTCGCTTCTGGAGAACAAAGGTCTGCACGAATACCAGCTTTCGGGAGTCGGCATCGGCGTTCCGGGCACGGTGGACGGCGAAAAAGGCCGTGTAAGATTTACTCCGAACATCAACTTCAAAAACACTCCGCTGGTGGAAAAGCTTTCCGCAAGGTTTCAGTATAAATTTCCTATCCGTATCTCGAACGACGCGAACTGCGCGGCCCTCGGCGAAGCGGTCTGGGGCGGAGGCGGCGGCGTTTCCGACAGCATAACCGTTACTCTGGGTACGGGCGTGGGCACGGGCTTTTATATCTCCGGCAAGCTTTTTGAAGGCGTCGGCGGCGCAGGCACCGAAGGCGGACATATCGTCATCAAAACGGGCGGCGAAAAATGCGGCTGCGGCAGACGAGGCTGCTGGGAAGCTTACGCGGCGGCCCCTGCGCTTATCAGGCAGGTCGAGGCGGCTATAGCGAAAAATCCGGACAGCGTGCTGGCCGAAATCGCCAAGGAAGAAGGGGACGTTACGGGAAAAACCGTTTTCGAAGCGGTGGAAAAAGGCTGCCCGGTTGCGGCAAAAGTGCTTAAAAAATACGTTTCCTACGTCGGGGACGGACTGGTCAATCTGGTGAACATTTTCCGCCCGAAGGTTATCATTATGGGCGGCGGCGTCAGTATGGCGGGCGACGCGCTTATCAAACCGCTTCAACGCTACGTCAGTTTGCATTCCTTCGCTTCCAAATACAGCCCGAAAACCAAAATCGTGCAGGCAAAACTCGGCAACGACGCAGGTATTATGGGCGCGGCAACGCTTACGATGAACAAATGATCGAAAACAATGACCGACGCTAATTTCCAAAGAAAACTGAATGAAATTCTGCTTACCGTCGAAAAGCCCGCAAGGTACGTCGGCGGCGAGTACAATACCCCCGATATGAAAAAGCCGTTCGAGGCTAATTTGCTGCTGTGCTTTCCGGACGTTTACGAAATCGGAATGAGCAATCTGGGGCTTTCGATACTTTATCAGCTGATAAACTCCAAACCCGATTTTATGGCGGAGCGGTGCTATGCGCCGTGGCCCGATTTCGGCAAGAAGCTGAAGGAAAACGACATACCGCTTTTCAGCCTGGAAAACCGCAAAAAGTTCACCGATTTCGACGTGGTGGGTTTTTCGGTGCAGTACGAACTTTTGTATAGCAACATTCTGTATATGTTCGATTTGGCGGGGATTCCGTTTTATGCCAAGGACAGAGGCGACGAATATCCTATCATGATTGCGGGCGGGCCTTGCACCGTCAATCCCGAGCCGTTCAAAAAATTCTTCGACGTCATCGAAGTGGGCGAAGGCGAGGATATGCTGGTGGAGCTTATGGAGGTCGTCAGGGACGGAAAACAACAGGGACTTTCAAAAAAAGAGATTCTGAAAAACCTCAAAAAAGTGGAAGGCTTGTACGTTCCCGAATTTTTCGAAAAGGGCGAAACGGTTAAAAAAGCCGTGGTCAGAGATTTCGAAAACGCGTTTTATCCTGTCAAACCGCTGGTTTCAAACATCGAAATCGTGCACGACAGAGCGGTGCTGGAGCTTTACAGAGGTTGCGCGTCGGGTTGCAGATTTTGTCAGGCGGGGTTCTATTATCGCTCGATAAGAGAGAGAAGCGCCGAGAAAAATCTGGAAAACGCCAAGGCCATGCTGAAAAATACGGGATTTGACGAAATGAGCCTTTCCAGTCTTTCGACGGGCGACTATACCAAGCTGCTTCCGCTGATCGAGGGGTTGCAGGACTTTATAAAAGACAGACATATAAGGTTGGCTCTGCCGTCGCTGAGATTGAACAGCTTCGAGGGCGCGTTCGCTTTGCAGACGAGAATGAACAGCCTTACCTTTGCCCCCGAAGCGGGGACGCAGAGGCTGAGGAACGTCATAAACAAAAACATCACCGAGGAAGAAATTTTCACCGCGCTGACGGAGGCGTTTTCAAAGGGATACAATCACGTCAAATTCTACTTTATGCTCGGCCTGCCGACGGAAACCGACGACGACCTTCTGGGTATGGTAGATCTGGTGAAAAGGATAAGAGAGCTGTATGTCCGATTGACGCACAAAAAAGACGTTACGATAGGAGTCAGCTGTTCGGTGTTTATTCCGAAGCCGGTTACGCCGTTCCAGTGGGAAAGGCAGATTGGCTTCGACGAAATGCGTCATAAGCAGGACCTTCTTAGGGCGGAATTCAAAAACGTGAAGGGCGTGTCGTTCAGCTATCACGGCGCGGAAACGAGTGTTCTGGAAGAGGTTTTCGCCGTAGGCGACGACAAACTGAACGAAGTGCTGGTGAGAGCTTTCGAGCTTGGCGCGAAATTCGACGGTTGGACGGAATATTTCGACTACGAATTGTGGCTTAAGGCGCTTGCCGATTGCAATATAAAAATCGAGGACTACACGAGAGAATTTGCCGAGGACGAGGAGCTGCCGTGGGATTTTGTCGACACTACCGTCAGAAAGGATTACCTTTTGAAGGAACGCCGCAAAGCGTATAAGGCCGAAACAACCAGAAACTGCAGAGAAGGCTGCAACGGCTGCGGCGCAACCAAAAACGTCAGATGCGTCAAGGCAGACGGAGGCGCTTTATGATTACGTTAAAATACCGAAAAAGCGGCAACGCGGTTTTTATATCGCATATCGACACCTTGCGCGGCATGGTGCGCGCGATAAGGCGCGCCGAAATAAACATGGCTTATTCCAAAGGCTTCAATCCGCACATGCTGCTGTTTTTCAGCCCGCCGCTTGCTTTGGGAATAAGCAGCGAGGCGGAATACGTTACCGCGGATTGCACGGGCATGACGCCGCAAGAATTTTTGGAGGCGTACAACAAAGCGTGCGCGCCCGGATTTGAAGGAATAGAATGTTTCGAAACGGAAAAATCGCCTAACCTCGCGGGGAAAATCGTGTCGGCGGAATATTTTCTGCCGTGCGCAGACGCCGAAAAAGCCGCGACGGCCGCAAAAGAGGTTGAGCGCCGAACGGTTTACGAAGCGACGTACCAAGTGAAGGGAAAACCCGAAACCAAGGACGTCAGACCGCTTATACACGCCGTTTCGGCCGTGGAAAACGGACTCGTCGTAAGACTTGCGACGGGTAACACCAACCTCAGGGCAGACAGACTGGTGAACGCGCTTAACGCGGATTTCGGCCTTGACGTGCTGCTGACAGACGTTGTGAAAACGGCGCAGTTCGTTTGCCCGAACGGAAAAATCACGAACGTGGACGACTATCTGAAAAACTTCGGAGAAACGACAAAATGAAGAGAATTTACATCGATTACCATCCAAAAAGAGTGAAGGTTGCCCTCGTCGAAAACGGCGAGGTGGTTGAATTTTACATCGAGCGCAGCAGTATGCCGAAGCTGGTAGGAAACATATATAAAGGAAAAGTCGTCAACGTGCTGTCGAGCATGAAGGCGGCGTTTGTGAACATCGGCTTGGAGAGGAACGCTTTTCTGCACGTCGGCGAAACGCTGGTGGACCCGAAGGACATCAAACAATCGGTGGGCACGGGAAGTCTGAACGTAAGCCCGGGCGACGTGGTTATGTGCCAGGTCGTAAAGGACCATTTCGGGACGAAAGGCGTGCGTATTTCGCAGAACGTTTCTATCCCGGGAAGACTGTTGGTCATTATGCCGTACGTCAATTTCGTGGGCATCTCGCACAAGATAGAATACGAGGACGAACGCAAACGTCTGGAGCAGCTGGTGTCGTCGCATCAACCGCAGAATATAGGGTTTATCGTAAGAACCGAAGCGGCTAAAGCCTCGGATGAGGAAATTCTGGCCGAAATGGACAAGCTGGTTTCGAAGTGGAAAAACATACTTTCGAGCTTCCAGCGCGCGCCTGTCTGCACCACCGTTTACGAGGAAGGCGACCTTATCTTCAGAACGATAAGGGACTTTTTGTCGGACGACGTGGACGATATCTTCGTCAACAACGAAAACGTCTATCGCGACCTTGCCGAAAAGCTGCAATCGCTGTACCCGAACAAGAAGCTTCTGAAGTATTATCCCGGCGAGGACAATATGTTCGTTCACTACGGTTTCCAGAAGCAGATCGACGGACTCCTGAAGAGAAAAGTCGTTATGAAAAACGGCACCTATCTCGTCATCGACAGAACCGAAGCTCTGACGGTTATCGACGTCAACACGGGTAAATTCGTCGGAAACACCGACCTCGAACAAACGGTTTTTGAAACGAATATGGTTGCGACGGCGGAAATCGCAAAGCAGCTTCGCCTGAGAAATATCGGCGGAATAGTCGTTATCGACTTTATAGATATGGCGGACGAGGAACACCGAAAAGCGGTGGTGGAGGAGCTTGGAAAGCACCTCGCAAAGGACCGTATTCACACCAGTCAGCCGGTTATGACGAATTTGGGACTTGTGGAGCTGACGAGAAAAAAGACGAGAAGCATGATCGACGCGGTTATGCTGAGAGAGTGCCCGTATTGCCACGGCGACGGCTACGTTTTTAGCGAAGAGCTGGTGATATTGAATCTGCGAGACGCGCTGTTCGAGCATTTCCAAAAGTCGTCCGCAACGTCGGTTATCGTGCATATCCACCCGGACGTGTTCGCAAAAGTGTTCGCTTTGAGATACCTTTCAAAAGAGTGCCAGTCCGCGTGGAAGGGTAAGAGAATTTACCTCATTCCCGACAGCACCATTCACGCAGAAGCCTTCACCATCAAAGAGGATAACAGCAAAATTCTCACCTTGCCGTCCTCGGCAAAAATGCTCTATTAGGGCGCAGAGGCTTGGATAAAAAATTTTTTATATAATAAATTATATATTCAAAACGGGGCGGTTTTTGTTGACATCGCCTCGTTTTTATGCTAAATTATACATCGAGCCACGTGCAGAGGGTTGAAAGCGCGGTTTCCCGCCACCTGAAAATCAATGATTGAAAGCAGTGAGACTGGAAAGAGGAGGTATTTTCTTATGTATGCAATCGTAGCTACCGGAGGCAAACAGCTTAAAGTTGAAGAAGGCCAAATTGTTAAGGTTGAAAAATTGGACGCCGAAGCGGGCGCAACCGTTAAGTTGGACGTTCTTATGCTGGCAGACGGCGCCGAAATCGTTACCGGCAATCCTGTGAGCGGCGCATGCGTCGAAGCCGAAGTTCTTTACAACGACAAATTTGACAAAGTTATCGTTTACAAGTACAAAGCCAAGAAAAACGAACGCAAACGCCAAGGCCATCGTCAACCGTACACGGCTTTGAAAATCACAAAAATCGTTAAGTAACAAACACAATGACAACCGTTAAATTCGGAAAATCGGACAATAGAATAGTGAGCGTCGAGTGCGACGGGCACACCGGCTACGGAGTCGAGGGCGAGGATATCGTCTGCGCGGCTCTGTCAAGCATAGTTCAGACGGCCGTTTTGGGCCTTATGAGGGTGGCCGGCATCAACGTCGAATATACGGTGAGGCAAGAGGAAGGATACTTGAAAGCGGTGCTTCCGAAAAACCTTTCCGAGCGTCAGACTCACGACGCAGACGTCATTCTTTCGACCTTGCTTTTGGGAGTGTCCGACCTGTACGAGGGATTTTCCGATTTCATCAATTTGGAGGTAAAGTAAATGTTTATTATTATTCAACTTTTCGCTCATAAAAAAGGTAGTGGTAGCTCCCACAACGGTCGTGACAGCGCGTCCAAACGTCTGGGTGCCAAAAGAGCCGACGGTCAATTTGCAAAAGCCGGCAACATTTTGGTTCGTCAACGCGGAACCGCTATCCATCCGGGTCTTAACGTGGGCATCGGCTCCGACGACACTTTGTTTGCGTTGGTAGACGGCACCGTACGCTTTGAAAGAAAGGGCAAAAAAGATAAAAAAGTCAGCGTTTATCCTGTAAGCGCCGAATAGTGCAAACAAAACGAAATCAAAGGTTGCCTCGCGCAACCTTTTTTTGTAAATAATTAGGTATGCGCGCGCGTACACGAAAGAAAAGCTATGGATTATACGATAGAAAAAGGCAAAATCACGGTTTTGGGCAGTGAATTTTTCGATCCGCAGGCCACTTTGGAGTGCGGTCAGCTGTTCCGCTACAAAAAAACCGAGGACGGATACGTCGTTTTTGCCCTAAATCACAAGGCAGAGGTCAAAAAAGAGGGAAATAACGTAATAATTTATACAAATTCCGAATATTTTTTTGAAAAATACTTTGATTTGCGCAGAAACTATGGTATAATAGTGTCAGAATTAAGCGATAAAAGCCTAATTCCTGCACAAGCCGAATACGGCAAAGGCATCAGAATCTTGAATCAGGACCCCTTGGAGACGTTGTTTTCCTTCATTATAAGCGCAAACAACAACATTCCGAGGATAAAAGGCATACTGGAAAGGATTGCCGAGGGGCTGGGAGAAAAAGCGGACGGCTTCTATGCGTTTCCGACGGCGGAAAAACTGGCGTCGGCGGGCGAAAGCTTTTACAGAAGCGTCGGGGCAGGTTACAGAGCCGCGTATCTCGACAAAACCGCAAAGGCGATAGCGGGCGGCTTCGACCTCGAGAAGGTGTACGATATGAGCACCGACGAGGCGCGGAAATATCTTTATAGGCTGACGGGAGTGGGCCCGAAGGTGTGCGACTGCATTCTGCTGTTTGCATATCACAAAACCGACACCTTCCCCGTGGATACCTGGATCAAAAAAGTGTTCGTGGATATCTTCGGCTACGAAACCACTCCGAAAGAAATGTCCGAAAAACTTTTGGAAAAGTTCGGAAATCTGTCGGGTTACGCGCAACAATACTTGTTTTATTATAAACGAGGACAATAAAAACAAAAAAGAATTTTATTTGGAGGAACTACTATGGCTAAAAAAATCGTTGTTTTGGCGGATATCGAAAGCGTGAGAATCCCGTTCGACTCTTTTGAAAAATCCCTCAAAGAAGTTGCAAAAATGGGCGAAATCGCAGGCATCAAATTCTACGGCTATTCCGCAAAACGTACCAAAGACTATGCCGAATTCATTCAGGCAAACAACTACGACGCGTTGTCCAGCCTTCCGCGCAAACGTAAAGGCAAACTCGACCTCCGTCAGGTTATCGACGCTGTAAGCCTCGCTCAGACCGGCCACATCGACGCTTTCTACATCCTTTACGGCAACGGCGACATCAAACCGCTTATCAGCTATCTCAAAACCCGCGGCCTCGAAGTGTACGCAGGCGTTGCAAAACCTGACCTCAACAGCGCTCTTTGCAACAAGACCATCGTTCTGGAAAACGCTGTGTTCGCCGCAGAACATACCGCTCCTAAAGCCAAAAAGGCCGCTACGAACGATGACGACGACCTGCTTGCTCAGCTCACCGCTTTGCTTAAATAGTCGGTTTCTGAAATATACGGATTGCTTTGCAATCCGTTTTTTCTTACTTGCAAAATTTGCAAACAGTTTGCAAAACTATCCGAGGTTCTGCAAAAGACGATACAACTTATGTTGACTTTGGTTTTTTGGGTGTAGTATAATTAAATCGTAAAAAAGAAAAGGAGGTAAGATATATGGCTGAACTTGAAATTCTGTTTTCGGACATGGGCGCGCTGGCCGCAATATGTCTGATTGTGGGTATGATTTTTTCGATAATCGAAATTTTCAACCCCGGATTCGGATTTTTCGGCATAACGGGAATAGTGCTGACGCTTCTGGGTATGATTCTTGCGGTTACGCATACGTCTTCCGGAAATCCGGTGAAGCAGTTCTTTTTGCTGCTTCTTTTGGAAATAATCGTTCTGACGCTGGCGTTCGGGCTTATGGCTTACTCCGTCAAAAAAGGATGGATAAGTCGAACCGCGCTCGTCGAAAAGAATACGGCGGTTCCGGAAGGTGCAACCGAAGGCACGCCGAAATATAAGGAGCTTATCGGAAAAACGGGCGAAACGATCACGGAGCTGCGCCCCGTCGGGAAAGCAAAAATCGACGACAAAATCTACGACGTTACGTCGGAGGACGGATTCGTGGATAAGGGCGTCGGAATAGAAGTGGTCGCCGCAGAAGGCGTGAAAATCACAGTCAGAAAAATTTAAGTATTTTGGAGGATATAATTTATGATCAATTCAATTTTGGCAGTAAGCACGGGCCTTATCGTCGGCATAGTTGCCGTCGTGGTGGTGATACTGGCATTGTTCTTCTCGTTCGTGCCGGTGTCGCTGTGGTTCCTGACGGTCGTTTCGGGAGCAAAGGTTTCCATGGGCAGACTGGTTGGTATGAAGCTGAGAAAAATCAAGGTGAGAATGGTTGTCGAAGCGTACATCTCCGCAACGAAAGCCGGCCTTAACATCGACATCGCAGAGCTTGAAACTCACTACCAGGCGGGCGGCGACGTGCTTAAAGTCGTCAACGCTCTCATAAGCGCGCACAGCGCAAACATCGAGCTTTCCCTCGGCACCGCAAAGGCCATAGACCTTGCCGGACGCGACGTGCTGAACGCGGTTAAGGTTTCCGTCAACCCGAAGGTTATCGAAACCCCTGTCATCGCGGCAATCGCAAAAGACGGTATCGAGCTCAGAGCCAAGGCCAGAGTTACCGTGAGAGCCAACATCAGCAGGCTCGTCGGCGGCGCGGGAGAGGACACCATTATCGCGCGTATCGGCGAAGGTATCGTAACCACCGTAGGTTCCTCGGCTTCCCACAAGGACGTTTTGGAAAACCCGGACAGCATTTCCAAAACCGTTCTGTCAAAAGGCCTCGACAGCGGTACGGCGTTTGAGATTTTGTCCATAGACATCGCGGACGTTGACGTCGGCAGAAACATCGGCGCGCAGCTCCAGATGGATCAGGCGGAAGCGGACAAACGCATCGCTCAGGCAAAAGCCGAAGAAAGAAGGGCTTTGGCGGTCGCTCAAGAACAGGAAATGAAAGCAAAAGTGCAGGAAATGAAAGCCGAAGTCGTCAAGGCGGAAGCGGAAGTTCCTCTGGCACTTGCGGACGCTCTCAGAAACGGCAATATGGGTGTTATGGATTACTATAACATGCAGAACGTTATCGCGGACACCGGAATGAGAAACGCCATTTCCGGAGTGGATAAAGCAGACAAAAAATCGGAAAAGCCTAATAAATAAGCTTTTTTGACACTGTAAAACCTATGTTCAGATATTTAATTGCAGACATAATCGAAAACGGCGCAGACGCGGAAGAGTTTTTCGGGTTTCTGACAAGCTTGTTCAGCGTGATCGGAATTATAGTTTGCGTGAGGATTTACGTGAACGTCAAACGCGCAAAATCGCAGGCGTCCAAGGGGGCGACCGGTAACCGCGCCGGCGTGGCCCCGACGAGCGAGGTCGAGCGAGGAAATACTACTTCCGTATCGAAATCGGGTATGACTGCCGAGGAATGGTACGACGGCGTTAAACGTCGCCGCGCCGAAGCGCAGGCAAAGAGCAAGTCGAAAACCTCAATCGAAGCGGAACTGGAAAAACGGCACGCCGATCACGAGCACCCGGCCTTCACCAAAAATACGCGGGTGGAGTACGTTCCGACGGGAGGCAGCCTTACGGCCGAATCGGAAGAGGGCTGCGAAGACCTGAAAAACGTCCGATTCATCGAAACCGACGAAGACTACGCCGAGGATATAGATATCGATCACGATCTCACACCGTTGCAAGCGATGATGGTTTTCGGCGACGTTATCTCGAAACCTAAATTCAAAAAATAACCGATAGGTCAAAAAACGCTACTATGCGACAAAAGCCACTTCAAAATAAGTGGCTTTTTTGTTTGCTATGGGCGGGGTTTTGTGTTATAATCAAGCTGACTTATAGTTTATATTTATAAGAATTCAGCCAAAATCGGAGAATATATGGAAAAAACAAACAACATTGCTTTGCTCATCGACGCCGAAAACATCGAGAGCAAATATATCGAAAAAATACTGGGAGAGCTTTCTTCCCGTGGCAGAATTATCGTCAAAAGGGCTTACGCCGACTGGACGAAATCGCAGGTTAAACCGCTCAAAAAACTGGGGCCGGACAGCTATAACCTCTGGGAAGTGCTGAATGGCTGGTATCAGATACTCGCGGCAAAGGGCATCGTTCCGATGCAACAATCGCAAAATACCGTCGGAAAAAACAGCAGCGACATCTATCTCGTCATCGACGCAATGGATTTGATGTATCAGGGGGTGGTGGACACCTTCTGCATAGTCAGCTCGGACGGCGACTTCACAAGGCTTTGCACGAGGCTTACGGAAGCGGGCAAAAACGTCATCGTTATGGGCGAAACGCATACGCCGAATTCGGTGAAGGCGGCTTCAGAATTTATCAACCTCGGCTACGCGGTGGAAAAATTCGGGCCTTCCGACAAGGGTAAGCACGAAACCCGCGGCAAAGCCGCGCCGACGGAAGAAAAGGCCGCAAAACCGCAGGAAAAAGCGGCGAAGTCTGCCATTCAACCCGCGGCAAAAACCGCCGCTGCGCCTAAAAATCAGCCTCAGGAAAAGACAACGGAACCGAAAGCCAGAAAGAACGAGAATTTCATTCCTATGCTTATCAAAAAGGCCTCAGAAAGAGACGATCTGAAACCTAAAGAGGAAACTGCGGCGGCTACCGCAGAAACCCCGAAACCTGCCGAAGCTACGGCCGAAAAACCGATCGCCGCAGGAAAGAGCTACGACGAGGAAATCATTTCCGACATCAAAAAACTTATCGCAAAACATAAAAATCAAAACAACGAAATCAATTATCAAAAACTGTTGGATTTGCTCAGAAAAGCGCATCCGGAATGCGAAAAAATCGCCAAGGGCGAAAAGAATATACTGGAAATATTTAAGAACGTGCCGGGAGTTATCTATCGCACCGAAAGCGGAAACTATCTGTTTAGCCTGGAAGAATTGAAAAAAGACGTTAAAGCGCCTGAAGAAGTAAAGAGCGCGGAAAAAGCCGAGGAAGTTAAAAAGGAAGAAGCGGCAGAGGAAACCAAGACCGCCGAAAAACCGAATGCAAAACCGAAAATACGAGCTTCCAAAAAGTCCGTGAAGGCAAAGACCGAAGAAGAAAAGCCGACCGTGATTGCAGGCACCGAAATTGAAGAGCCTGCCGCCGAAAAAGCCGAAAAGGCCGAGGAAAGCAAGAAGCCTGCGGCAAAAAAGGCAAAATCCAAAAAGGCGGAGAAACCCGAAGAGGAAACGCCTTCCGAGGAAAAACCCGTAAAAAAACCGAGGAAACCTCGCACATCAAAGCCTAAAAAAGAAAAGGAAGAAGGCGACAAAAAAGAAGAAACAAACAAAACCGAATAGAAAAAACAGACGCAAAGTGCGTCTGTTTTTGTTTTTGATTATAAAACGTCGAAGTGTTTTGCTATTTCCGCGCGCCATATTTCGGTCAATAGGGCGAGAGAATATTTGGCGTTTGCGGCGGACGGCGACGGAAGAACGGACACAAGAGGAGAAAGCTCGGGATAGAATTCCAGAAGATATTTGCGGCTTGCTGTTCCGACGCAGAAAATACGTTTGATTTCGCTTAAGGAGAGAAGCGCGGGAATATCGGCGGGGACGACGTTTTTTATGGTGCTGTCCGAGCTGCCGGAAATTTCACAGCTTTCGATGGAGTCGTAAAGCGCGACGCGGTGCTTTTTGAGAAGCGAAATTTTTTGCTCTATGCTTGCGTCATAGAAATTTTCGCCGAAGATTTTGCCCAGAATCCGCCAGAACCTGTTGGTTTTGTGCATATAGAAAAAGCCCGCTTTTTCGGAAGCGACGCTGGGAACGCTCCCCAAAAAGAGCATTCGGGAATCCTTCTCGATAACGGGCGAAAAGTTGTGTTTTGCCGCGCGGAATTCAGACATCGGTTTTTTTAGGCGGGAATTTTTTGAAGGCGTCTTCGATGCCTTGAATTTCTTCTTTCGTGAAATCGGCCGTGGAAACGAGGCTTCCGCAATATTCGCACTTGCCGCGGCCGCCGACCATCGTTACCGGCCCAGTGCAGTAAGGGCAACGATAGGTTATTGCCGCAGACACGTTGACGACGGTTTTGCCGTCAGCGGAAAGCCGCACGATTTCGTCGCCGACGACGGCAACTCCGGTGAGGTACTTTTTGTCGATAAGTTTTTTGACTTCCTGATGCACCTGATTTTCGGACTTGTCGTTGAGGCGGGCAAGATCGGAAATGCTAGTGACGGAACCGTCGTGAATTTGCGAAAACAGCTTTTTGGATTCGTACGTCGAGCCGACGGCAACCCAAACCATAGGCGCGCCGTAAAAGCCGGCGACGACGAAGATTATGCCGAAAACCAAAAGAGCGGTAAGGTGACGTGTGGCGCCGAAGATTATCATCGGAATTCCGCCAACGAGCATAAGGGAAAGCATGACCGCAAACGCAATCATGATTTTTCTGACTTTTTCTATTTTGGAAATTTCATTCATAGCTGCCTCGAAACGGGTTTTTTCAAATTATAGCATAAATAGCGGCAAATTGCAATATAAAAACGGGCAACAAGCCCGTTTTTTGTCAGTTGGATTTTGCGTCCTTGACGTTTTTTGCGTCCTTTGCGGTTTGTTTGAAGGAAACGTTCATGGCAAGATAGCTTTTGCCGTCGGAAACCGCGGAAATGACGCCGTTTAGTTTGGTTGCTATGGTCTTTGCGATTGAAAGGCCGAGGCCGAAGCTTTTGCCGCTGTTTTCATGCGAGAGGTCGCACTTGTAGAAGCGGTCGAAAATTTTAGGCAGGTCTTCTTCCTTTATGCCGGAGCAGGTGTTCTGCACGGTGAAAACGACGTGTTTTTTGTCGGTTTTCAGCAGAAGTTCGATTTTACCGCACTCATTCGTGTACTTAAAAGCGTTGTCCAGAAGAATGTAGGCAAGCTCTTCAAACAATTTGGCGTTTGATTTTATGACGACGTCAGGCTTTATAGTGCACTCGAAGTCGATGTTTTTTTCGAAGGCGTTGGCTTCGTAGGTGAGCCCCAAACCGTCCAGAATTTCAGAGATGCACACGGGCTCGGTGGAGATTTCGCCGGTGTCGGCTTCGTATTTCGCAAGCTTGACCATGTCGGAAATAAGCGCGCTCATACGCTCGGACTGGTCGGTGATGTTTTTTATCCATTTTTTGCAGTCGGCGGGATCTGTTGCGTTCTCGAGCGCGCCCGCGTTTGCGTTGATGATGGCTATCGGCGTTTTGAGTTCGTGCGAGGCGTTGGCCACAAGCTCGGTCTGCTTTTTCCAAGCGCGCTGTGTCGGCTGTACGATACGATCGGCCAGCTTTACGGATACGAACACGACGATCGCCATGGAGCAGAGCAGAATTATGACGAGGTTGTTGCCGAGGTGGAGTTTAAGCTCGTCGGTGAAGGATGTGTCGAAAAACGCCACCCTCTGCGCGCCGCCTCCTTCGAAAGCCGTGGACTTTTTGTAGCGAAAGTAGTAGTCGTCGACGTCGAAGGTGCCTTCGGATTTTGCTTTTTTAGGCGTGGTGGCAAAGGTCAGAATTTCGGCTTTGACTTCGGCGGGGTACTCCTCGAGGCCGGCGTAGAAAACGTCGCCGTTATAATAGCTTTCGACGATTATGCACCCCGACGGCAAAACGGTGCCGCCCGCGCTTTGAAGATTCAACTCGCTGTCTAAAACCTGATCCAGAATGTCGTCGATTTTTTGCGTGGTGTTGTAGGACGTTACCAGATACACCACCACGAACAGCAACGCTATGAACATAAAACCCGTCAGCACGAAGGTGGCCGTCAATTTGCGTTTCAGGTCTTTGAACATTTGTTCTCCAGTTTGTAGCCGACGCCGCGGACGGTTACCACGGTTACGTTAGATTTTATGTGCGCAAGCTTTTTGCGTATGAAGCTGATGTAAACTTCGATGTTGTTGGATTCGAGTTCGTTGTCGAAGCCCCAGATTTTGGTTATCATGTCGTCGCGGGTGGCGATAAACTGCGGGTGCTCCATAAGATACTTCAGAATTTCGTATTCCTTGACGGAAACCTTGATGCTGTCCGAACCCGACGTGAGGGTATAGGCTTTGAGATCGAGCGACAGATCGCCGAATTTTAAGGTGTATTCGTCGACGAGATCGTTGTCCTTGCGTCTGGCGACGGCTCGGATGCGGGCAAGAAGCTCGTTGGTGTCGAAAGGCTTAGGGATATAGTCGTCCGCGCCGTAGTCAAGACCTTTTATTCTGTCCTCGGTTTCGCCGAGGGCCGTCATCATTATGACAGGCGTTTTCACTTTCTGCGCCCGAAGCTTTTTGAGCACGGTGAAGCCGTCCGTCCCCGGAAGCATGACGTCCAGAAGTATGACGTCGTAAATGCCGGTGCGGGCATATTCGTAGCCTTCGTCGCCGTTATAGACGGCGTCGGTGGAATAATGTTGTTTTTTGAATACCGCTACGAGAGCGTCCGAAAGTTGTACTTCGTCTTCGATAAGCAAGATACGCATAAGGTGCCTCCGCTGTTAGTTTCTACCTAATTATAACAGCTTAAGGCTTAAAAAGAAATTAAAATGAAAAGTTTTTTGCGCCGTTTTGTCATTTATCTCGCGAAATAGTGGAAAAATTCGAAAAAACGGTTTATAATCGACGTATGGCAAAAAACTATCAAAAAGAATTTGAAAAAATAGTGTCCGGATTTTCGGGCGAAAAACCGAAGCTGCTGCTTCACGTCTGCTGCGCGCCGTGCGCTTCGCACTCGCTTACCGTGGCGGTGAAGTATTTTGACGTTACGGTTTTTTACTACAATCCGAATATCACCTCGAGGGCCGAGTACGAGGAGCGAAAAGCGGAAGTAAAAAGGCTGCTTTCGGAAATGCCCGAGGCGGCAGGAGTGAAATTTTCGGAGGGGAAATGGGACACCGAAAGATTTTTGCGGCTTGCAAACGGGCTCGAAGAGGAACCCGAGGGCGGCAAAAGATGCAAGGCGTGCTACGCGCTCAGGCTCTCCGCCGCGGTGCAAGAAGCCGAGGACGGCGGATTCGATTTCGTAACGACGACGCTGACGATAAGCCCGCTCAAGAGCGCGGAAACGCTGAACGAGATAGGCTTTAAGCTGGCGGAAAAAACGAAAGTGAAATGGCTGCCTTCCGACTTCAAAAAGAACGGCGGGTACGCGCACAGCGTGGAGCTTAGCAAAGAATATAACCTGTATCGGCAGAATTATTGCGGATGCGAATACGGCAAAATAAATCAGAACAAAGACTTTGGAGGTAAAATTTGATGGATAAAGTGTCGATTGTTTTAACAGACGGAAGAAAAATCAATCTGGAGCTGGACAGAGCGTCCGCCCCTGTCACCGTCGAAAACTTTTTAAAATTGGTGGACAACGGATTTTATAACGGCTTGTGCTTTCACAGGGTTATAAGCGGATTTATGATCCAGGGCGGCGGCATGGTGCAGGAAAAAGGTGTGCTCATCGAAAAACGAGGCCTGAAACCTATTAAGGGCGAATTTTTGAACAACGGCGTCAAAAACGACATCAAGCACGAGCTTGGCGTCATAAGCATGGCAAGAACGAACGAACCGAACAGCGCGACCAGTCAGTTTTTTATCTGCGCCGCAGATTGCGACTTTTTGGATAAGAACTACGCCGCATTCGGCCGTACGCTCGACGCCGAAAGCAACAAAGTCGTGGTGGACATTTCCAACGTGAAAACCCATTCCTACGGCTGGTATAACGACATTCCGAACGAACCCGTGGTTATCGATCACGTCGAGAGAATATAATGAACGTAAAAACGTAATAGATAACAATAAAAAACGAGCCGAGAGGCTCGTTTTTTTGTTGTTTTGTATGACGTTATTCGTCGGTTTCGGAATTTTTGATTTCGGGTTCGGCGGTCATTGCGACTGCGGCCTCGGCGGCTTCGGCTTTGCACTTTTTGTAGTAAAGCCTTCTGGCGTTAAGGTAGCAGAAGATGATGCCGACGAACAGCATAACGCTGGTGGAGGCGTTGTTGCCGAGCCCCAAAAAGATCATTGCAACGCAGATTGCTACGATGCCGACGAGCGGCAGAACCGCCATCTTCGGATATTTGACGAGATATTGCCCGCCGAGCGCGCCGAAAAGCGCAAACGCCACGATGCCGAACGCATCCGAAAGGAACGCGGCTTTTGGAGAGCTCAAAAATTCGGTCAGGCCGGAAATGGCCAGAATGAACACTCCGATGCCGATGATGAGAGTGGTCACTATCGTGCTGACGGCGATGGCGATGACGCCGATGACTTCGGCTTCTTCGGTGCCGGCTTTGGCGCCGGTTCTGTTCACCGCGTTGACGGCGCAAGGAACTTTAAGGTTGGAAAGGTTGCCGGTTATAAAGGAAAGATAGCAACCGTTCGCCCCGATCATCGGGCTGAAAACGACCACTTCGCCGATTGCTGTCGGAAGATAGATGAGGGCAAGAGGAATGAACACCTTGAAAAATGTTTTCCAGTCGGGCGCGCTGCCGACTATGATGCCCGTGAAGACAGGAATCATAACCATCATTATGAGAGCGGCGGCCGTCCAGATGCGACCTATCCGATGATCTTTGTCAAGTATAGTCATATTTTTATCGTTCATCTTTGGCCTCCTATCTCAAAAGAGTAAATTGCAGTAGCTTCACGAGCTCGGACGACGTTTCGGGATCCGCCGCGGCGTTTTTGTGCGTGAAGTAGCTTATGACAGCAACGATTGTCATTCCGACAATCATCGACAGGGCAAGGCTGAAGCTTTCCAGCCATTTCTGATTGCATTTTTTGATGAGCACGTCGCAGCCCCACATCGTCAGGCAGCTTACGACCACGGCGATGAGGTAGTAGTAGCTGGAAATTAAGGAGGCGGTTTGCTTTACGGACGCCATAAGGTTGCCGCCGTTTGCCTCGAGCGTCGCTTTGCTTGGGTTAAGAATGTTGGATACCGAAACCGCAAAGAAGGCGACGACCATGCCGACGAAAATGCTGGCGGTCATATATTCCTGCCATTTGCCGGAAGACGACTTTTTGCTGAGGGCGGACATTTTGCCGAAAATCTTTTTGAATGCGATAAGGCAGATGAGCGGGCCCCAGACTATACCGAAGGTCATTGCGCTTACGATGGTGACGAACTGCGTCGGAGTCATATTTTTGCTGAGCTCCGCGATGCCGCCTTCCGCCATACCTTCGGCCACCATGCTTGCGGCAAGCGTTTCGTATTGAAGCGCGCCGACGACGCTGAGACGGATTGCAGGAATAGGTATCCCCAAAAAACCGACGAGCGTTACGAGACCTATAAAAATGCCGATGGCAGGCAGTATCGTGAAGCTTACGGACGACGTTATGGCCGTCTTGATTTTTTCTTTGTCAATGTTCAAAACTTTCGCTCTTTTCAAGGCGCGCACGAGATAGAACGCCGCTTGCCCCAAAACGAACACGGCAACGCCTACGTACAGAAGATATAGCCATCCGCTGTTTACGTCGAGGCCTGCCGCAAGGTACGAAACCTTCATTTGTTGTCCCTCCAAACGTTAATAAATATATTCTAACACATAAGGGAGGCAAAGCACAACCACATTTTTCGTCAAATATATTGAAAATGCAAATAAATTATGTTATAATTTGGCTATGGACGCAAAAAACTTCGGAAAAAACCTTGAAAAGGTCAGAAAGTTTCTCTTGAAGGGCGACGACGAAATCGACGAAAAGCTTTTTGAGGAACTCAAAAAAACCACCTCCGACGAAAACGAGGAGGGGGCTTTGAGGTGCATAGAGTGCAAAAAGCTTTATCCGGAGGAATTTGCCAGAGAGTTTCACGGCAAGTGCGCCGCATGCGCGGAAAAGGAGTTTTCGGAAAAGCTGACGAAAATCGTCAAAAGCGCGTTCGCGGTGGCGATGGTGTTTTTGATCGTCGTGGCTGCAAACTATCTTTTGATAAGGCCGCTTTTAGGCGAAAAAATAGCGCCGCTTGCGGAGCATAAAATCTTCGGCAACCTGTTCAAAAATCAGTTTATATATTACGTTTTCGAGGCGTTTTCGATTATATACATAGTTACGTCGTATTTTAAGGCGCGCGGCTCGAAAGAGGACCAGAGAGTGGTGGCGGCGACGGCGGTTATGCTGTCGGTGGGGCTGCTGCTGACGGCGTTGCTGTTTAAGGGCAAAGGGCTTATGATTGCCGACTTTGTACTGCTTTTTGTGCTGCTGGCGCTGGCGTTTGCGGTGGCGTGGAGGCAGAGGGCCGAGTGGGAAAAGGTGCGCGCTTTCAAATTCGCTTCCGTCGAGCTAAATGCCAAAATGCTGAAAACCGAAGTTAAAACGGACGTTTCGGAAGATAAAACCCGAAACGCGGCGATATTAAAAATCAAAACGGACGCGGCCGCAACTGCGAAAGAGGCCTCAAAGGAGAGTAAAAAGCACTACGGCGAGCTTGTGCTTGCGGAGGGCTGTGCGGCGAGAGAAGACAAGAAATTTATCTTTGACGACTACGCCGAATTTTCAAAGGGCTGCGACGAAGCGCTTTCGGATACCGAATATCCGAAGTTCGACGACGTGGCCGCAGGCGAGGCTATTTAGCATTTTTGGGGGAGAAAAATGGATAAGTGGAGTTTCGTGCCGTTCGGGAAAGACATCAGACGAGCGGTTGAAAGAAAACGCCGAAGAAAGGAACTGGATCAAACGCGTGAAATGATCGAAGAGGGCGCGCAGAACACTCTCGTCAAGCGGCGTTTGGAAAGAAGAGCCGAAATCGACGAGGAAACGGGCAAGGTAAAACCGCGCTATGTGCAGCTTCGCGAGGAGAGCGGCTACGACTACGCCGCAAAGTGCATCAGGTGCGGCGCGCTTATGCCGATAAATTATACGCGCAGTTTTATGGGCAAGTGCGTGGACTGCGCAGAAAACAAGGAAAGGGCGGATATTCTGGAATTTCGGCAAACCATGATGAAAAGATTCGTCATCGCTTTGCTGGGCGGAGTTTTGCAGATGATTATTTGCGGATTTCTGGCAAGAGTCAAGGTGCCGTCGCTTTTTGGGTTTTTGCCGATGTACATAGAAAAATATCGCCCGCTTAAATCCGTGCTGTATTTGGTGTTCGTGGTGATGGATTTTGCAATGCTTGCCGACTTCGTGAAATCGAAAGCCTCGGCAGCGGTTGCGAAAAGACTGAACAAAGAGGTCGTTTCGCTGGGATATTTGCTGCTTCTTATCCCCGGCGACGTGGACGAATATACCGTTATATTTTTGGGATTTACGCTCCTTATCGCGATTTTGCTAAGGGTAAGAAAGTATTACAAAGTAAAGGATTACCTGAAAAAATACCGAATGGACACCGTGGCGTTTCGGGGCAGAATACTCAGAGACGACGAACAAAGAGCAAAAGAGGAGGCGGCCGGTGCGGTAACCGGAGAGAAGGCTCCCGAGGAAGGAAACGCGCCGGAAAGCGGCAATGCGCCGGAAAAAGGAAATTTGCCCGAGCGCGGCGGAGCGGCAGAGGGGCAAGCGTCGTAGTAAAATAAGATTTTTGCCGTCAATCTGTTGCCAAAAAAAATATATGGTGATATACTCTTTAAGAATCTAATATTCGAGGGATAAAAATGAAAAAGTTTTTTGGCGAATTCAAAGCCTTCATCACCCGTGGCAACGTCCTTGACATGGCCGTGGGCGTCATCGTCGGCTCCGCATTTACCGCAATAGTTACTGCGCTGTCCAACAACATCTTGAAACCTATCATCAACTGGATTCTGGCTCTGTGCCTCGGAACCGGTTCGCTGGAGGGAGTTTACACCTTCCTCAAAAAAGCATACGTCGTCGACGCAACCACCGGTATGACCACCGGCACCGTCGATCTGGCAAACTCCATTTATATCGACTGGGGTACCTTTATCAACGCCGTCATCAACTTTTTGATCATTGCGTTCGTGGTGTTCTCGATGGTTAAGCTGATAAACAAATTCAAAGAGCTGACCGACTTCACCGAAAATATGAAGAAAATCGTCCAAAAGAAACTGGACGCAGACGAAGAACTTACTTCCGTAGAAAAAGAATGGCTGGAAAAATACTCAAAAAAACATCCGAATCTTGCTCCTAAAAAAGCGGAACCCGTGGTGGAAGAAGCTCCGGCTCCGGAGGAACCTCCGAAACCTACGACGGAAGAATTGCTTACCGAAATCGTAACGATTTTGAAAACCAAATAACGGTTATCCGGAAAGGCAGGGTGTTTTGGCCTTGCCTTTTTTTTGGCCGAAGCGGCGCTTTAAGATTGCAAAAAGGAACGATAAAAGTTTATGTATGAGTTTATAAAGAAAAAATTTATCAGGGATTATAAAAACGTCGCCGACAAAAACGTCAGGCTTTCCTACGGGCTTACCGCGGGCGTGTGCGGCATTTTGTCGAACCTTTTGCTGTGCGCGCTGAAGGCTGTTTTCGGCATAATATCCGGCAGCATTTCGATGGTTGCGGATGCGGTGAACAATTTGTCCGACGCGGGAAGCAGCGTGGTTACGGTGTTCGGGTTTAAGATGTCGGGGAAAAGCGCGGACGAAAAGCATCCGTTCGGCCACGCCAGATACGAATATATCACGGCGCTCGTCGTCAGCTTTATGGTGCTTGCCATAGGCTTGGTGCTGGGATACAAGGCGGTTCTTAAAATCATAACCCCTGAAGAGGTGGACGCGGGAGCGGCTACGTTTGCGGTGCTGGGGCTTGCCGTGATTGCAAAAATATGGCAGGCGGGACTTTATAAAAATTTCGGAAAGAGCATTGATAGCGAGGCGCTTCTGGCCTCTGCCGCCGACAGCAGAAACGACGTTTTGTCCACGGTCGCAGTGCTTTTGGGGCTGGTGCTTGCAAAAATATGGCCGACGGTGCCGTTCGACGCGATATTCGGCCTTGCGGTGTCGGCGCTTATAGTGGCGTCGGGCGTAAAGCTGGTGAGAGAAACGGTGGATCCGCTTTTGGGCACTCTGCCGACGAAGGAGCTGGTGGAAAAAATCAAATCGAAGGTGCTTTCATACGACGGAATTCTGGGCGTGCACGATATGGTGATTCATAACTACGGCCCCGCAAACGTTTACGTTACTCTGCACGCCGAGGTGGACGCAAAGGTGGACGTTACGGTGTCGCACGATCTGGTGGACGACATCGAGCGGGACTTTATGAAAGAGGACGGCTATTTCGTGGTCATACATATGGACCCCGTGAGATGCGATGACGAGGAAGCGTTGGCGCTTAAGGAGAAAATTTCGTCGTATCTTAAGGACAACGTGAGGGGCGACGTTACCGTTCACGACTTCAGACTGGTGAGGGGAGTTACGCACACGAACGTGCTGTTCGACGTCGTTTTACCGTACGGGTTGGATATGACCGCAGGGGACGTAGTGAAGCTTCTGGAGGGCAGCCAAATAGGCGAAGAGGGGCACAACTATTATTATATCGTGAACGTGGACAAAAGCTACGTCAAATGATTTGAAAAACAAAAAAGCACGGTTTAAGCCGTGCTTTTTTTGCGTTTAAGCGGTTATTGTGCGGATTTGGAAGCTTTCAGAAGCACCTGTTCGATGTTGTCGAAGAACACGGTTGCCGCTTCGTCGGAAAAGCCTTTCTGCGGAAGCATGGTGAGGCTGAGCTCGCTGTTGAAAGCAAATTTGAAGTAGAATTCCTTGATGAATTTGGAGGTGTCCAGATCCTTCGGCGGATTGATGAGCAGGGTGTTCATGTCTGCCTTCGGACCGCGCTGGAACACGAGAGTGAACTTAGGAAATTCCATGACGCTTTCGCCGGCAAGATATTTGTTTTTGATGGCGTTGCCGTCGATGTCGTAGGCGGAAAGCGGTTTGCTGTCCTTGAGCATATCGGTTTTCTTTTGCTGCATGACGCCGATCTGATATGCGGTGTCGATGAGGTATTCGATGACTTTAGGAGGCAGGTTCCTGAGCTCCGAGAAGCTGAACCAGATAGGGCCGGCAGGGAAGTTGCTGTCTTCGAGCGCTTTGAACACTTCGTTCAGGCGAACCGCCATGTCAGGGAAGCATTTGATGGAAACTTTGTAGGAGCCGTCTTTGCCTTCGCGGATCATGAGGAAGGATTTCATGCCATATTTGAACGTCCAGTTTATCGCGCCGCGTTTTTTGATGGTTACGACGCCTTTTTTGGTCATAACGTATTCGCAGATTTCCTGTGAAGTCATGGTCTTCTGGGCGCGCGGAGTTTTGAGAATCTCCGAAAATTCGGTGTTGCCGAGCATGTTGGTCTGAATGATGTCGAGGTCGGTTGCGCCGAGCTTGTTAAGCACGCGGATACGTTCGCTGTAGCTTTCCACTTCGGTGTAGTGCTGGCCGTCGATTTCTTCGACCTTGGTGCTGTTGTATTTGTCAAAGTTTATCGGAGTCAGGTCAACCTGTTCTTCGGGAGCCTTGTAGCTTTCAGGCAGCGGCACGAGAACGCCGGTGGAATCCTCTTCTTCTTTGCTTTCGTCGACTTTGACTTCGGTTTTTTCGGCGGTTTTTTCGGATTTTGCCGCTTTGGTCCCTCCGGACAAGCTGCCCGCTATGCCGAAAATCGCGGCAAGAACGAACGGAACGAGCGGAAGATATCCGACCACTGCTTCAGGCAGGCTTTTCAGCGCGTTTTGCAGGACGTCGGCAAGAGGGCTGTCAGGCATAATCCATACCACGCCCGCCGCGGTGAAGAGCAAAACCAAAAGACTGAAGAATGCGCCTTTTACGTTGCTTTGTTTTTTCATTATCGTATCCTCCCAAGATTGAAAACTGTCAAAACGGCCGATTTGGCCGTGCAAATTGTAGTTTCAGTATAAACTAAAATATTTTTCAAGTCAAGATTTTTCGAAAAATAATTTGCCCGCGTAACGGCCGATACGTTAAATTTGCCGCCAAAATGTGGCAAAACGGCGGGTTTTCGGAAAAAACTCCGGCCTTGCGAGTTGGACGGAGGTGTAAAAAACGGTTAAATACCGACAAAAAACCCGACAAAAAAGGAAAAACGTCAAAAAAAAGGACAAGAACTATTGCTAAGCGGTTTTGAAAATGGTATAATATTAGCTGACTAAATATATATTGCGGGCGCATGCTCGCAGGTATGAGAGGTGCTATGCAAAAATATTCCTACAAAGCGTTGACTCGGGACGGTCGCGTCGTGAAAGGTACTCTTGCCGCGACGGACGACGAAGATTTCAGCAAAGTTATTGCCGACAAGGGTTTGCAGGTCTATTGGTTCAACACTACGGGCAAGAAGGATAAATCCAAATCGAAACCTCTGGATCTCGTTACTCTGATGACGTTCTGCCGTCAGCTTTCGTCTATGCTTACGGCCGGCCTTCCGCTTTCAAAATCAATCGAAATGCTTTACGAAAGAAGCGACAAACCAAAGATGAAAAACGCTTTGGCCGCGCTTTTCGAGGGCGTTCAGAAAGGTAACTCGCTTGCCGAATCTATGATCACCATGGGCTCGACGTTCCCGTCGCTTCTTATCAGCATGATAAAATCCGGCGAAATGAGCGGTCAGCTGGAACAGACTCTGGACAGAATGGCTATCTACTACGAAAAGCAGAGGAAGCAGGAGTCGCAGATCAAGTCCGCGCTCAGCTACCCGAAAATGCTCGGCGCGATTCTTATCATCGTTGCAGCCGCGCTCATTCAGTTCATTTTGCCGAAGATGGTCGCGGTGCTTCCGGAGGGAACGGCGGTTCCTAAAATCACCCAGTTTTTGCTTGATATCAAAAACTTCGTGGTGAAAAACTTCTTTATCATCATCGCGTTCGTCATGCTTGTTTACGTTATGCTGCCGATTTTGAGGAGAAGCCCGAAAATCGACTTGTTTTTGGAACAGCTTAAACTTAAGCTTCCTGCAGTCGGAAGCATGAACCGCATGATTTACACCTCGCGCTTTGCGTCCAACCTGTCCACGCTGTGCGCTTCGGGCGTGCATCTTCTGGAAGCTATCTCGATGAGCAGCGAAATGGTGGGCAACCGTTACGTTCAGAAGCAGCTGGAGAGCAGTATAGAAGCTATCCGCCGCGGCGAATCCATTTCGGCCTCGCTCCAGAACGTCGACGGCTTCGATCCGATGCTTATGACGATGATATTCGTCGGCGAAGAATCCGGCTCGCTGGAAGACATTCTGGATCAGACCGCAAACTACTTCGAAGGCGAAGCGGCGGAAGCGATTAAGGGTATGACGTCGCTTATCAACCCTGCGATGACGGTTATTATGGCTGTGGTCATCGGCGTGGTGCTTATCGGCATACTGGCTCCTGAATTCGCGCTGTACAACGCATATTAAGAGGACGAAACAACGGAAATTTATGATTAAGGAATAAAAGATTATGATTAATTTTTACTTAAACAGCGACAAGCTGAAAGCCATCTCCGCGACGGCCTCGGCGAAGAAAATCAGAGTGAACAGAATTTACGATCTGGATTTTCCTAACGAGTTCCTCAGCGAGCCCGACGCCGACAAGCTTAACGTCAAACTCACCGAAGCTATGCTTAACATCATCAGAGCGGGCGATATCAAAACTCACAGCGCCGGCTTCGTTATCGACGACAGCAAAATAAGCTTCAGAGAAATGATTTTGCCGCAGGGCAAGCCGTTGCAGCTGGCTCCGATCATCAAGTCGGAACTTTTCAACGACCCTCGTCAGGCAGAAAGGAACACCGTCGATTACGTGGAAATCGAACGCGACATCAACGAAGATCATCAGAACAGAGTGATGGTTACGTATCTCGAAAACTCCATAATCGACAACATCAAAAAATGCGGCAAGGACGTCAGCATAAATATCACTTCGCTGGACATTCAGCAGAACGCGTTGTCCAAGCTCGTTTGGTTTATGCGCGATATGCTGCCGGAAAATTTCATGCTGGTGGACTATCACATCACTTACGCGACCACCTATCTCTTCCTCAAACATAAGCACGAATTCAGCATGACGAAATCCATTTTCAGCGTGCCGAGCGAAGGCTTTGCCAACGAAACCGCATTTTTCATCAACGACTTTTCCGTGCAGATTTCCGACGCGCTCAGCTTCTTTATGAGCCGTTACGAAGGCGTGCATTTCGACACCGTTTACCTTACGGGAAGCACCTTCCTTCTGGAACCTTGCATCAGTCACATCGCAGGTCTTTTGAACACCAACATCCAGATTTTGCCTAAACCGGACAGCGTGGAAGGCGTTGCTTTGCACGAATTCAACGATTTCAGCGGTCTCATCGGCAGCTTGATAAGGAGGTAAGTTTATGGAATTCAAACTTACGGGCGGTTCGGGCGCTCCGAAAAAAGAAAAGAAAGAAAAAGTCGCCAAAAAGAAAGGGCCGGGCTTTTTCGACAAGCTTACGATGAAGCCGAAAAACGACGTCAACTTCATCGTCAGCCAGAAACTGGGACAAAAACAGAACCAGTCCACTTCCGTGGAATTCTTTATGGTTGTGGCGTGCATCGTTCTGTTCGTCGTGTTCGGCTATATGTACTTTAACATCTACACCGAAAACCTCGACCTCAGAAACAAAATTATCGCTATCTACGGCGACGACGCGTATATCGTCAACTCCGACGGCAAAAAAATCGAGCCTAACCCTAACGCGGCCGACTTCGATCCGTCCGAAAATGCCAGCCTGTCCACCAACAAACTGGCTTACTACAAAAAGAACGCGGACGTCGAAATGTACACGGCTCTGAAAGCGCAGCTGGAAAGTTTGCTCGCCGAAATCGAAACCCTCAAAAGAGCGAACGAAGAAGCTAACTCGAACGTCGAACTGACGAAAGAGCATCTTCGCATAATCTATACGGCGGCGGACACCGCGCAAGTTACGGTGAACGGCCTTACCGTTTCCGGCGAAACCGTTACCGTCAACTGCACGGCGGCGGAATTTGCGTATATCCAAAACTACATCGACATTTTCCGCGCTTCCGGCGTAACGAATCTGGGACTTTCCGGAAAAAGCTGGTTCGAGTATATCGACATGCCGTTCAACGTGCCTGAAGGCGCAGAAGGCATCACCGTGGACATCACGCTCAGAATGAAGAGCGTCAACGTCAACGACTTTGCAAAACAACAGGTGGAAAACACCCACGCCGAAGCCGTGAAAATCGGCGAAGCCATCAAAGAGCTTTCCGATTCCAAAAACGCAAACGCAGTGAAAACTCCTGCCGCTATCATGCAGGCGCTCAGAGACCTCGGCTATGAAATCATCACCGTGGGCGACGAGTTCGGCACGATCGCAGGTTCCTACAGCTCCTATAAGCTTCACTTCACCGCCTCCGGCACACTTACCGAAAGCGTGGTTACCGTCGAATCCTCCGACACCGGCGCGAAAGGCGACGACGCAATCAAGGTGGTTGTGAACGGCCGCATCAACGCGGAACAACGCGTGGCTCTCGTCAGGGCAGAAGCAGAAAACGTAAAAGCTGTTATAGACGACGCCGTTTCCAAAAAAATCTACACCGAAGCGGGCATCAAACAATATCTGCGCAGCAACTTCTTCACAGTGGAAGGCAGCAAAATAACGGGCCTTTATTCCGACTACGACGTCGTTTACACCGCTCCTACCGCAGAAGTCGGCGGCGGCGTTAAGATCGAAAGCCGCGACGAAGGCGCAAAAGGCGACGCGGCGCTTGTGGCAGTCGTATCCGACAAGATCGATTCCGCCACGGCAAGGACGATGGCTACTTTGGAATCCGAAGAAATCCGCAACGCGCTTCTGGATATCGCCGACCTCGGCATAACGGGAGAAGCGGAAATTATCGAAAAACTTGCTTTGCAATACTTCTACAAGCTGAACGCAAAAGTCATTTCCGGCAGCTTCGGAGAATATGCCTTGACTTACGCCGCGGCGACGAACACTCAAAAATGCGAAATCACCGTTTCTTCGAGCGTCGAGGGCGTTGAGGAAATCAAGGCGGTTATCAGAAACAAGCTCAGCCCTAAAGAGATAAAAGAAATTCTGTTCGACGAGCTTTCCGACATCAGGGCGTTCGTGCTGGACACCATCGCTTCGGGCGTTACCTCGCCTGACGATATAAGAGCGGCGCTCAGAGGTTACGTGGAAGGCGATCCGAGGTTCGGATTCAGCGCCGAAGAAGGGTTGGAGAACGTTATCGTGGGCAAATTCGGCTGCCTGTACGACGTGGCTTTGACGGTTGACGAAAGCGGAAACTATCTGCTGACTTCCACCGTTTACAAGGATTCGTCCTACTATAAAGCGCACAGCGCGTACTTCCCGTCGGCTAAAAACGAATTGACTGCAGACTACATCGCGATGATTCCTGTCATCAACGACCTAAAAGAGCTTGGCGACAAGGTTGCCGACATCATGAGAAGCGGCGTTACCGACAGTAAGCAAATTGCTTCGGCTTTGGCAGATCAGTACGAAGGCGCAGTCGCCGAAAACAACGTTGTTACAATAGGCGGCGTCAAGTATTCCGTCGGCATCGTTTCCGTCGACAGCGAAAATTTCACTATCACCTTCACCCTGGAAGCGTTTGAAATTCAAAGCGAAGGCGGCTACAACAGGCTTACCCAAACCGTTACCGTTGAATAGGAGGTAAATATGAATTTAAGTAAGAAAGAGAAAATTCTTATCATGCTTTTGGTTGTCGTTATGGTCGGCGGCGGATTCTATATGTACATTTACTCGCCTAAGGACAAAGAACTTGCAGCCAACAAGGAATACTTCAAAACCGCAGACAAGGACCTGAAAGAGGCGGAATCCACCTACAATCTGGTCAGCGGCGTCGGCGGCATAAACGACATCAACAAACAAATCACCGAGCAGACAAAGATTCGCGACAGCTATCTCACCACCGGCGGCCAAGCCTCCGACGGCAAAAATCTGTTCTGGACGGAAACCGATTATCCGACCAACTACCGCACTTTGGACTACCTCAGAAACACGTACCTTCCGGAACTTGGCATCAGCCTGAACGAAGGTTGCAATGTTTCCATCACCGTTTTTCAGGACAACCAGACCGGCGTTACAAAGTACGCAATGTACACCGTTTCGGACTACGTTTGCTACAACGGTATGAGCAGACTGGAGGAATTTGTGGACGCGGTTGACGCGGAAATGAGCCTTACGCTCGTCAACATCTCCGTCGCTTCCGTAGAAGGCGACGAAGTGGCGCTCACCGGCTCCTTGACCTTGAGAGTGGAAATCGCAACGAGAAGCTGACGTTAAAATCGAAAGCGAGGCGTTTTGCCTCGCTTTTTTGTTTGCCGCCCGAGATAAACGGAAACGGCGCGGCCTTGACTTAATTATCGGTTTATTGTATAATATACTTAATTATTTAATAGAGGACAAATTATGGACTGGTTATACGCAATTTTGTCGGCGGCGTTCGGCCTCGTGGTGGGCAGCTTTCTGAACGTCGTCATCTACAGACTTCCGGTGAAGGGCAAGTTTTTCGAGAAATCGCGCTCCTACTGCCCGAAGTGCGGAGCAGAGCTTAAGTGGTATCACAACATACCCGTTTTCAGCTACGTTTTTTTGAGAGGACGCTGCGCTTTTTGCAAGGAGAAAATCAGTCCGAGGTATCCTTTGGTGGAGCTTCTGAACGCGGGGCTTTGGGTGGCGAACTATTTCGTTTTCGGCCTGAGCTGGAACCTTCTTATATGGGACGTGGCGGTTTCGGCGCTGGTGGCCATGGCGTTTGTGGACATTGACACCAAAGAGATTTTGTATACGTTTATGATTGTTATCGCGCTGTGCGGAGCGGCAAGCTTTTTCGTGCCGCAGGAAGTGCCCGTCGTGTGGTGGGAGAGGCTTCTGGGCATGGCGGTTGTCAGCGTGCCGATGCTTATCCTTGCGCTTATAACGGGCGGTATGGGCGGCGGCGACGTGAAACTTTACGTTGCGATAGGTCTGCTTTTGGGGTGGAAACTGACGCTTGTTTCCGTGCTTATTGCGATTGTTCTCGGCGGCATAGGGGCGGTTTTGCTGATAGTTTTGAAGAAGGCGAAAAAGGGCAGCGAGATGCCGTTCGGGCCTTATATCGCGCTCGGAGTTATCCTTGCGGGATATTTCGGAAACGACCTTATAGCATGGTATTTGTCGGCGATGGGCTTTTAGGCCGAAACGAAAAAAAACTGAACTTAAATGTAAATTTGGCCGTATATGCGAAAAAAACGGTTTCAAATTCGGCCGTAAGGCGCAAGGTGGCTGTCAAAAATTATTGACAGCACTTTTCGTTTAATATATAATTAAATAGTTAAGTACTGTTTTCAAATTGACCGGAAATTTTTTATTCTACATATCGGCGGGCAGTTTTCTTCCGCCGGCGGGAGGCTCAGATGGCAAGAAATCAATCCATAAACGAAATTTTGTTGCAGAAAAACTTCGTCACCCAAGCGCAACTCGACGACGCCGTCAGGTGGCAGCGCACTCACCCTAACGAGAAAATCGCAGACATTCTTATGTCCCGCGGTATCGTGGACGAATATCAGGTTTTAAGGTGCTACGCCGAGGCTTTGGGGCTTAGGTTTTTGGAGAACGAAATCGTTGTTCTGCGCCCTGAAATTCTCAAAACCATTCCGGAGGCAGTCGTCAAAAAGCACGGCGTTATGCCTATGGAAGTCAGGGGCAACAAAATTATCATTGCCGTTTCCGACCCTCACGACATGGCGGCCACCGAAGACATCAAGATGGTTTCCAAAAAGGACGTCGAAATCGTCCTTTGCACGAAGCAGAACATCGAAAACGCCATTGAAAAATACTACACCAACGCGGGCAGCTTCTTCATTTCCGACGACGCCGCGCAAAAGACCATTCAATCGGTTTCGGCTGAAACGCAAAAGAAAATGTCCGAAATCGAAAGCCGCGTTGACAACACCCCTGTCGTTAAGCTTATCAACAGCTTGGTTCAGCAGGCCTACGCAAGGCAGGCTTCCGATATTCACATCGAGCCGTTTGCGGAGCAGGTGCTTGTTCGTATGCGTATCGACGGCGATCTGGTGGAAGTTATGCGTATGGGCATCGAGAGCCACAGCGCAATCGTTTCCCGCGTGAAGATTCTGTCGGGCATCAACATTGCGGAAAAACGTATCCCGCAGGACGGTCGTTTCGACTACGACGTGGACGGCATCAAAGTGGATATGCGTGTCAGCACGCTTCCGACCGTTTACGGCGAAAAAGTCAACATGCGTCTTCTGGCAACGGGCGAGGCAAAGTCCATTCGCCTCAACGAGCTGGGTATGAAACCGGCGCTTCTGAAGGAATTTGAAAAACAAATTCACGCGCCGAACGGCATCATTCTGGTTACAGGCCCTACGGGTTCGGGTAAATCCACCACGCTTTACGCGGTTCTTGCCGAGCTCAACCAGCCTAACGTCAACATCACCACCGTCGAAGACCCTGTCGAAAAACAGATTTTCGGCGTAAACCAGGTGCAGACCAACGCAAAAGCCGGCCTCACCTTCGCGGCAGGCCTCAGAAGTATTTTGCGTCAGGACCCGGACATCGTCATGATCGGTGAAATTCGTGACGAGGAAACCGGCTCCATAGCCATCCGCGCCGCTATCACCGGCCACTTGGTTTTGTCAACGCTCCACACCAACGACTCCGTTTCGTCAATCGTGCGTCTGGTGGACATCGGCATCCCTAACTACATGGTCGCTTCCGCCGTCAACTGCGTTATCGCGCAGAGGCTCGTTCGTAAGCTCTGCCCGGACTGCAAGGTGAAAAGGGAAATCCGCCCTGAAGAAGCCGCCGCTTTGAATCGCGACAACATCAAATACGTTTATGACGCAAAAGGTTGCCCTCGCTGCGGCAACACCGGCTACAAAGGCCGTACCGCTATCTACGAACTTGTCGAACTTACCCCTGAAATCAGGCAAATGGTCACCAAAAACGCCACCACCGAGGAGCTCAGGGACTTCGCGCACAAAAAAGGCTTCACGTTTTTGGCGGACAGCTGCGCCGAGTACATCGAAGAAGGCGTGACGAGCATGTCCGAGTTCTACAGATTGATTTTCAGCATTTAAGGAAAGCCTCTCTCCGAGAAGGGAGCAGAGAAAGCCTTCTCCTGTGGGGAAGGTGGCGCACGGGGTGCGACGGAAGGAGAGGAAATAAAGCACTCTCCCTCAGTCACTTCGTGACAGCTCCCTCACAGAGGGAGCCATGGAGGAAAGAGCTTCTTTTCAGTCGTTTTGTGACAGCTCCCTTTGAGAAGGGAGCTTTATTTTTATGAAACCATATAAAAAAGAAAATATACGCCTTGCAAAAATTCTGCGCAAAAATATGACACGACACGAAAAAAGGTTGTGGTATGATTTTTTGTGTAAGTACAAGCCAAGGTTTCAAAGACAAAAAGCAATAGGGAATTATATTGCAGATTTTTATTGTGCCCAAGCAAACCTTGTTGTTGAACTCGATGGCGGAGAGCATTATTTTCCTATGCAAATAATTAAAGACAACGTAAGAACAAAAAACTTGGAAGAGTATGGAATCGTCGTTTTGAGGATTTGTAATGCGGACATTGATAAGAATTTCGAAGGCGTGTGCGAGTATATAGATTTAGTCGTAAAGGAAAGGTTGCCCATAAAGTAAGAAGCCTTCTCCTGTGGGGAAGGTGGCGCACGGGGTGCGAC